>Ga0207933_1001269_pt1 | contig 19933 bp, 17 predicted proteins | sample NGESurdeep092012_4_FD_184488 | JGI IMG/M metagenome (GOLD analysis project Ga0207933, IMG submission 184488) | Arctic peat soil microbial communities from Barrow, Alaska - NGEE Surface sample F53-3 deep-092012 (SPAdes) | ecosystem: Environmental > Terrestrial > Soil > Wetlands > Peat ...
CGCGCTGGCCCTGCGCTTCGTCCCCTACTCGGACCATCACGGCCACCTGCACACCGGCTGGGCGCTCGTGATGATCGCGCTCGGGCTGCTTGTGGTCGCCGCCAGCGTCTACCTCGTGTACGTGCTCGAGATCCTCAAGTTCCGGCGCCTGGACGCCTCGCGCCTGCGGCGGCTGCGCCCGGACGCCTCAGCCGCGGAGATCGAGCGTGACGTGGCCAGGGACCTGGAGACGGGTGAGATGGATGTGCTGGGAGCCGAGGTGAAACCCACCGCCCCGCACGCAGTCTTTCCGCGTGTGGCAGGTGATGCGGGGAGGGCTGAGCAAGCCATCGGCGAGCGGCAGGTGAATCAGCAGCGCGTAGGCGCAGAAGACGAGCGTGGCGGCGCGCAGGCGCCGATCGCCACTGACCGCGGCTAGCGGCAGCGGCCAGATCGCATACCACGGCAACAGCCAGGCGGTGGAGAGCAGCAGCGCCAGCGTGCTCCAGCCGGCCGCCACGCGCCAGTCGGCCCCGCGCAGCGTGCGCCAGAGGGCGTATAGGAAGACCACCACGAAACCCGCGATAAAGCAGTGACGCCACCAGCTCGGCGTGCCGTGCAGCCCCACCAGGCGCGCGGTCTCCGCGGGCAGGCTGTGCGTGGCCACCAGCTGCTGCTGCTCGCTCACTGCGCTGGCGAAGCCGAACGCGTGCGAGCCGAAGCCGAGCAACCCGATCACCGCGACCAGCGCCAGACTCAGCGCGACGGCGGCCACCACGCGCAGGCGCTCGCCGGCGCTGGACCCGTCCCCGCTCGCCCCCAGCATCAGGAACGGCAGCGCGAGCCCGGCGGTGACCTTGATCGCGATCCCCGCGACCAGCGCGGCCGCGCCACCGATCGGAGATCGACGAGATCTCCGATCGGCCAGCAAGCGCGGGTTGGCGCCGGCTGTGAACAGCAGCGCGGCGGCGAGCGTGAGCAGCAGCAGCGTGTCGTTGTGGCCGCCGCCGACCGCGAGCTCGAGCAGCACCGGGTTCAGGCCCACGAAGGCGGCGGTGAAGCGCCGCGAGTGGCCCGTGAGAAATGTCCGAAAAACCCGGGACTCCTCCTCAGATTTCACTGCAACCTGGGCGGAGGGGTTTTCGGACATTGCTTCATTCCCGGACGCGCGGCTCAACAGCGCGATCGCGGCGAGGCTGGTGGCGACCGCGAGCGTCTTCAACGCCCACAGCCCACTGGCGAGCCCGAGCGGTGCGATCGCGTAGCTGCCAAGCGTGAACAGGGGGCCGTAGGGCGAGTTCTGGAAGGGCCAGCCCACGAACAGGAAGGCGGGATCCGTCGGTACCTGGGCGGCGACGTGCGTGTACGGGTCCATCCCGTGCAGGGCGCCCAGGCGGGCGAAATCGAGGTAGCCGAAGACGTCCTGGGAGATCAGCGGCGGGCCCAGCAACAGCGCGAGGTGCGTGGCGATGATCGTCACCCATATCATCCGTCCTGGAAGCGCGCGCACGGCGAGCAGCACGGCCAGATAGCTCGCGGCCATGATCAGCGTGAGCGCCTGGAAGCGGTCGGCGCTGAGGCCCACGCCGAGGCCCGCGAAGGGGCCGGCCAGCCAGCTGGGCCAGCCCCCGCTGCGAGCGGGGACATACTGCGACGGGCCGCTCGCAGCGCCGGCGGCGACGAGTAGCACGCTCGTGAACATGCCGAGCAGGCCGAGCGCGCCGAGCCAGCGCAGCGCGCGCGATGAGACCGGCGATCCCCCCGAGCCGGTGGCGCCCGGCCCGCCGGCGGATTCGCGCGCGCGCCGCGGGAGACCTGTCAGGGGCGTGGTCGCCTGCACGCGCCCATTGTTACGTCTTGGAGATCTGCGAGGCTTTGGAGTGCTGAGTACCCTGTAGTTGTCGCCGTGTCCGCCGGGGCGATCCGGGTGTGGGTGTACATGCGCGCGGTCCGGCCGGCTCGCGGGACGAGATTTGACCTATGCGACGTAGATACCGCAAACCCACATCCTTGGTTGCGGATCCCACCCGCCCGCGCCGTGTCCTGATCCTGTCCGCCGACGTCGGCGAGGGTCATGCCGCCGCCGCCCGCGCGCTGGCCGATCAGATCGAGGAGTCGCACGAGCAGGCCGAGGTCACGATCATCGACGGCCTCGCGGCGATGGGACGGGTGCTGCGGCCCGTGGTCGAGGACGGCTATCGAGTGCAGCTGCGCCTGATGCCGTGGACGTACACGCTCGTGTACTGGCTGCTCGAGCACGTGGCGCCGATTCGCTGGTTTGCGCGCCGGCTGCTGTGGCTGCTGGGTTCGCGCCCGCTGGCCCGGTGCATCGCCGAGCACGACCCCGATGTGATCGTGTCCACCTATCCGGCGGTGACGGTCGTGCTGGCGCGGTTGCGGCGCACAAAAGTGGTCGACTGCCCGACGGTGGCGACGATCACCGACCTGACGGGCCTGTTCTTCTGGGCGCAGCCCGGGATCGACATGCACCTGGTGATGTACGGCGAGTCGGTGCCGTCGGTCGAGCGGATCGCCGGGGAGGGCAGCGTGCGTCTGGTGCGTCCGCTGATCTCGGCCGATTTCCTCGGGCCGCGCTGTCCGCTTGCGGCCCGGCGCGCGCTCGATCTGCCCGAGCAGGGTCGCATGGTGGTCGTTTCTGGAGGGGGCTGGGGGGTGGGGGACATCGAGGGCGCCGTGCGCGAGCTCAGCAAGTTGACGGAGGTGAGCAGCATCGTCTGCCTAGCGGGACGCGACGAGGAGCTCAGGGACAAGCTGAGCGAGGGTTTTGCGCGCGAGTCCCGCGTGCACGTGTACGGGTTCACCGACAAGATGCCCCAGCTGCTCGCGGCCGCCGACGTGCTCGTGCATTCCACCGGCGGCGTCACGTGTCTGGAGGCGAAGGCGGCCGGCACACCGGTCGTCTCCTACGGGCTGCCCGTCGGGCATGCGCGCCTGAACACGCGCGCGATGGCGACGCTCGACCTGCTGCGGCTGGCCAAGAACACCGAGGAGCTGCGCGCGCACGTCCAGGCGAGCTTCGCCGAGGTTGGCGCAACGCGCGCGCCCGACGCGGCGGAGAGCCTGCTGGAGGACCTGCTCGTGAGCGACGGTCGCAGCCCTCGCCCACGTCCTGGAGGAGAGACCGCGGTGGGGTTGGCGACGGTCGTCAGCCACCGCGAGCCGGTTTCGGATCCCGCCCGCCCTGGCCGTGAGGGACTTCCCGGCGAGGAGAGCTCGCCGGAGCACGAGCGGCTCGCCGCCGTGGATCTCGTCCTCGACGCCCCGCGGCGCGTGCGCTCGATCCCCCTGTGGCGGCTGCGGCTGGTCGCGTTCGCCACGCCGTTCCTGCTGCTGCTGAGCATCGGCACCTGGACGCTGTCAACCGACGAGGTGGCGGCCCTCGCCAACGTGCTGTTGCGCGTCCACCCGATCACCCACGTCAACACCGACCAGGCGGACGTCGGCTTGATCGTGCACGCGCCGGCGGGCGACGCGACGCGCGTGGCGAGCGAGCTCGCCGCGCGCGACATCCGCGTCACGTTCACCGACGACGGCGCCGTCCCCACGAGCGCGACGATCCTCAAGCTGCACTCGCTCGGCGATCAGATGTTGCCGGAAGTCGTGCCCGGCACGGCTCTGTTCCGCTGGCTGCGCACTCGTCGCACGCTGGGCTCCCAGGCGCACGCTCTCGGGTTGCGCCACAAGTTCTACTTCCTGCAGCCCGCCGGTGGGCTGACCGTCGGTCAGCTGCTGCTGGCGCGCATCGCCGACGCGGTTCCCGTGAAAGGGTCGTTGCGCCTGAACGCCACGGGCGCCCTGCCTCAGGGGCGCACGCGCGCGGGCGATGTGCTGGTGGTGACGGTTGAAGGATCGGCCTCCTCGGTGGCCGGGTTGGAGCGGATCGTCTCCTCGCTCGGCAGCAAGGGACTGGGGGTGGAGCCGTTGTCGTGGCTGATCGGCTCGCCTCCCATCAGCGCGAGCAGCAGCGGCGAGCGCACGAGCGCCGCGGCGCCGGCCACCAGCAGCAGCAGCGAGAGCGCGAGCGGGACGCCGCTCAGCGGGGTATCGGAGAAGCGCTCGTCGAACAGCACCGGCGCGAGCGCCACGGGCACGATCGTCTGAGTCACGAACACCACCGGCGCGACCTGGATCGCCGGGCGCGCCTGCAGGGAGCTCGACTCACTGAGCACGCCCACGGCGGAGGCTGCCGCAGTCGCCAGCCCCCAGGCGATCGCCACGACGAAATAGCGGTGCGCGAGATCGTCCGAGGCGAGCTTGGTCGCTATCCCGCTCCAGCCGAACGCGAGGCCGGCGCAGACGATCGTCACCGAGGCGGGTGAGCGGCGCAGCGCCCGCAGCAGGTAGGGCAGCAGGCTCGCGGCGGCGAGGACGACGAGCACGATCAGGATCGTGAGATGCTCGGAGGTGTGACCCGTGCTGCGCGGCGGCGCGCACAGCCCCGCTCCGATCACGCCGATCACGATCGCCGCCATCGCGGCGTACTCGTGGGTGCCCGCGTGCTCGCCGAGCATCCGCTGTCCCACGAACACCAGCACGAGCAGGCCCGCGGCGAGCGCGGGCTGCACGACGACCAGTGGCGCGAGCAGCAGCGCGATCACCTGCAGCGGCCAACCGAGGATCGACAGGCCCGTGCCGAGCATCCAGCGTCCGCGCTTGAGGAGGCCCCAGACGAGCGCCAGGCGCAGATGCTCCTCGCGGGGCGCCTCCTTGGCGTCCATCGCCTGCAGCGCGATCCCTAGGCTGTAGAAGACGGACGCGCCGACGGCGGCCCCGATGCCCAGCACAAGATCGACCATGTCAACCTCCGATCATCGCACTCTCGGGCCTCCGGCATCCGGGTCTCCGACACCCGTTGCTCTGGGGGTGTGCGCCGGTGTGGCGATGGCGAGCTATCTGGGGGCTGCGCTCGCCGGCCCATGGCCCGTCCATTTCCCGCGCTCGCCGGCGCCGATCTGGCCCGGGCTGCGCCGGGCGCTGGGAGTCGAGGATCGGACGGCGAGCGGACGCGGCTATGCCCTCACCTTCGACGACGGGCCGCACCGCGATGGCACCCCGGCGGCGCTCGAGATCCTCGCCGGAGCGGGTGTGCGGGCGACCTTCTTCCTCGTCGGGGAGCAGGTGCGACGCGCCCCCGCGCTCGCCCGCGAGATCCTCGCGGCCGGTCACGAGATCGGCCTGCACTGCGACCGCCATCGCAACCTCCTGCGCCTCGCGCCGTGGCAGGTGCGCGAGGACATCGCCCGGGCGCTCTCGAGTATCGAGGATGCCACCGGCCACTCCCCGACGCTCTACCGCCCACCCTACGGCGTGCTCAACGCGTCGGCATTGCGGGTGGCCCGCGGGCATCGCTGGCGGACGCTGATGTGGACGCAGTGGGGTCGCGACTGGGAGGCGCGCGCCACGCCCGAGTCGATCGCCGCGCGCGTCACCGATGGTGTCGAGGATGGCTCGGTGCTGCTGCTCCACGACGCCGACGACTACTCCGCGCCGGGCTCCTGGCGGCGCACCGTCGCGGCGCTGCCTTTGGTCCTCGACCTGCTGGCCGAACGCGGCCTGGAGGCGGTGGCGTCTTGAGTGTGCCGCAGATGTGTCAAATTTGTGACCGTCGCGTGACGGAAGTAAAGATCGTCCGGGACATCGTTGGCAAAACAAAGCGCGTGTCACTATGGTATTACGCAGTTAAAAAAGTATGACATCTTCCCCTCCGTCTTTAGAAAGCGCGCCGAACGCCCTGGGTGTGCCGCTTGCGCCGATCGCCCCGAGCGCGCCCGTGCCCGCCGCGCTACCGCAGGCGACGCGCTCGCCGTGGTGGATCGAGGTCGGCGTGATCGTCTGGCTGTGCTGGGTGTACGACGCGATCACGAACCTCGCCCCGTTGCGCCTGCACTTCGCGCTGAGCCATGCGCGCGAGATCCTCAACCTGGAGCGCTCGCTGCATCTTGACCCCGAGCTGAGCCTCGACCGCTGGCTCGCCGGGCACCACACGCTCGGGTTGATCCTGTCGGACTACTACGACAACGCCCACTTCATCGTCACGCTCGGCCTGTTGGGCTACCTCTGGTGGTGGCGCGCCGATATCTACAGGCCGCTGCGCAATGTGCTGGTGCTGACCAACGTGCTCGCGTTCATCGTGTTCTGGCGCTTCCCGGTCGCGCCGCCGCGGATGCTCCACGGCTTCACCGACATCGTCGCCGCGTCCGGCGCGTTCGGCTCGTGGCACACCGGGGCGCTGGCGTCGCAGGCCAATCAGCTGGCGGCGGTGCCCTCGCTGCACATCGCGTGGGCGGGATGGTGCACGCTGGTTGTGTGGCGGCTCTCCACGCGTCGCTGGGTGCGGGCGGCGGCGATCCTCTACCCGTGCCTGACCGCGCTGGCGGTGCTCTTCACGGGCAACCACTTCCTGTTCGACATCCCCACGGGACTACTCGCGCTGGCGGTGTCGGTGTTGATCGTGCGGATCGCGACGGCCTGGTGGCAGGGATCGCGACGGCGTGGCGGTTTCGGCCGTCCGTCCACCGCCTAGCCGGCCCGCGGTTCCGTCGCATAACCCACAACCGGCCGCATCTGGCCCCACCGCACAACCAGTCCACCAGCGTAGCGAGTGTCACAAAGTTGTTACGAAGTCCGTGATCGGATAGACTACGCTCGTTGTCGCCGGCGTTGAGGAGCGTCGCGCGACGGATCCGCCGCGAGCACGCGCGCGGATTTTCCCGTCTATAGGGTGACTCATACATGTCAGATTTGGAAGCAGCCAACGAGGGTACATCGATCGGCGCGCACGCTGCGTCGGTTCTCGCCTACCTCGATGTCGTGCTCGTCGTGCTCGCCGCACCCGTGGCGATCGCGTTGGGGGCGCCCCCGCTCGGCTACCTGATAGCCGCCGGCGCCTGGGTGCTCCAGCGTGTCCTGCAGGAGCTCGATCGACGCTTGATCGCCGGCCGGGGGGCCGACGCCCGCTTCGGCCTCAACCTGGTCGATGGGTTCGGGCGCATCTGGCTGCTAGCCGGAGCGATCGTGCTCGCCGCCGTCGTCGGTGGACGCGGTGACGGTCTGACCACGGCGCTCGTGATCTTCTGCGTTTACTCGATCGCATTCGCCATGCGCGTGGTCGAAGGGCGGCCCGGAGGGTCGAGACCATGAGCGCAGTCGCAGGCGCTCCACCGATCGCTCCTAGAATGGAGCCCCACCCGCCCAGCCCGTCACAGAAGCAGGGGATGAGCCAGCTACGGAAGATCGTCTACTCGCTCGCGGGAGTGTGGATCGGCGGGATCGTCCTGTTCATCATCCTGTTCGGCTTCAAGTCGCACAAGGCGCCGGCCGTTGCCAGTAGCGTCTTCTCCCCGACCGACGAGTTCAAACTCGACACCTGGTTCAAGCTCGGCCCGATCGCGTTCAACAAGGGCGTTCTGTATCTGCTGATCGCGGCCGCCATTACGATCGGGGTGATGCTGTACATCGCCAAACGTCTCAAGCAGCGCCCCGGCCGCCTGCAGGTGGCGGTCGAGGCGTTCTACAGCTTCACCCGTGGCATGTCGAAAGAAAACCTCGACGGCGACATGCAGCGCAAGTACTTCCCGTTGATCGCCACGATCTTCGTGTTCATCCTCGTCACCAACATGATCGGCTACATCCCGCTGCCGATCAACAGCGGCGAGTCGTTCAAGCTGTTCGGTGCGAGCATCCCGTCGTTCCAGATCTTTGCGGCCGACACGAACGTCGGCTTTCCCCTGATCCTCGCGCTCGGCGTCTTCATCCTGTTCACCTACGAGGGGGTCAGGCACCACGGCCCGATCGGATACATCAAAAGCCTGATGCCCGGAGGCATCAAAGGCCCGATCGTGGGCCTGATCTTCCCGATCGAGATCCTCTCGAACTTCCTGCGCCTGATCTCGCTGACGGTGCGGCTGTGGGCGAACCTGCTCGCCGGTCACATGCTGATCGCGTTCATGGGCGGTGAGCTGGGTGTGCTCGTCGGGGATCAGTGGGTCCAATGGTTGCTGCTGCCGTTCGGGATCGCGATCTACCTGTTCGAGGCCGTCCTGATCGCCGGCCTGCAGGCCTTTATCTTTGCCATCTTGACCGCCATCTACCTCGGCGGAGCGGTCGAAAGTCACTAACAAACAAGGAGCTATCGAGCGATGCAGTTTCTACACCTATTGAGTGCGATCCACCCGCTGCTGGGCGTCGCGGAACCGATCATCAAGCAGAGCCAGGATGCCGGTCGCGCGATCGCGCTGGGTGTCGGCGCCGGTGGCGGCGCCGCCGGCGCCGGGGCGGGCATCGGAGCGGTGTTCAACGCTTCGATCCAGGCCAAGACCCGCCAGCCCGAGCTGCGAGCTGAGGTCGAGCGCGACCAGTGGCTCGGCTTCGCGCTCACCGAGGCGTGCTTCTTCTACGGCCTCGTCGGCGGCTTCATCGCCTTCTTCCTGTAGGCCAAATGCCCACCGCGCCAAACATCCCACTCGCCTCCTCAAGCGGCTCGTTCCTGATCACCCCCAATGTGGGGATCATGATCTGGACGATTGTCGTGTTCGCGATCTCGCTGTTCATCCTGCGCAAATGGGTGTTCCCGCTGATCGGTGAAGCCCTGGACAAGCGCGCGAAGACGATCGAGGGGGAGATCGACGCCGCCGCGGAGCTGCGCCTCCAAGCCGACAAGGTGCTGGAGGAGTACCGCGAGCGCCTGAAGGAGGCCCGTGCTCAGTCCGAGGAGATCGTCCAGCGCGCGCGCCAGACGGCCGAGTCGCACGAGCACGAGGGCCGCGAGCGTGGTAAGGAGATCCTCGAGGAAGCGGCAAAGCGCGCCGAGCGTGACATCGAGGCCGCCAGCAAGCGGGCGCTCGATGACATTCGCCGTGAGGTCGCCGACCTCACGGTGTTGGCCACCGAGAAGGTCACGCGCAAGACGCTCAACGACGCCGACCAGCGTCGCCTCGTCGAGGAGGCACTCGGCGAACTCGACTTCTCCACGATCTCCGCGGGCGCTGAGAGTAACTGATTGAGATGACGGCCCGCTCGCCACTCATATCCCCGATCGCGACGTTCCCGATCTCGCTCGCCGGCGCCGCGTTCGATGGTCTCGCCATCGGGCGGGCGAGCGGGCCGCAAGGGTGCCCCTGCTGATGGATGAGCTGGCCCAGGTATATGCCCGCGCGCTGTTCCAGGTCGCCCTCGAGCAGGGCAAGCTCGATGAGCTGCGCGAGCAGCTCGCGCAGTTCGCGGACGCGCTCGACTCCAACCGCGAGCTCGCCGTGTTCTTCTTTTCGCCGTACTTCTCGTCGGCCGAGAAGATCGACGCGCTCGGCGGACTGCTCGACGGGGCTGACGAGGCGCTGCTGAACTTCCTGAGCCTGCTGATCGAGAACCACCGCATGCCCGTGATCTTTCGCGCCCGTCACGAGTACGAGCGGCTGTGGGATGAGGAGAACAAGACTCTGCCCGTGGAGATCACCAGCGCGATCGAGCTCGATCAACAGACCACGGAGAGCCTCGGCAAGACGATCGGCGAGCGCGCCGGACGTAAGGTCACGCTCGCGGCACGCGTGGACCCGGACATTCTCGGCGGCATCATCATCAGGGTCGGCAACTCGATCCTCGACGCCTCAATTCGCAATCGACTGGAGCAGCTGCGCAGGCACGTTGCCTAGCGGGAGGGGGGCGGGCCCCCCTCCCGACCACCCCCCGGCTTGGGCCCACCGCCTCACCACACCGTCACCGCAAGCACATCGCCCCCGCAAACAGAAGAGCTAAGGAAACGACATGCAGATCAACCCAGACGAGATCACCAGCATCCTGAAGAGCCGCATCGAGGGACTCGACAGCGGCACCGCCGAGCTGACCGAGGTCGGCACCGTGCTGTCGGTCGCCGACGGCATCGCGCGGTTGCACGGCCTGGAGAACTGCATGTCGTTCGAGATGCTCGAGCTTCCCCACGGCGTCACCGGCCTCGCGCTGAACCTCGAGTCCGACAATGTCGGCGCGGTGCTGTTCGGGGAGTGGGAGCACATCTCCGAGGGCGACACCGTCAAGCGCACCGGCGCGCTGCTGGAGATCCCCGTCGGCGAGGGCCTGCTCGGGCGGATCGTCGACCCGCTCGGGCGCCCGCTCGACGGCAAGGGCGAGGTCGCAACGACGCAGACGCGTCCGGCCGAGTTCAAGGCCCCCGGTGTGGTCCAGCGCCAGCCGGTCAAGCAGCCGATGCAGACGGGGCTGAAGGCGATCGACGCGATGATCCCGATCGGCCGCGGGCAGCGCGAGCTGATCATCGGCGACCGCCAGACCGGCAAGACGGCGATCGCGATCGACACGATCATCAACAACAAGGACACCGGCGTGGTGTCGGTGTACGTCGCGATCGGCCAGCGCATGTCGACCGTCGTCGCGCTCGCGCAGACGCTCGAGGAGTACGGCGCGCTGGAGAGCACAATCATCGTCGCCGCGGCCGCCGACGAGGCCGCGCCGATCAAGTTCATGGCTCCCTACGCCGGCTGCGCGATGGCCGAGCACTTCCTCTACAACGGCGGCCACGCGCTGTGCGTCTACGACGACCTGACCAAGCACGCCTACGCCTACCGGCAGATGTCTTTGCTGTTGCGCCGCCCGCCGGGTCGCGAGGCATACCCCGGCGACGTCTTCTACCTGCACTCGCGCCTCTTGGAGCGCTCGGTCAAGCTCAACGACGACCTCGGCGGCGGTTCGCTGACGGCGCTGCCGGTGATCGAGACGCAGGCCGGCGACGTCTCGGCATACATCCCCACGAACGTGATCTCGATCACCGACGGGCAGATCTTCTTGGAGTCGAAACTCTTCAACTCCGGCGTGCGCCCTGCGATCAACGTCGGGATCTCGGTCTCGCGCGTCGGCGGCAACGCCCAGATCGGGCCGATGAAGAAGGTCGCCGGCCGGATCAAGCTCGAGCTCTCCCAGTACCGCGACCTCGAGGCCTTCGCGCAGTTCGGCTCGGACCTCGACGCCGACACGCAGCGCACGCTGGCACGCGGCGAGCGTCTGGTGATGACGCTCAACCAGCACGAGCGCGCACCGCTGCCCGTCGAGGACCAGACGGTCCAGATCTACGCCGCCACGAACGGCTTCCTCGACCGCCTGAACGTCGAGCGCGTAACCGAGTTCCTACTCGAGCTGACCGAACGGATGCACTCCGAGCACGGCGCTCTGCGCGAGAAGATCGCGGGGGGCGACTGGTCGAAGGAGACCCAGCAGGAGGTGCACGACGCCGTTGATGCCTTCGCCAAGGACTTCGGCTACGACCTCGACGAGGAGGGCCAGCCGCTGGACGACGACGCGCCACCGGCGGGCCGCTCGAATGCGCCGGGCGAGTCGGGCGACGAGGGCTCCGATCAAGCGGCCGGCGAGACCCGGGACGAGTCGGCGAAGGAGCCCGCGGCGGCCTAGCGCCGGCTCGAGGTAACTGTCATGGCTTCTCAGCGCGACGTCAAGAACAAGATCGCATCGGTGAAGAACATCCAGAAGATCACCCGTGCGATGGAGATGGTCGCCGCGGCCAGGCTGCGCCGCGCCGAGCAGCGGATCTCCGCGCTGCGCCCGTACGCGGACGCGATCGGGCGGATGACCCGCCAGGCGGCGCAGGCCGCCGGCGGCGAGGCCGCGAACGTGCCGCTGCTGCGCGAGCACGACCGATCGGAGATCGGCCAGCGGACGAACGTCGGCTTGCTGCTCGTCACCGGCGATCGGGGCCTGGCGGGAGGCTTCAACTCGCAGATCATCCGCGCCGGTGTGCGACTCTCCTCGGAGATCTCCGAACAGGGGTTGCAGAGCCGCTGGTACGCGACCGGGCGCCGCGGTGTCTCCTCGCTTAGCTTCCGCGGGCACGAGCTCAGCGGCAGCTACACCGGCTTCGCCGACCGGCCCGCCTACGCGGACGCGCGCACGATCGCCGACGACGTGATCCAGGCCTATGTCAGCGGCGAGGTCGATCGCGTGGAGATGATCTACAACTCCTACGTCTCGCCGCTCACGCAGCACGTCACGCGCCAGACGCTTCTGCCGCTCACCCACGAGGGGATCACCGGCGGTCAGGGCGACGAGGGGCCTGCCGCGAGCGGGCGCGACTCCGGTGGGGAGAAGCAGCGCACGCCCGTCGACTACGAGCCGGACCCCGAGAAGATCCTCAGGCGCCTGGTCCCCGACTACATCGAGATCTCGATCTACCGCGCGCTCGTCGAGTCCGCGGCCGGCTTCTTCGGAGCGCAGATGACGGCGATGCGCAGCGCCTCGGAGAACGCCGGCGAAATCATCACCGACTACACGCTCCAGATGAACCGCGCCCGCCAAGCCGAGATCACCCAGGAGATCATGGAGGTGGTGGCCGGAGCAGAGGGCCTCAGCTGAGGCGACCGATGGGCTGCGCAATACTGCGTCCTCAGTCGCTCGCGTGCGTAGCACGCCACGCTCCCTGCGTCCTTGTCTTGCTTGCCCCTCGGCCGCCCCAGACGCACACCACCAAAGTCCTCGCGTGACCACGACCACAAGACTTCAATAGAGATAAAGAGGAGAATCGAAACCAATGCCAGCAAGCACCGTCACCGATCCGAGCACCGAGAACGGCGCCGCCGCCGAGCGCAACGTCGGGCGCATCGAGGAGATCCAGGGCGTCGTGATCGAGGCCGTGTTCCCCGACCGCCTGCCCGAGATCAACCACGCGATCACGATCGCGCGCCCCGCCGCCGCGGCCGACGAGGAGGCCGAGGGAGTGAGCCCGGGCGCCGGCGAGAGCGTGCTCGTGTGCGAGGTCCAGCAGCACCTCGGCGATGACCGGGTGCGCGCCGTGGCGATGGACATCACCGACGGCCTCGCGCGAGGCGTCGAGGTGCTCGACACCGGCGCGCCGATCACGGTCCCGGTGGGGGAGGCCACGCTGGGGCGGATCTTCAACCTGCTCGGCGAGCCGATCGACCTCGGCGAGGATCTGCCCGCGGACGTCGAGCGCCGCGGCATCCACCAGGACGCTCCGCGTGCCGAGGACCTGACGCCGACGACCGAGATGTTCGAGACCGGCATCAAGGTGATCGACCTGCTCGCCCCCTACGCGAAGGGCGGCAAGGTCGGCCTGTTCGGCGGCGCCGGCGTGGGCAAGACGGTGCTGATCCAGGAGCTGATTCATAACCTCGCCAAGGAGCACGGCGGGCTGTCCGCGTTCTGCGGCGTGGGCGAGCGCTCGCGCGAGGGCAACGATCTGTGGCTGGAGATGAAGGAGTCGGGGGTCTTGGACAAGACGATGCTCGTCTTCGGCCAGATGAACGAGCCTCCGGGCGCCCGCATGCGGGTCGCGCTGTCGGGCCTGACGATGGCCGAATACTTCCGCGACAAGGGCCAGGACGTGCTGCTGTTCATCGACAACATCTTCCGCTTCGTCCAGGCCGGCTCCGAGGTCTCGGCGCTGCTCGGGCGGATGCCCTCGCAGGTCGGCTACCAGCCGACGCTCGAGACCGAGATGGGCCAGCTGCAGGAGCGGATCACCTCCACGAAGAACGGCTCGGTGACCTCGATCCAGGCGATCTACGTGCCGGCCGACGACTACACCGACCCGGCTCCGGCATCGGTGTTCGCTCACCTCAACGCAACGACCGCGCTGTCGCGCTCGATCTCCGAAAAAGGCATCTACCCGGCCGTCGACCCGCTCGACTCGACCTCGACGATCCTCAAGGCAGACATCCTCGGCGAGGACCACTTCCGCGTGGCCAATCGCGTCAAGGAGATCCTGCAGCGCTACAAGGAGCTGCAGGACATCATCGCGATCCTCGGCATCGACGAGCTCTCCGACGAGGACAAGCTGACGGTGCAGCGCGCGCGCCGGATCGAGCGCTTCCTCTCCCAGCCGTTCTTCGTCGCCGAAGAGTTCACCGGCACCCCCGGCGCCTACGTGCCGATCGCGGAGACGATCAGGGGCTTCGAGGAGATCATCGACGGCAAGCACGACGAGGTGCCCGAGTCGGCCTTCTTCCTTAAGGGCACGATCGATGAGGTAGTAGAGGCAGCGAAGAAATAATGGCCCACGCGAAGTTCCCAGCCGAAGTGCTCACGCCCGAGGGCGAGGTCTTCAACGGGGAGATCGAAATGCTCTCCACGTTCACGACCGTCGGCTCGATCGGCATCTTCGCCAACCACCAGCCGCTGCTCGCGCGTCTGGAGCCGACCGAGCTGCGGCTGTATCGCTCCGAGGAGGAGATCGTGCGCTTCGCGCAGGCCGAGGGGTATCTGCAGTTCGCCGAGAACCGCGCGCTCGTGCTCGTCGAGGAGGCGATCGCGCCGGGGCAGATCGACCGCCCATCCTTCGAGGCCAAGCTCGCCGACGCGCGCAAGGCCGCGGAGAACGCCGCGCAGGACAGCGAGGAGCAGGCCCGCGCGCTGCGCGACGTCAAGCGCTACGAGGCGTTCTTGGCGGTCGAGGCGTAGGCCAGTGATCGAGGGCTGGTCGCGGACTCAGGTCAGGCTTCGGGTTAGCAACATCGCCGCGCGCGCCCAGCGGTTAGCCTTCCCGGCCTGATGACGAGCACAGAGCGCGCACCAATCGGGGTGATCGGCACCGGCTATGTCGGGCTGGTGACCGCCGCCGGCTTTGCCGAGCTCGGCAGCGATGTGTACTGCGTCGACATCGACGCCGAGAAGATCGCGCGCTTGCGCCGCGGCGAGGTGCCGATCTACGAGCCCGGGCTCGAGCAACTGCTCGTGAACAATCGCGAGCGCCTGCATTTCTCCACCGACCTCACGGAGGCGCTCGAGCACGCGCGGCTGCTGTTCGTCGCGGTCGGTACGCCGCCGACCTACTCCGGTGACGCCGATCTGTCGGCGGTGCATGCGGTCGTCGACGCGATCCCGGCGTCGGACCGCCACGCGCTGGTGATGAAGTCGACCGTGCCCTGCGGCACCGGCGCCGCGATCCGGCGCGGGTTCGGCGAGCGCGGCAAGGACGGCCTGCGCTATGTCTCCTGCCCCGAGTTCCTGAAGGAGGGCTCGGCTGTGGAGGACTTCCTGCACCCCGACCGGGTGGTCGTCGGCGACGAGGGCGACTGGGCGGGCGACGCGGTGGTCGAGCTGTACGCGCCCCTGGAGGCCCCGCTCGTGCGCACCGACATCGCGAGCGCCGAGATGGTGAAGCTCGCCTCGAACGCCTTCCTCGCGACGAAGATCTCGTTCATCAACGAGATCGCGAACGTCTGCGAGGAGACCGGTGCCGACGTCGTCGAGGTCGCGCGGGGGATGGGCTTGGACGACCGGATCGGGCCGAAGTTCCTGCAGGCGGGGATCGGCTTCGGCGGCAGCTGCTTTCCCAAGGATGTCGATGCGCTCAAGCAGCTCGCGGGCAACTCCGGCTATCACTTCCAGCTGCTGACGGCCGTAATCGAGGTGAACGAGCTGCAGAAGCGCCGCGTGATCGGCAAGCTGCACAAGCACCTCGGCGGCCTCGTCGGCAAGCGTGTGGCCCTGCTCGGGCTGGCGTTCAAGCCCAACACCGACGACATGCGCGAGGCCTCCTCGCTGGTGCTCTCCGCCAGGTTGAACGCTGACGGCGCCACTGTCACCGCCTGCGACCCCGTCGCCGAGGAGCAGGCGCGCAAGCTCGTCAGCGGCATCGCCTTTGCCGACTCGCCGCTGGACGCCGTGCGCGACGCCGACGCCGTAGTCTTGGTGACCGAGTGGCCCGAATTCATCGATTTGGACTGGAAGGCCGTTGCGGGGGCGATGCGGGGAACGCTCGTGATCGACGGGCGCAACGCCCTCGACGCCGACGCCGTGCGCGGCGCGGGGCTGCTCTACGAGGGGATCGGTAGAGGCTGATGCAGGCCGTGATCCTCGTCGGTGGGGAGGGCACGCGCCTGCGCCCGTTGACCTCGACCGTGCCCAAGCCGGTTGTGCCGCTGGTCGACCGCCCGTTCATCGCGTTCATGCTCGAGTGGCTGAAGGGGCACGGGATCGACGACGTGATCATGTCCTGCGGCTTTCTCGCGACGAGCGTGCGCAACGTGCTCGGCGACGGCTCGGCGCTCGGCATCAAACTGCGCTTCGTCGAGGAGCCCGACCCGCGCGGCACCGCGGGCGCGCTCAAGTTCGCGCAGTCGCTGCTCGACGAGCGCTTCCTGATGCTCAACGGCGACGTGCTCACCGACATCGACCTGACCGGCCAGATCGCCCAGCACGAGCGCACCGGCGCGAAGGCGACGCTCGCGCTCGCGCCCGTCGCCGACCCGAGCGCGTACGGGCTGGTGCACCTCAACGAGGACCGCTCGGTGAGGGACTTCGTCGAGAAGCCGAGCTCCGACAGGATCGACACGAACCTGATCTCAGCGGGCGCCTACGTGCTCGAGCGCGAGATCCTGGAGCTGGTCCCCCCGGATCGCAACGTCTCGATCGAGCGCGAGGTCTGGCCGGCGCTGATCGGCGCCGGGCTCTACGGGTTCCCGGCGGACGCCTACTGGCTGGACATCGGTACGCCCGAGCGCTACCTGCAGGGCACGTTCGACATCATCGAGGGCAACGTCGACACGCCGGTCCGCGCGCGGCTCGGCGAGAGCTGGTTGGCGGTCGCCGGCGACACGGAGATTCACGGCCGTGTGATCCCCCCCGCGGTGATCGAGCGCGGCGTGCACGTGGCACCGGGCGCGCATGTCGGCAGCCTGGTGGTGCTCGGTGAGAACGTGCGCGTCGGTCCCGGCTCGACGGTGGAGCGCTCGGTGATCCTCAGCGGCGCGGAGATCGGCGCCAACTGCACCCTGCGCGACTGCATCGTCGCCGCCGGCTGCCGCGTCGGCGACGGCACCCGCATCGAGGGCGGGGCGGTGCTCGGCGAGGGCGTGACGGTGGGGGCGGAGAACGTGATCGCCCACGGTGCGCGTATCTTCCCCGGCGTGAGATTGCCCGACGGAGCGCTCAGGTTCTGATCAGATGAGCGGAGAGACAACCCAAACCCAACCCCCTCCCGCGCAGGGCGCGCTCTCGCGCGCGGCGATCGCCGAGGTCGACACCACCGGCCAGCTGGGTGACGTGCTCGCGCTGCCGGAGCATCTGCGCGACGCGCTCTGGCGCGTGGAGTCGGCGATCATGCAGGACTGGGACACCTCCGCCGGCCTGGTCGTGGCGGGGATGGGAGGCTCGGCGATCGGTGGCGCGCTCGCGCGGGCCGCACTGAGCGATCACGCCTCGCGGCCGATCTTCGTGACCCGCGCCTATGGCCTGCCGCCGTGGACGACGCCGGACACGATGGTGTTGTGCGCGAGCTACTCGGGGGAGACCGAGGAGACGCTTGCCTGCTACGAGTCGGCGGGGGCGCTCGGCGCGCGGCGGATGGTCGTGACGACGGGCGGGCGCCTGGCCGAGATGGCTCGTGAGGATGGCGTGCCCGTGATCCCGCTGCCGGGCGGCTTTCAACCGCGCGCGGCGGTCGCCTACATGACGGTCGCGGCGCTCGAGGTGGCGGCGCTGTGCGGCGCCGGGCCGCGGCTGACCTCGGAGATCGACGTGGCGGCCTCGCACACCGAGCAGCTGGTGGCCGAGTGGGGGCCGGACGCGGGTGAGGACTCGCTCGCGAAGACGCTCGCGCGCGGCTTGCACGGCACGATCCCGCTCGTCGCCGGAGCGGGACTGACGACGCCGATCGCCTACCGCTGGAAGACGCAGATCAACGAGAACGCCAAGCAGCCGTGCTTCTCGCACGAGCTCCCGGAGCTCGACCACAACGAGCTCGTCGGCTGGGAAGGAGCGGGCGAGCTCGGCCGTTTCTCGGCCGTGTTCCTCGACGACTCCGACGCGCATCCGCGCGTGAAGGAGCGGATGGCGCTGACCGAGCGGCTGATCGCGCCCAACGCCGCGGCGAGTTTCCACTTGGAGACGCGCGGGGAGACGACGATCGAGCGTGTGATCTCGCTCGTGCTGCTCGGCGACCTCGTCTCGATCTACCTCGCTGCGCTGCGTGGTGTGGACCCCGGCCCGGTGCGTCTAATCGAGCAGCTCAAGGCCGAGCTCGCCGCGGGCTGAAAAGCACGCCCGGCCGGCGGCGGCGTGTGCTAGCGTCCTCGGCGGCCGAGGAGCGCTGCGACGGGCTGTCCCCGCCACGCTCGGCCCCCCACTTGCAGCAAGGGCGCTCGTCTGACCGACACAGGAGATCTCGTCATGTCAGTAGTGACCCCCGCCACGCCATCGGGTACGACCGTGCCCGTCACAAATGACTTCAAGGTCGCCGACCTTTCGCTCGCCGCCTTCGGGCGCAAGGAGATCGCGCTCGCCGAGCACGAGATGCCCGGCCTGATGGCGATCCGCCGCGAGTTCGCCGCCGAGCAGCCGTTGAAGGGCGCGCGGATCATGGGCTCGCTACACATGACGATCCAGACGGCCGTCCTGATCGAGACACTCACGGCGCTCGGCGCCGAGGTGCGCTGGTGCAGCTGCAACATCTTCTCCACCCAGGACCACGCGGCCGCGGCGGTCGCCGTCGGTCCCGAGGGCACGCCGGAGGATCCCCAGGGCGTCCCCGTGTTCGCATGGAAGGGCGAGACCCTGGAGGAGTACTGGTGGTGCACCGAACAGGCAATTCTGTGGCCAGGTGAGAGCGGCCCGAACATGATCCTCGACGACGGCGGCGACGCGACGCTGCTCGTGCACAAGGGCACGGAGTACGAGGCGGCCGGCGCTGTGCCGGATCCGACGAGCGGGGAGGCGGGCGGGAATCCATACTCCGAGGAGTTTCAGGTGATCCTCTCGCTGTTGACGCGCTCGCTGGGCGAGGACCCGCAGCGCTGGACGAAGCTCGGCGAGGGCATCAAAGGCGTGACCGAGGAGACGACGACGGGCGTGCACCGGCTCTACCAGATGGTCGAGTCGGGCGAGCTGCTGTTCCCCGCGATCAACGTGAACGACTCGGTGACGAAGTCGAAGTTCGACAACCTCTACGGCTGCCGGCACTCGCTGATCGATGGCATCAACAGGGCGACCGACGTGATGATCGGCGGCAAGGTCGCCGTGATCTGCGGCTTCGGCGATGTCGGCAAGGGCTGCGCGGAATCGCTGCGCGGGCAGGGCGCGCGCGTGGTGATCACCGAGGTCGACCCGATCTGCGCGCTGCAGGCGGCGATGCAGGGCTATGAGGTGAGGACGCTCGCGGAAGTGATCGACAGCGCCGACATCTTCGTGACGACGACCGGCAACAAGGACATCATCACCGCTGCCGACATGGCGAAGATGAAGCACCAGGCGATCGTCGGCAACATCGGGCACTTCGACAACGAGATCGACATCGCCGGCCTCACGCAGATCGATGGGATCGAGCGCGTGAACATCAAGCCGCAGGTCGACAAGTGGGTCTTTCCCGACGGCCACGCGATCATCATGCTCTCCGAGGGGCGCCTCTTGAACCTCGGCAACGCCACCGGGCATCCGAGCTTCGTGATGAGCAACTCGTTCACGAACCAGACGATCGCCCAGATCGAGCTGTTCACGAAGAACGACGAGTACTCCAAGCAGGTCTACGTGCTGCCGAAGCATCTCGACGAGAAGGTCGCGCGCCTGCATCTCGACGCGCTTGGCGTGAAGCTGACGAAGCTCTCCGACGAGCAGGCCGCCTACATCGGCGTCCCCGTCGGCGGGCCGTACAAGGCTGATCACTACCGTTACTAAGCGAAGGTCAGGGCCGCAAACGATGAGAGCGATGGTGCTCGCCGCTGGCCTGGGAACCAGGCTGCGCCCGCTGACGTACGAGATCACCAAGCCGATGGTGCCGGTGCTCGACCGGCCGGTGATGGCCCACATCGTCGACCTGCTCGACCGGCACGGCTTCGATGAGGTGATTGCGAACCTGCACTACTTCCCGGAGACGATCCGCGAGCACTTCGGCGACCGGCTGTCCTACCGCTTCGAGCCCGAGCTGCTCGGTACCGCGGGAGGAGTGAGGGCGTGCGCCGACTTC
>Ga0207933_1001270_pt1 | contig 19932 bp, 18 predicted proteins | sample NGESurdeep092012_4_FD_184488 | JGI IMG/M metagenome (GOLD analysis project Ga0207933, IMG submission 184488) | Arctic peat soil microbial communities from Barrow, Alaska - NGEE Surface sample F53-3 deep-092012 (SPAdes) | ecosystem: Environmental > Terrestrial > Soil > Wetlands > Peat ...
AAGCACGCCGCGTCAAATCGCGCCGCTCGTCGCGCTGGACCGCGGTTATCCTCGTGCTGGTCGCCTTCAATGTCGCAGTGGTCGGCGCGCGCAACGACGTGGTGCGTTATTTGCCGCAGACCGCATCACTGTTCTCAGCCATCGGGCTGCCGGTTAATCTGCGCGGACTTAAATTCGAGGACGTCCGAATTACAAAGGAAGTCCAGGACGGCAACAATGTCCTGATCGTGCAAGGCGCGATCGTGAGCGAAGCTGGCAAGGCGATCGAGGTGGCGCGCTTGCGTTTCGCCGCCCGTAACGCCGGCGGCCAGGAAGTCTACACTTGGACCATGCCCCCGCCGCGCAGCATCCTCGGACCCGGCGAGCGGCAGGAATTCCGCAGCCAGATCCCCGCGCCGCCAGCCGAGGCCAGTGACGTGATGGTGCGCTTCCTCAGCGCATCGGACGTCGAGACAAAATAGCCGCATCATGCCGAAAAGTGGGCGCCTCAAGGGCGCCATGCGCGAGGCGCTATTGCAGCGCCATTAGCCGCCGCCGGCTGCTCAACGAAAAGATCAGAAGCCCTTTAGCAGCCGCTCGATGTAATCGAGCTCAAGCTGCGGGCGAGAGCTTTCGCCGAAGCGCTTGCGAAGTTCCTCCAGGATGCGGCGAGCGCGCTGCGCATCGATTTCGCCCGGCACTTTCACGGTGACGTCGTCGCCATATTCACGGCCGCGCATCGGCCGCCCGAGCGGATCGGTTCCTGAGTCGGCGCGCTGGCGGCCATTGCGGCCTGGCTGGCCGGGACCTTGCCCCATGCCCATGCCATTTTTCTGCATCTGCTGGGCCATGCCCTGAGCGCCTTTACGCATGGCTTCGAGCGCGCGGCCTTGGCTGTCCACCGCGCTGTCGGCATCGCCTTGGCCCAATTCACCCTCCGCCTCGCCCATGGCATCCCCGGCGCTGCCGAGTTGATCCATGTCACCCTCGCCCTCGCCTTTGCCGTTCTGCTCCTCACCTTGCTGCTGGCCGGGATTGCCGAGACCATGCTGCTTCAACTGATCGAGCAGCTTGTTGAGCCGGTCGCGCAGACCCTGCTGGTCCTGTCGCAGGTCGCCCATTTTCGGCTGGCCCTGGCCTTGCTGTTGGCGCTGGCGGTCGCGCCGCGTGTTTTGACCCTGCTTGAAGGTTTTGTCGCGCAATTGTTGCTGCTTGCGGATCATGTCGCCCAATTCGTCGAGCGCCGACATCATGTCGTCGTCGCCTTCGTCGCCCTGCGCGCTCGGACGCGCCGTTTGCAGATTTTCCAGCATCGACTGCATCTCGTCGAGCAGCCGGCGCGCGGCGTCCTTGTTGCCGGAGCGCGCCAGGTTCTCCAATCGGTCGAGCATGCTCTTGAGATCCTGCTGGCTGAGCATGCGAGTATTTTTGTCGAGCGGACGCGCGAGCTGCTGTGGATTCTTGCGCATTTCCTCCGCCAGCGCCTGCAAATATTTGTCCATGGCGGCGCGCAGCTGATCCATCAGCTTTTTCAGTTCTTCGTCGCTGGCGCCGCGTTCAAGCGCCTGACGCAATTGCTCCTGTGCCTGGCGCAACGCCTGCTCGGTTTGCGAAACATTGCCGTCCTCAAGCTGCACCGCCATGTCCCACATGCGCGTCACCACCTCGCGCATCTCGTCCACTGTGTTGGCGTGAGCGAGGTCAAAGAAGATCGCGCGCAGGCCGAGATAGACGGCGGTCTCGGGTATGAATTTATCCGGCGCGAGCGTGAGCGTGTCGAGCGCGGTCAGCACCAGCGGCTTGGCCGCGGCATCGAGCGCCAGAATACGGCGCTGCTCGATCAAAGCGCGCGCGATCGGCTTGACGAAAATGCGCGCGGGCAGCACGAACTCGGTCGGCGCGCTACGGCCTTCGTTGCCGGCCTCGTCGCGCGCCACCAGCGTCATCTCGACTTTGGCACCAGCCCAGGGATGCTCGGTCAAATCGCGCGTCGTTTGTGCTGCGCCGCTGCGAGCGCGCGGCTGCGGCAACGTGAGCTGAAATTCCGGCGCCCCGTAAAGCGGATGCGGCGTTTTTCCGTCCGTCGCTTCGTCGTCCTTGAGCTTGAATTCGGCATGGGCGTCGGTCACGCCGTAGTCGTCTTCCATTTTATAATCGAGCCGCAACGAACCGCGCAGTTGCCATTCCGGGTCCTTGATCAGCTCGATGGTCGGCGCACGGTCGGGGATGGCGGTAAAATTCCAGGTGAGATCGTTGCCGCCGACGCCATGCAGCACGGCAGCACCATCGCCCTTGATCACAAAGCGGCGCTCCTGGCTGCCCGCCGGCAAGGCGGCGTTAGCGTCGCGCGGCGCATCTTCAAGGCCGCCTTTGCGTACAATTTCGAAACGCACATTGCCGGTCGAGCGCACCACAAGCTGGCTGCCGGCCGGTACTGAGACCGGCGTGGAGGCAAATGCCGCGTTTTGCGGATTGGCTTGCGTGGTATCGCCCGGGTGCATTCCAGGCAGCATGACGGGCGGACGGCCGGTATAGATCGGCGGCGTCACCCAGGCATCGATGCGGAAATTCGCCGGCGTGACCACGCCGCTCCAGTCGAAGGCCGCGGTGATACGCTTCCAGCGTTCGTTGCCGGCGGCAAAGAAAGTCGAAAAGGCGAGAATGAGCACCAATGCGCGCAGCGCCATCGGATCGCGTAGCGCCAGGCGCGGCGCCGGCCAGCCGGCCTTGAGTTTGCGCGCCGAAAGCAGCGCTCGTTCGACATGGGCGCGCCAGAGCGCCTGTGCGACCGGATCATTCTGATTGGCGGCGATTTCGTCATTGACCGCGGTGGCTGGGCGATGGATCTCGCCACTGCTGCGATCAAGCCGGCGCAAGCCGTCTTGCGTGCTCGGCACCCGCAGCATGACCAGTGGCGCAGCCGCCACAACGATGACGATCACGAAGATGAAAAACGCGACGGCGTGCGCGATCGGCGGCAACGCCAGCCATAGCCCGGCCCAGGAGAATGCGAGAAATAATCCGAGCGCGGTGGCAAGCGTGGCCAACGCCGGCCACAGCCGTTCCCACAGCAGGCTGCCGCGCGCGCGCTTGAGAGCCCGCGCCAATAACACCCGTTTCGGGTTCTCGCGCTGCTCTGGCTGCTCGTCTAATCCGTCCAAAAGCCGCTCCGTCGCCTGGGCTGAAGGAGAATCTGGTATGTCGATCAATCTATCACGCAGGCAATTTGCCGGCCATGCGTGACTGGCTAGGCTTTAAGCCAATCCGGCATGCGATCGAGCGCAAGTAATTGGTCAACTTCAAGGCGGGGGCGAACGACGGCCCATTCCGCGCCATTCACCAGCACCTCAGGCACCAGCGGGCGGGTATTGTAAGTTCCGGCCTGCACGGCTCCGTAGGCGCCGGCCGTCATGACGGCCAGCAGATCGCCATCCTTGGGCTCCGCCAGATCGCGGTTAAGGGCGAGGAAATCGCCGCTTTCACATACCGGTCCGACCACGTCGGCGCGGATGTGATGCGCGTTGGCGTCCTGTTCGGCAACCGGCCAAATCGCGTGGTGCGCGTCGTAGAGCGTCGGCCTGATAAGATCATTCATCGCGGCATCGACCACCACAAAGTTCTTGGCCTCGCCGCGCTTCAAAAACAAAACGCGCGTCACCAGGATACCGGCATTGCCGACGATCAGCCGCCCCGGCTCGAAGATCAGCCGGCAACCGAGATCGCGCGTGGCGCGCTTGACCATCTTGGCATAGTCGTCCGGATGCGGCGGCGGATCGTTGTCGTCCTCATAGGGAATCCCCAAACCCCCGCCGAGATCGATATGGGAAATCGTGTGCCCGTCGCCGCGTAACGTACGCACGAAATCGGCCAGCAGCTTGAACGCGCTATCGAACGGATCGAGTTCGGTGATCTGGCTGCCGATATGCATATCGACGCCGGTCACCTTGAGGCCCGGCAGTTTCGCCGCTTGTGCATAGACCTCGCGCGCGCGGCTGATCGGGATACCGAATTTGTTCTCGGCGCGGCCGGTGGCGATCTTGTGATGGGTCTTGGGATCGACATCGGGATTGACGCGCACCGAAATGTTGACCGTGCGCGCCTTGGCCGCGGCGATCGAGGAAAGCAGTTGGAGCTCAGGCTCCGATTCCACATTGATGCAGAGAATGCCCTCATCCACCGCGAGTGCCAGTTCGCGCGCAGTCTTGCCGATGCCGGAGAACATGATCTTGTTGGCGGGCACGCCGGCCAGCCGCGCGCGCATCAACTCGCCCTCCGACACCACGTCGGCGCCGGCACCCAGCTTGGCGAGTGTTGCGATCACCGCTTGGTTGGAATTCGCCTTCATGGCGTAACAGATCAGCGCGTCCGCGTCGGCGAAGGCGCCGGCGAACACCGTGTAGTGACGCTGCAAGGTCGCTGTCGAATAGCAATAGAACGGCGTCCCGACCGCTTGCGCGAGCGTGTCGAGACTGACCGCCTCGGCGTGCAAGACACCGTCGCGATAAGCGAAGTGATGCATCGTATTAGAACCCGATCCGTTCAGGCTGAAACTGTGCCCTGACTAACATTTCTTTGGCGCGTGATCTTAACCGAAAACCGGTTTCCCGCTTTTCGGGATCACGCGCGGTCTCAGTTGAGCAAGACGTCGAGGGGGATTGTTTTCTTCTCGCCTTTAACCAACGGCAAGCCGTTGCGTCCACGAGCCGTATTGTCGCCCTTGGCCTGACCGCCGATCGGCGACGCAACCGGGCTACTCAGCAGGTTCGGCGTGGCGGCTTGCTGCTCGCCGGCGAGCGAAGCGCTCGGCGGCGGATCGAGCGGACCCTTGCGGCCGCACGCCGCCAGCCCGAGCGAGGCGGCAAGCGCACCGATCAGGGCAAGGCGTAGAAACGGTCGGTCGAGAATATAGCTCAAGCGGCGAATTCCTTATGTTGGCAATACCATAGCAAACCAGGGCATGAAGGCCAAACCTGGTTGGGTAAAAATCAGGATTGCTCTTTTTCGAGCTTCCGCACCCATTTCTTCGCCTGCGAACGCACGTTTTTGGGGGCCGTGCCACCATAACTTATCCGGCTCTTCACCGATTTATCGACCGAAAGCACATTGAACACGTCCTCGCTGATGCGCGGCTCGATTGCCTGCATGGCGGCCAGTGGCAGCCTGTGCAATGGCGTACCGGTCTCCGCCGCCTTGGCGACGATGCGGCCGGTCAGATGGTGGGCATCGCGGAATGGAATTTTCAAGCTGCGCACCAGCCAGTCGGCGAGATCGGTCGCGGTGGCATAGCCCTCGCCGGCCGCCTTTTTCATGCGCGCTTCATCGGGCTCTATATCGGTCACCATGCCGGTCATCGCAGCGATCGACAATTCCAGCGCGCCGAGCGCGTCCATGGCGCCCTCCTTGTCCTCCTGCATGTCCTTGGCATAGGCAAGCGGCAGGCCCTTCATTACGATCAGCAACGCGGTGAGCGCGCCGATAACGCGGCCGGTCTTGGCGCGCACCAATTCGGCGGCATCAGGATTGCGCTTTTGCGGCATCATCGAGGAGCCGCTGGTGAACTTGTCCGACAGCTTGACCAATCCGGTGAGTGGCGAGGTCCAGATCACGATCTCCTCGGCCAACCGCGACAGATGCACCGAAGCAATCGAAGCAGCGGCCAGCGTCTCCATGACAAAGTCGCGGTCGGAGACGGCATCGAGCGAATTCGCCGATGGCCGGTCGAAACCGAGCGCTTTCGCCGTCATGTCACGGTCGAGATCGAACGAAGTGCCGGCGAGCGCGCCCGAGCCGAGCGGCGATTCATTGAGCCGCTTGCGCGCGTCGGCAAAGCGGCCGCGGTCGCGCGCCGCCATCTCCACATAAGCGAGCAGATGATGGCCGAAGGTCACCGGCTGCGCAGTTTGCATATGCGTCAGGCCCGGCATCACGGTGCCGGAATGCACGAAGGCCTTTTCGGCCAGAGCGCGCTGAAACGCCGCCAGCCCAGCATCGAGCGAATCGATGACGTCGCGCATCCACAGCCGGAAATCGGTCGCCACCTGATCGTTGCGCGAGCGTGCGGTGTGCAACCGGCCGGCCGCATCGCCGATCAGTTCGCTCAGCCGCCCCTCCACGTTCATGTGGATGTCTTCCAGCGCCTGCTTGAACAAAAACTTCTCGGCCACGATCTCTGACAGGATCGTGTCTAGACCGTGAGCGATCTTTTTCGCATCGTCCGCCGTAATGATGCCTTGCTTGGCCAGCATGTCGGCATGGGCCTTGGACGCGGCGATGTCTTGGCGGTAAAGAGCCTTGTCGAAATCGATGGAGGCGTTGATTTTCTCCATGATAGCGTCGGGACCAGACGCAAACCGCCCGCCCCACATCTTGTTGCTCATGACGTCACCGAGATCTTAACCGCTTATGACCGAACGACCCGCAACCGGCTTCGCAAAAAAGCACCTGGCCATGATTCTGGCTGGGTGCGCCGCCGGCGTGATCGCCGGGTTTGCGGGGGTATACGGGATTGGTGCCCTGACAGGCAATGCGGGCGGCGATGAGGCAAAGAACGCAGCTTGCCGGCCGGCGGTCGAATTGGCCAGCAAATTGGCCTCTTTGGCCCATGGCGAGGTGGCCGCGGTCAACGTCGCCAAACGCCCGCTGCAGGTGCCCGATCTCGCCTTCCAGGACGCCGGCGGCAAGCCTCTGACCCTCGATCATTGGCGCGGCAAAACAGTGCTGCTCAACCTGTGGGCCACCTGGTGCGTGCCCTGCCGCAAGGAAATGCCGGCACTTGATGCGTTGGAGCAGCGGCTCGGCAGTCCCCAATTTCAGGTGGTGGCGATCAATATTGACACCCGCGATCCGGAAAAGCCGAAAGCCTTTCTGAAAGAAATTGGCGTCACCAAGCTTCGTTACTACGCAGACCCGAACGCCCGGGTGTTTCAGGATTTGAAGGAAGTCGGGCGCGCCTTCGGCATGCCGACGACTTTGCTGGTCGATCCGCAAGGCTGCGAAATCGGCAGCATCGCCGGCCCCGCCGAGTGGGCGAGCGACGACGCAATCAAGCTGGTCCAGGCGGCGATTAAGCAATAACTAAACAGGCGGCTTGACCCACCGCATTCTCCGGTCCTATACTTAACCACATGGTTTACTATAGAACCCAGTCGCTCGACCGCACCTTTGCCGCGTTGGCCGATCCGACGCGCCGCGCGCTGCTCGCCAAACTGAGCCGGACCGACGACCTGTCGGTCAGTCAACTCGCCGAACCATTTTCGATGTCGCTGCCGGCGGTGATGAAGCATCTCGACGTGCTGTCGGATGCGGGCCTGGTCTCGCGCAACAAGTTGGGCCGCGTCGTCTCTTGCAAGCTGCGCGCCGAGCCGATGCGCGACGCCAATGAGTGGCTCAACCGCTATCAGAAATTCTGGAACGACCGTCTCGATCAACTCGCCGCTTTCCTGGAGGAAGAATCATGTCAACCACCACCGTCAAACCGAGCCTCACCATCAAGCGGCGTTTCAACGCCCCCCCGGCGAAAGTCTTTGCCGCCTGGACCGACCCGGAAAAAGTAAAGCACTGGATGGGTCCGGGTGAAGTCAAAGTGCTCGTCACCGAGTGCGATCCGCGCAAAGGCGGTCGCTACCGCTGGATCATGCAAGCGCCGGATGGCGAGCATCATGACGTCAGCGGCAACTATCGCGAATTCATCCCGAACGAAAAGCTCGTCTTCACCTGGGCGTGGAAAACGACGCCGGAACGCGAGTCACTGGTGACACTGACCTTTAAGCCCGATGACGACGGCACATTATTTACGATGCTGCACGAGCAGTTCTTCGATGAAACAGCGCGCGACAGCCACAACAAAGGCTGGACCGGCGCCATTAACAAGCTCGAGAAATATCTCACCGCATAGGAGTTCTCGTCATGCAACACAACATCGTTTCGCAAAGCGAATGGCTGGCCGCGCGCAAGGCGCTGCTCGCCAAGGAAAAAGAGTTCACCAAGGCGCGCGACGCGCTCAGCCAACAGCGGCGCGAGCTGCCTTGGGTGAAGATCGAGAAGAACTATGTGTTCGAGGGGCCTAACGGCAAGCAATCCCTCGCCGATTTGTTCGGCGGCAAGAGCCAGCTCATCGTTTATCACTTCATGCTGGGGCCGGGCTGGCAGGCCGGCTGTCCGAGTTGCTCCTATCTGGCCGATCATTTCGATGGCGCCAACATTCATCTGGCGCAACGCGATGTTGCGCTAGTAGTCGTCTCAAGCGCACCGCTGGCCGAAATCCAAGCCTACCAGAAGCGCATGGGCTGGAAATTCAAATGGGTGTCGTCTTACGGCAGCGACTTCAACCACGATTTTCAAGTCTCATTCACCAAAGACGAGATGGCGGGCGAGGTCGAATACAACTATGCCAAGGGCAAATTCCCCAGCGAAGAAGCGCCGGGGCTGAGCGCCTTCATCAAGGACGGCGGCGCGGTCTTTCACACTTACTCGGCCTATGCGCGCGGGCTCGATATACTCGTTGGCGCTTACAATTTCCTCGACCTGGCGCCGAAAGGCCGCGACGAGGACGCCCTGCCCTGGAGCATGTCCTGGGTACGCCGGCACGATGAATACGAACCGGCGTCGGTGACGCTCGCGGGTTCGTGCTGCCACTGAAGCGTTCCCTCAACCGTAACCGTAGGAGTGACCGATGAAGCTTTATGGCTTTCCGCTCTCGCCCAACACCTGGAAGGTCCGCGCCGTCGCGGCCCATCTCGGCATCAAGCTCGACTTCGAATTGGTCGATCTGACCAAGCCGCGCTCGCCGGAATATCTCACAATCCACCCGGCTGGCCGCACGCCAGCGCTGGTCGACGGCGATTTCAAGCTGACGGAATCCAACGCCATCATGCAATACTTGGCGAGCCAAAAGCCCAACTCCCTGTGGCCCAACGACGTCAAGGCGCGCGCCCTGATCACCCGCTGGCAGTGCTGGCAGCTCGCGCATTGGAGCGCGGAGGCCTGCCAGCCGCTGGTCTTCAACCGGCTGGTGAAGAAGCTTCTCAATCTCGGTCCGCCCGACGCGGCCGCCGTGGCGAAGGCCACCGAGGCGTTCCACAAGGAATGCAAGCTGCTCGACGCGTGGCTGAGCAAGGAGCACCTCTATCTGGTTGGCGACGCGTTGACGCTCGCCGACTTCGCGATCGCGGCGCCGCTGTTCTACGCCAAGCAGGGCGAGTATCCGCTCGAGTCATATGGCCACGTGCAGGAGTGGTTCGGGCGCGTCTCGACACTGCCGGCTTGGAAGGAGACCGCGCCGCCGCCGACACCGGCGCAGGCGGCGTGACGCAAACAAAAGGGGCAGCCTCGACCGCCCGTTTTTCATTCCGCGATGACGATAGCTAGCGCGTCGGCACCGGCTTTTCGCCGCGGTAGTCGTAGAAGCCGCGCTGGGTCTTGCGGCCGAGCCAGCCGGCCTCGACGTATTTCACCAGCAGCGGGCATGGCCGGTATTTCGAATCCGCCAAGCCTTCGTGCAGCACCTGCATGACAGAGAGACACGTATCGAGGCCGATGAAGTCGGCGAGCTCTAACGGGCCCATTGGATGATGCGCGCCGAGCCGCATGGCGGTGTCGATCGCTTCGACGTTGCCGACGCCTTCATAGAGCGTGTAGATCGCCTCATTGATCATCGGCAGCAGAATGCGGTTGACGATGAAGGCGGGGAAATCCTCCGACACCGCGATGGTCTTGCTGAGCTTGCTGACGAAGGTCTTGCTGGCTTCGAAGGTGGCGTCGTCGGTCGCGATGCCGCGGATCACTTCGACCAGTTCCATCAGCGGCACCGGGTTCATGAAATGAATGCCGATGAATTTCTCCGGCCGGTCGGTCGAAGTTGCGAGCCGGGTGATCGAGATCGAGGATGTATTGGAGGCGACGATCGCCTCCGGTTTCAAAGAGGCGCATAGATCGGCGAAAATCTTGCGCTTGATGTCTTCTTTTTCGGCCGCCGTCTCGATCACCAGATCGCAAGCCCCGAGCGCGTCATACTTTTCCGCCGGCTTGATGCGCGCAACCGCGGCCTTGCGGTCGTCGTCGCTGATCGCCTTCTTGTCGACCTGGCGCGCCATATTGCCGTTAATGGTGGCGAGACCCGCCTTGATGCGGTCGCCCGACACATCGTTAAGCATCACGGAAAAGCCCGCCAGCGCGCAAACGTGAGCAATGCCATTGCCCATTTGCCCGGCGCCGATCACCCCGACAGTCTCAATCTTCAACGCCATGTTCTTGTCCGATCGATGCGAAGACCCGGCTCTTGGCTTCGGTATCTATTTCGTTTGGGCATGATCTTATCAGAAAACCGGTTCGCGCTTTCGGGCTCATGCGAATTGTACTTTTACGACGAACCCCGTGGTGACACCACCTTCGGGCCAGCTAAATTACGGCAAGCTCACCGCTTTATCTTGTCGAGTTCCGCCGCCAGTTCGGGCAGCGCCTGATAGAGATCGGCGACCAGCCCGTAGTCGGCGACCTGGAAAATGGGCGCCTCCTCGTCCTTGTTGATAGCAACAATCACCTTGGAGTCTTTCATCCCGGCGAGATGCTGGATCGCGCCCGAAATTCCAACCGCGATGTAAAGATCGGGCGCCACCACTTTGCCTGTTTGGCCGACTTGCCAGTCGTTCGGCGCATAACCGGCATCGACCGCCGCGCGCGAGGCGCCGACGCCCGCGCCCAATTTATCGGCCACCGGCTCGATATATTTGGTGAAGTTTTCGCGGCTCTGCATGGCGCGTCCGCCGGAGATGATGATCTTCGCCGAGGTCAATTCAGGACGATCCGATTTTGACAATTCTTCCCCGATGAATGACGACAGCCCGGGATCGGTGGCAACGGCGGCATTCTCAACAGGGGCCGAGCCGCCCTCGCCTGTTGCCTGGAAAGTCGAGGTGCGCACGGTGATGACTTTCTTGGCGTCCAGCGATTTCACGGTCTGGATCGCATTGCCGGCATAGATCGGCCGCTCGAAGATATCGGGCGCGATCACCTTGGTGATCTCCGATATCTGCATCACGTCGAGCAGCGCGGCGACGCGCGGCATGACGTTCTTGCCGTTGGTGGTCGCGGGCGCAACGATGGCGTCATAAGGCCCGGCCAGCGAAACGATCAGCGCGCCCAGCGGCTCGGCGACGAAATGCTCGTAAGGTGCTGCGTCCACCAGCAGCACTTTCTTCACACCGTCGAGTTTGGCAGCGGCATCAGCCACCGCTTTGCAATCTTTGCCGGCCACCAGAACATGCACGTCGACACCGAGCGCTTTCGCCGCGGTCAGTGCCTTGTTCGTGGAATCCTTGAGAGTCTTGTTGTCGTGCTCAGCGACGAGGAGCGTGGTCATCAGAGCACCCCCGCTTCGTCTTTGAGCTTGGCGACCAGCTCAGCCACCGAACCGACCTTGACGCCGGATTTGCGTCCCGGCGGTTCGCTGGTCTTGATCACCTGCAGGCGCGGCTTGATATCCACACCATAGGCTTCGGGCGTTTTGTCCTCGATCGGCTTTTTCTTCGCTTTCATGATGTTCGGCAATGACGCGTAGCGCGGCTCGTTCAGGCGAAGGTCGGTCGTGACGACCACCGGCGCTTTCAGTTTCACCGTTTGCAAGCCGCCATCGACCTCGCGCGTCACCGATACGCTGTCGCCGTCGATGGAAATCTTGGAGGCAAATGTGCCCTGCGCCCAGCCAAGCAGGGCCGCCAGCATCTGGCCGGTCTGATTGCTGTCGTCATCAATCGCTTGCTTGCCCAGAATGACCAACCCGGGTTTTTCGGCATCGACAATGGCTTTGAGGATTTTTGCCACCGCCAACGGCTCAACCGCGCCTTCCGCTTTCACCAGGATGCCGCGGTCGGCGCCCATGGCAAGCGCAGTGCGGATGGTTTCGGACGCCTGCTGCGGTCCGATCGACACCGCCACGATCTCGGTCGCTTTGCCGGCTTCCTTCAGTCGGATTGCCTCTTCGATGGCAATCTCGTCGAACGGATTCATCGACATCTTGATATTGGCGAGCTCGACGCCGGAGCCGTCCGGCTTGACGCGGATCTTGACGTTGAAATCGACCACCCGCTTCACGGGCACCACAATCTTCATGAATTCCCATCCCAAACGAGCGCTAGCTGCGAGCGAGCGGAAGCTAAAGGCCGCGCCATTGTCATGTCAATGTTTATGCTGCGGCGCACGCAGAAGGACCGGTTAGCTGACCTGATTAGCTGGCGCCGGCACAGTGTTCTCACGGATGCACTCGAACAACTTCACCGTGCGATAGCGCAGAAGCGGGAATAGCGCCGCGCCGGCTACTAATCCTCCAACGTGGGCCATGTAGGCGACTTCATCGTTGGCCTGAACTGAAATCGACCAGAACTGGGTCAGTATCCAAGCGCCCAGCACCCAATAGGCAGCGATCCTCACCACCGGTCGGAAGATGATCCACAAGATGAACCACGGGATAAAAATCAAGACTTTATGACAGGGCTTGAGCATCAGGTAAGCCGCCAAAATACCGGCGATGGCACCTGACGCGCCGATCAGCGGGATGGCCGAATGCGGCGCGCTGACGACGAAGGCCAATCCCGCCGCAATGCCGCTGGTAAGATAAAAAAGAATAAAGCGCAGAGGACCCATGGCCTCTTCGACGTCATCGCCGAAGATCCATAGGAACAGCATGTTGCCGAGGATGTGAAAAAAATTGGCATGCAAAAATTGATATGTCACCAGCGTCACATAAGGCGAGACGCCGGGTGGCACGCCGGCGGTGCCGGTCAGGGCCGCCGGGATCAGCGCGTAAGTGAGTAGTGTGGATTGCAGTTGGGGCGGGGCAGTCGACTCGACAATGAACACCGCGACGTTCGCAAGGATGAGGCCCCACGTCGCCACCGGTAATTTCGGTAGCGTAAGGGGATTGTCGTCCCACAGCGGCATTACCATTGACGCCCCCCCGAAATTCGCCCGGCTAACGGTTCTGCCCGGGCGCCCACAGGACATCCAGTGCGCCTTTATCGTTGGCATAGCGGCCGGCGACGAACAAATAATCCGACAGCCGGTTGACGTATTTGATCGAAGGCGCCGAGACGTCTTCTCCGGGCTGATCCTTTAGTTCGACCATAATCCGCTCAGCACGCCGGCAAATGGTACGCGCGAGATGCATATAGGCCGAGGCAGCGCTACCGCCCGGCAAGATAAAGGATTTCAGCGGCTGGAGATCGGCATTGAGCCGGTCGATTTCGCCCTCCAGCCACGCAACCTGGGCATCGGTGACCGTCAATCGCGCGCCGCCGGGGCCTTTTTCGGCTAGGCATAGGTCGGCTTCGACATCGAACAGGTCGTTCTGAATCCGGCCCAAGCTGACATCAAGCTCAGCATCACCTGCCGTATGTAGCCGCACGAGCCCGATCACCGCATTGACCTCATCGATCGTGCCATAGGCCGCGACCCGCAAATTGTATTTCTTGCGCCGTGCCCCGGTGCCGAGCGACGTGGTGCCGTCATCGCCGGTTCGGGTATAAATACGGTTGAGCACGACCATTGGGACCTCGCCTAGTGCTGCGGATTCGGAGTAGGCTGGCTATCTTATCCGGCTTTTCGTCTCAAAAAACGGGGGTCCTGCCATGCGTTACCTGATGATTGCCGCCACCATTATGTTGTTTAGCGCCGCGCCGGCGGGCGCCGTGAGCATATCCGCTGTACCATCGGCCCAGACATTCTCTGCGATTATGCCGGCCGCTGCGAAGAAGCATATGAAAAAGAAGAAAGAAAAAGTCGAATATATGCGCGCGGCGCCAATGTGAATGCTTAGCGTCTCATCGCCCAGATCGTCACCATAATCACGATGATGGCGACAAATTGCAGCAGCACGCGCAACCGCATCAACTGTTGCGAGCGGTTGGGCGAGCCGCCGCGCATCATGTTGACCAAGCCGAGCATAAGCACGATCGCCACCGCGGTGATCGCAGCCGGCACCAGATAATGCGACATGAAATCCGACATGCAATGGGCTTTTTAGCACCGGCTTCTGCCGGCGGCCACCGGCAGGGATAGCCGCAAACCTCATAAAATCGATCCCGGCCGGGCCACAACCATCTCGCGCCGTGGTTGCACATGCGCTAAAATCCCGATGAAAAGACAGCGGCGGGATGGGGCATGGGAGTTGCTGTTAAGAGTAGCGCGGCCATGGGCCGCTGGCGGGAAGCTGTTGGCGCAATGGCCGACACTCCCTCCATTGATCCCTCGGCTGGATCGATGGATGAAGCAAGCCTTGTTCGCTGTCCGGAAATCGATTGCCTCCGCGGGCTGCTGAGCGCCGATGTGATCGAGGCCGCAGAGTTGAGAGCGGCAAGCCTGGGCGTCGGCGCCGACCGCGTGCTGATCGCCGCAGGCATTGTGAGCGAAGAAACTTATCTTCGTGCTTTTTCCGTAGCGCTCGGCACCTTGTTCGAACCGCTCGACGGCACGCCACGCGAATTCTGCCCGCTCGACGACGGGCGCCTGATCGAATCCGCCGCCGCCGGCATGCTGCCGTTAGCGATCGATGACGAGCTTTATCTCGTTGTCGCTCCGCGCGGCGGGGCGGCGCGACAAATACTGCGCCTGATCGAGGCAAATCCGGCACGCGCGCGACGCTTTCGTTTCACCAGTGCCGAGCGTCTCAACCGTTTTGTATTGCGTTACGTCGGCGAGGTGATCGCCGCGCGCGCCGTGGGGGGATTGAAACAAACCTGGCCCGCGCTCTCAGCCGGCCTGCCGCGCTGGCGAGCACATACCGTTTCGGTCGCAATCGCAACGCTGTTGACGGCTGCCGCCGCCTTCGCGGCTCCGACGCTAACCACTCGTGCCACCGAAATTACGCTGGCCGTGATCTTTTTGGCTTGGCTCGGTTTGCGGCTGATCGGCGCCCTCGTCAAATGGCTCGTCTCGGACGCTTCTCCCGAACTGCCTGATCATGCACTGCCGGTCTATACCGTCATTGCCGCGCTCTATCGCGAGGCGGCATCGGTCGATGGATTGCTGACGGCAATCGAACATTTGGATTATCCGGCCGAAAAACTTGACGTGGTCATCGCGGTCGAAGCCGACGATTGCGAAACACGCGCGGCAATCGACGCCCGCAAACACCGCTTGCCGATCACGGTAATCCCGGTGCCTGCGCAAGGCCCGCGCACTAAACCGAAGGCGCTTAATATCGCACTGCCGTTCGCGCGCGGTACGTTCACCGTGATTTATGACGCCGAGGATCGGCCGGAGACGAACCAGTTGCGCCAAGCCTTGCAGGCATTCCGCGCCGGTGCCGGCGATCTCGGCTGCGTGCAGGCGCGGTTATGCATCGATAACAGCGCCGATAGCTGGCTGGCGCGGCTTTTCACCGCCGAATATGCCGGGCAGTTCGATGTGTTTTTGCCTGGGCTCGCCACGTTGCGGCTGCCGATCCCGCTTGGCGGCTCGTCCAACCATTTCCGTACCGCAACCTTGCGCGAGGTCGGCGGCTGGGATCCCTTCAACGTCACCGAGGATGCCGATCTCGGCATGCGGCTGGCGCGCTTCGGCTGGCAATCGAGCGTGATCGAATCAACTACCTACGAAGAAGCTCCGGCGCAAATCGGCCCCTGGCTGCGCCAACGCACACGCTGGTTCAAAGGCTGGATGCAGACGTGGCTCGTGCACATGCGTCAGCCCGGCCGGCTTTTGCGCGATCTCGGGCCGGCGGGCTTCCTCACTTTTCAATTGATCGTTGGTGGGAATGCATTGGCGGCGCTCGTGCATCCACTGTTCATGGGCGGTTTGGTCTATTCGTTAGCAAGCGGCCCCGCGATGTGGCGCAGCGACAGCGCGTCGATCGATATTCTCGCGGCGGTTTACGGCGCATCGGTCGTTATTGGATACCTCACTTCGGCTTTCCTCGGCTGGCTCGGACTGCTGCGCCGCGGCCTCCTGCCGATGGCCTGGGTCTTGCTGTTGACGCCGGTGCATTGGCTGCTGCTCTCACTCGCAGCCTGGCGCGCGCTCTATCAGCTCGCAGTGGCGCCCTACGCCTGGGAGAAGACCGAACACGGGTTGGCGAAGAGCTCACGGCGGAATGCCAATTTGACGCGCTCGCTGATTGAACTTGAGCGGCATCTCAGTGCCCTCCAGGAAGCCGGCGAACTCGCGACGCTCGTCCCCGATAGCGAACAGGATCACTAAAGGCGTCCCCACTCCGCTGCTGAACGCGGCGAAGTGGGAGGACACCAATCGCTGGCCGGTTAGTAGACCTGCAACGGCAAAACCCCGCCCGGTCCAATCAATAGACCCCAAGTCTGATCGGCAAAGACTTCGATCTCGTCATCGTGCGCCGGCTTGCCGGCCACCTTGCTTGAAACTTTATATTTTCCTGGTGCGAGATCGAGCATCGGGCCGTCCGGCGCTTTGGTGCCGGCGTGGGGGGCGGCGTTGAGCGTTTGCTTGTTGATGATGAGCATGGCGCCCACATCGGACATATTGCTTATCAGCAGCTTGGCTTGCCCGGCCTTCGGCATGACCCCGGCTTTTGCAGCGGCGCCTGGATCCCTGACGGCCAGATTTACCGTGGTTTCGCCGTCCTTGCGGCCGAGCTTGAGCAGGGCTGGACCGTCTGGCGAGGTAAAAGCGAGGTTCACATGATCAGGAGCGACGACCGCGCCGGCAGCCTCTTCCTTCCAATTGATCTTGCCGAGTTCGCGGCGATAGAAGCCGAGCACGTCGCTCAAAGCGAGCGGCACATGGGCATTGAGCTCGCGGCGAAAGGTGGACTTGGCGCCCTCGCTCATGGTGTGGCGCTTGGGCACCGGCAGACCGCCGCTTTCTTCCATCACGAGATCGTCCGCGCTGGCGGGCGCATTGGCCTTATCGGCCGTAGCTGGAGGCCCGCCCGCCGGGGTATCGGACTTGACCACCGCCATTTTCAAGCCCGAACCATGCGCCGAGACATTGGTCTTGGGACCCATTTTCATGATCGTGAACGAAACGTCTTTGCCGCCTTTCGCAAAATTGAGCATGACTATATTGGCGTTGTTGACCACCGATGAAGACGAATCCCAACCTTGTTCTTTCATGGCGGTGCGATAAAAATCGGCCACCGCTCTGAGGCTGGACGCGCTGCCGAACTCCAGCCTGCCGCCGGTGGCGTCGAACTCGACGTCCTGCGCGGTATCCGGCACCGGCACCGGCGCCGTGTTATCCGCCAGCTTGCGCAACGCCGCCTCGGGCGCTTTCGGCGCCGCTTGCTGGGCGGTTTGCGGAGCAGCCTGTTGCTGCAGCCCGGCGTCACGCATCATCTGCTGCATCTCTTTCATGACGTCGTTCATCTTGTCCGAGGCATCGCCGGTTGCCCTTTCAATTGTTTTGGCCGGCGTATCGATTTGAGCGGCCGGTTTCGGCGTGAGGTGCTGCAACAGACTGACGATCGTCATGTCGTACTTATGAGTAAGCTTGAGCACCGCCGGCCCATCCGGCGAGGTGAAGTTGAGCGTGACCTCGTTCGGCTTGATGACGGCGCCCTGGCTCCCTTCCTTCCAGTTGCGCGCCGTCAATTCGCGGCGATAGAACGCCAGCACGGTGTCGACTTCGGCCAGCACATGGGCGTGAACCTCATGCTGGGTCGTCCCGCCGATTCCGCCGGAGCTTTTTGACGGCTTCGGCCGCGGCATGCCAAATTCATCGCTGTCCGCAACAAGGATTTGCGCTTCCGCAAATGGTGGGACCTTGATTTCGGCGTTGGTCTTGCCGTCATCGCGGCGCAGTAGCGACAGCACAATCGGCCGCTGCGTGCCGCGAACGAAATAGGCGATGGCGCCGTTCGCCGGCTTCTCGTCCAGTTTCGCGTTCGGCCAATGCGCCGTCGCGTCGGCCGCCGATAACGGCGACCAGCCCATCGCGCCGAGTTCCTTGCGATAGAAGTCGAGCGTGGCGTCGACAGGCGCTGCGCTATTGAGATTGAGATAGGGCCGGTTCTCGTCGAACACGATGTCGGTCGCGTCGTCGGGAACGCCCAGAGCAAACTGCAACCGGGCCGGCGAGTAAGAGATCGTGGTTACCTTGCTGGTCTGTTCGTTGGTTCCCACCTGAATGGTCAAACCAACCGACAGGCCCTGCCGTCCCTTTTTGAAATTCATCGAGGTCCAGTAAACTTCGTCCAGCGGACCCACGTACAGTTTCCATCCGTCGGCGCCCAATTTTTCTTTCAAGGCCGCGATGGTGTCCGCGAGCGGGCCCGGCACGGTATAGGCCACGCGATCGGCCTTTGAACGATCGGCCTTTATTTCCGCGCCATCGAGGCGCGGTAAAGTTTGAACATCGACGAGCGCTGCGCCGGTATTGTCGCTGTTGAAGAACTGCCGCTTCATCGAGTCCAGATAGCTCGGCGACTGTTCCTCGAATTTCACTTTGGTTCGGCCGCCATCGGCGCGTTCCAGCACGAGCGCCGCTATGCGCCTGTCGCCCTGGACGTAATAGGCATAGGCGCCGCTCTTGGTGATTTCGCCCGAGGCGCCGCCCGCTGGCTGCGCCCCGTTGAGCTTTTGCGACCACAGCGACCAGCCGAGCGGAGCCAGTTCCTTGCGGTAAAAATCCAGAGTCTTGTCGATCGGCGCGGCGGTCACCAAAGTCAGCAGCGGCCGGTTGGGATCGAACTCGATGTCGGTGGCGTCTTTTTCAAATGGCAGATCGTTCTTGAGCGCGATCGCGCTGTACTGCACGCTGGTGGCATTTTTCTGCGCGGGCGCGACCGTGATCATCACGCTTAATCCTTGCGCGCCTTTCTTGAGCGACAAAATCCGCAGCGCCGCCTCCTGGCTGGTGGCGGTATGCGGCGCAACGTATTTCTGCCAACCGGCCGCAGCGAGCGCCTTGTCGACGGCATCGGCGGCCTGTGGGACCGGGTCGGTCGAGGTGAACATCGTGCTGGCCGGGCTGGCAAAAACTTCCTTGGCGCCTGAAAGGCGCGGCAGGCGGCTGGTGTCGAGCACGCCCTTGTCCGCTTTGTTATCCGGTTCGGACTTGGAGCATCCGGCGGCCAGCACCGCCAGACAGATGATCGCAAAGGTGAAACCGCGTGTTTTAGTGAATTTCGAGACCCCGAAAACCGTGCCGCCGCCCATGGTCAGTTCCTCCGTCAGGATGATGGTTATAACCGAAATAAAAACCTGCCTCGCCAGCCGTGTCCGGCCACGCGACGCATTCATGGGTCGTTACTGTTGGAATTCAGGTTCAAATGAAATGAAGATTTATTTTTACATATATTTTCGCAGATCGGCGGCGGCGGCCTGCGGCTTGCGGTCGAGCGTAAACGGCGCGACGAAGCGGCCATCTTTGTCCATCAGATAGACCAATGCGGTGTGGTCCATGCTGTAGTCGCCGTGCTCGCCCGGGACTTTCTTGGCGTAGACCCGATATTCCTTTTCGGTCACATCGATATCCTTGACGTCGCCGGTGGCGCCGATGAGATGCGGATCGAAACTCGAGAGATAATCCTTCATCGCTGCCGGAGTATCGCGCTCGGGATCGATGCTGATGAACAGCGCGTGGACTTTATCGGCGTCCTTGCCCAGCGCGCGCATCACCTCCGACAATTCGAACAAAGTGGTCGGGCAGATATCGGGGCAATGCGTGTAGCCGAAGAATACGAGGTAGGGCTTGCCCTTCATGTCCTGATCGGTGATCGGCTTGCCGTTATCGTCGATCAGCTTGAATGGGCCGCCGATCGCCGAAGCACCGGGACGGTTCCCCTGATAGTGACTGGCGAAAAGAATGGCGCCGAGAAAGATGGCGAGACCGGCCAGAAAGGCCGAGAAAATCAGCAGGATGTGAGACGATCGCGCCGTCATCTGATTTTTCCCGGTCTGCTCAGAAACACGCGGCCCAGCCGGTGCGCACCACTTCGAGGAACACTGCGGTACCGTAGTACGCCCACAGTGACACCGTGCCGGCCATCAG
>Ga0207933_1001272_pt1 | contig 19904 bp, 19 predicted proteins | sample NGESurdeep092012_4_FD_184488 | JGI IMG/M metagenome (GOLD analysis project Ga0207933, IMG submission 184488) | Arctic peat soil microbial communities from Barrow, Alaska - NGEE Surface sample F53-3 deep-092012 (SPAdes) | ecosystem: Environmental > Terrestrial > Soil > Wetlands > Peat ...
CCCGCGCTACGCCTTCATGTTCGAGAACGCCAATATCGGCGGCGACACGATGGCGGAAATTCTAGGCAGTCTGTTCCGCCTGCCGCCCGACGGCAAGCCGATGACCATCATGCAGCTTGCCGGCTTCCCGGCCGAGGTCATCGACTCGGTCGTGTCGGTGCTCTGCCGCATGGCTTTCGACTTCGGCCTGTGGTCTGACGGCGTCGCGCCTCTGCTGTTCGTCTGCGAAGAAGCGCACCGCTACGCCCCCGCCGACAAGAAGGTCGGTTTCGGTCCGACCAAACGCGCGCTCTCGCGCATCGCCAAGGAAGGCCGCAAATACGGCGTGTTTCTCGGGCTGGTGACGCAGCGTCCGGCCGAAATCGATCCCACGATTATTTCGCAATGTTCGACCTTGTTCTGCATGCGCCTGTCGAACGAAGGCGACCAGAAGCTGATCCGCTCGGCGGTGTCGGACGCCGCCGCCAGTCTCTTGTCGTTTATCCCGTCGCTCGGCACCCGCGAAGTCTTCGCCTTCGGTTCCGGCGTGGCGCTGCCGACGCGCATGCGCTTCCAGGAGCTGGACGCCGACAAGCGCCCGAACAGCGAAGCCTCCGGCAATACCCGTTCCGATGCCGGCACCAATATGAATCGCGATCTGCTGTCGGGCGTGATCGAGCGTTGGCGCTCGGCCTCGATGAGCCACCGCATGAGCGACGATCTTTACGACGACACGCCGTCGCCGTTCGAGTCGCCGGCCTTGCAACCGCCGCAGGCCCCGCAATATCCGCCGCAATACGCGCCACCCGCGTCGGCCTATGCTCCGGCAGCCGCGGCCGCGGCGCCGCCACGCGAAGGCCTGCGCTCCAGCATTTTGAAAAAGCCGCTCGATGCCGTCCCCGGCACAGCGCCGAAACCGATTTTGCCGTCGCGGTTCAGATAGGTCGCGTCATTCGAAGGCGTGCTTGTCGCTTTACGCTAATGCCGTCCGCCGAAAATCGCCGATCCCACCCGCACATGCGTGGCGCCGAGCGCAATGGCGTCGGCGAAATCGGCGCTCATGCCCATCGACAAAAGTTGCAACCCGTTACGCTTGCCGATTTTGGCTGTCAGCGCGAAATGCGGGCCGGGCGCTTCCTCCACCGGTGGGATGCACATCAACCCGGAGATCGTCAGACCGTATTTATTCATGCAATCTTTCAAAAATGCATCGGCGTCCTGCGGCAGTACACCGGCTTTTTGCGGCTCGGCGCCGGTATTGATCTGCACGAATAGCAAAGGCGAACGCTTCTGCGCGGCGATTTCTTTCGCCAAAGCTTCGCACAGACTGGCGCGATCGACCGAATGAATGGCGTCGAACAGCGCCACGGCCTCTTTCGCCTTGTTGGACTGCAGCGGCCCGATCAGATGCAATTCGATGCCGGCATGTTTGGTCATCAGCTCGGGCCATTTGGCCTTGGCCTCTTGCACGCGGTTTTCGCCGAACACGCGCTGCCCGGCGGCGATCACGGGCTCGATCGCCACGGCCTCAAACGTCTTCGATACCGCCACCAATGTCACGCCCGCCACGTCGCGGCCGGCGTCCTTGCAGGCGCGCGCGAATTCGGTGCGGACGTTGGCGAGGCCCCATTTTGTGGTCGTTTGCAAAGTCATGGCGGTCCTGATGGTAAATAAAGCCTTGCTGCGGCTTGTACTTAAACTCTTAGCCACTCGTCATAACGCGCCTTAAACGCACGCCGCTTAGGCTACCCATAAAAGGGAAACTAGCATGCCGGATGCCAGTCGTCAGCGGCCAGAATCGAGGATCGCCGTTCCGAAACGCACGCTCAGCATTCGTGCGCGCCTGATGATTCTTGCGATCATCGCCATCGCTCCGATCTTGCTGGAGCGCATCTACAACGAGGAATTTGATCGCGCCGAACGCGTTGACGCTACCTACAAACAGGCGCTCGGCCTGGCGCGCCAGGCGGCGGCGGCGCAAAACAATGTGATCGTCTCGACGCGTGCTTTCCTGCAAGTTCTCGCCGCTGTGGACGTGGATTCATTTCCTGGCGACGGATCGTGCGAACGCTTTCTCGCGGAAATCGCCAAACCGGCGCGCTGGATCAGGAACCTGTCGGTCGCTAACCGCAACGGGATGATCGTGTGTTCGAGCAATCCAGATGCGATCGGCCTCGATATCAGCGATCGTCCGCATTTCGTCAATGCGGTCAAAAGCGGCGGCTTCTATCTCAGCGACTACTTTATGGGCACGCGCGACAAGTCGCCGCTCATCACCGCTGCGTTGCCGGTGCACGGCGCGAACGGCACTATCAATTCCGTCGTCTTGGGGACGCTCGATCTCACCTGGCTTGGCCAAACAGCGGCGGCGCTCGCGGTGCGGCCCGGTTCGATCATGCTGCTGATCGACAGCGCCGGAACCGTGCTTGCCGGCGCGCCCGACCCTGAAAACTGGATCGGGCAGCGGCTCGGGGATCGGCCGTTCATTGCCAATATAATGGCACAATCGGAAGGCGTCATCACTGACGCTTCGATCGATGGTATTCGACGCATTTTCGCATTCGTGAAGCTCCCCGGCACCGGCACGCATGTCGCAATCGGATTTGACGAGAACGAAGCCCTGAGCCACGTGAATTCCGCCATGTGGTGGGCCTTTGGCGAACTCGGTATTGTCGCCTTGCTCGTGATGGTAAGTATCTGGTTCGGTGCCGATCGCCTGCTGGTTCGTCCGATCCGCGTGCTCGCCGAAACCGCCAGCCGTGTCGGACGCGGCGACGACAAAAGGCACCTCGCCAACCTGCCGTGGGCCGCGGAATTCATCCCGCTCGCCGCCGCGCTCGACGACATGACTAACAAGCTCGACCAGCGCGAACAGGAATTGCGCGACACCAACGACCAACTGCGCGAACTCGCCCAGATCGACGCGCTGACAGGATTGCCCAACCGCCGCACGTTCAACGAGCGGCTCGAAGTGGAATGGAAACTTGCCGCCAAGCTCAATCAGCCCATCTCCGTTTTGATGATCGACGTCGACTTTTTCAAGAAATTCAACGATCACTACGGTCACGTCCAAGGCGATGCCTGCCTGCGCAAGGTGAGCAGTGTGTTGATGGCGGCGACAAGGACACAATCGACAGCGCCAATGGCGGCAAACGGAAAAACCATGCCGCCCTCGTTCCACCGCGTCACCGGCCACGTTCGCGGGTCCGATTTTGCCGCGCGTTACGGCGGCGAAGAGTTCGCGGTTCTGCTCCGGGGCGCCGATCTTGCGGCGGCGATGCGCGTGGCGGAACGGCTGCGGCAGGGGGTTGAGGATCTGCTGATGGCGCACGCCGCCGCGCCCTGGGGTTTTGTGTCGATCAGTATCGGCGCGGCGACGGTGGCGCGGGCGGAGCAGAGCACCGGGCAAGTGCTCACCGAGTCCGCCGACGCCGCGCTTTACGAAGCCAAGCGCCGCGGTCGCAACCGCGCGGTCGGACCTGAGACGGCGCCGTTGCCGGAAGCGGTCTGATCGCGCCGCCGCCCCGTTGACCGCCCTGGCCCTTTCATGTCACCTCGCGGCTCCTTAAAAAGAGCCGTAAATGACCGCCGATTCGAGCAAAAACGAGCGCTATAACGCCCGCGCGGCCGAGACCAAATGGCAAAAGGTCTGGGACGACGCCGCGATCTACGCCACCAAAAACGACGACCCGCGCCCGAAATATTACGTCCTCGAGATGTTTCCCTATCCGTCGGGTCGCATCCACATGGGGCACGTGCGCAACTACACCATGGGCGACGTGGTGGCGCGCTTCAAACGGGCCACGGGAAACGCCGTCCTGCACCCGATGGGCTGGGACGCCTTCGGCATGCCGGCCGAAAACGCCGCCATGGCGCAGAAAATCCACCCCAAGGAATGGACCTACGCCAACATCGCCGCGATGAAAAAGCAGCTTCAGTCGATGGGCCTCTCGCTCGACTGGGCGCGCGAGGTCGCAACCTGCGATCCGTCTTATTACAAGCACCAGCAGAAAATGTTTCTCGACTTCCTCGCCGCCGGGCTGGTCGCGCGCGAATACCGCAAAGTGAACTGGGATCCGGTCGACATGACCGTGCTCGCTAATGAGCAGGTGATCGACGGTCGCGGCTGGCGCTCGGGCGCTTTGGTCGAGCAGCGCGATCTCTATCAATGGGTCTTCAAGATCAGCGACTATGCGGAAGAGTTGCTGGAGGCGCTCGACACGCTCGACCGCTGGCCGGACAAAGTCCGGCTGATGCAGAAGAACTGGATCGGCAAGTCGGAAGGCCTGCTGGTCCGTTTCATGCTCGATCCCAATTCTTTATCGAACTTGACGACGCCGAACGCGGAAAGCGAACTGGAAATCTTCACCACGCGCCCGGACACTCTGTTCGGCGCCAAGTTCATGGCGGTCGCGCCCGATCATCCCTTGGCGAAAGCGGCGGCGGCGAAAAATCCGAAGCTCGCCGCCTTCATCGAAGAGTGCAAACGCATCGGCACTTCTCAAGAAGCTATCGACACCGCCGAGAAGATGGGCTTCGACACCGGCGTCCGCGCGGCGCATCCGTTCGATCCGAGCTGGACGCTGCCGGTTTATGTCGCCAATTTCATTTTGATGGATTACGGCACCGGCGCCATTTTCGGCTGCCCGGCGCACGACCAGCGCGATTTGGACTTCGTCAACAAATACGGCCTCGGCAATACGCCAGTGGTGTGCCCGCCAAATCAGGATCCCGCCACTTTCGTCATCACCGACGTCGCCTATGATGGCGACGGCCGCATGATCAATTCGCGTTTCCTCGACGGCATGACGATTGATGAAGCCAAGCAGGAAGTGGCCAAACGCCTTGAGCAAACCACCGCCGGAAACCGCGCGGTGGCCCAGCGCCAGATCAATTATCGCCTGCGCGACTGGGGTATTTCGCGCCAGCGCTATTGGGGCTGCCCGATCCCAATCATTCACTGCGACAAATGCGGCGTGGTGCCGGCGCCGGTTTCCGAACTTCCCGTCAAGCTGCCGGACGACATCAACTTCGACAAGCCCGGCAATCCGCTCGACCGCCATCCGACCTGGAAAAACGTCAAGTGCCCGAAATGTTCGGGCGACGCGCGGCGCGAAACCGACACTATGGACACCTTCGTCGACTCGTCCTGGTATTTCGCGCGCTTCACCGATCCGTGGAACGAGACTTCGCCGACCACGCCCAAGGCCGCGAATGAATGGCTGCCGGTCGATCAATATATCGGCGGCATCGAGCACGCGATTTTGCATTTGCTTTATTCGCGCTTCTTCACCCGCGCCATGAAAAAGACCGGCCATCTCGGCATCGACGAACCTTTCGCCGGCCTGTTCACGCAAGGCATGGTCGTGCACGAAACCTATCGTGACAAAGCCGGCAACTGGGTCGAGCCCGCCAACGTCAAGATCGAGGGCAAAATAGGGGAATCGGGCGACGCGCGGCGCGCCACGCTGATCAAGACCGGCGAGGCGATCGAGATCGGCTCGATCGAAAAGATGTCGAAGTCGAAGAAGAACACCGTCGACCCCGACGACATCATCGACGCCTACGGCGCCGACACCGCGCGCTGGTTTATGCTGTCCGACTCGCCGCCCGAGCGCGACGTGATCTGGAGCGAGGAAGGCGTGCAGGCCTCCTGGCGTTTCCTGCAACGGCTGTGGCGGCTGGTTGGCGAAGTAGCAGGGGTGAGCGCGCCTAAAGACCGCCCAGCGCAATTCGGCGAGCAGGCGCTCGCGCTTCGCAAAGCCGCCCACCGCGCCCTCAGCAATGTCTCGGACGACATCGCCAAGCTGCGTTTCAACCGCTGCGTCGCGCATATCTACGAATTCGCCAATGCGCTGTCCGACGCCATCGGCTCGGCCGAAACCGCGCCGTCACCTGACTTCGCCTGGGCCCTGCGCGAATCAGGCGACATCCTGGTGCGGCTTTTCCACCCGATGATGCCGCATTTGGCCGAGGAATGCTGGCAGGCCCTCAACCACAGGACCATGGTCGCCACCGAGGCCTGGCCGGTGGTCGAACCCGAGCTTTTGGTCGAAAACACCGTTACCTTGCCGGTTCAGGTCAACGGCAAGAAGCGGGCGGACGTCACGGTTGCCCGCGAAGCCGGGGAAGCCGAGATAAAGACTGCCGTTTTGGCCCTCGATGCGGTAATAAAGGCGCTGGACGGCAAAAGCCCGAAAAAGGTTATTGTCGTCCCGCAAAGGATCGTGAATGTCGTGGTTTAACGCCCCTCGCTTGACCAAGGTTTTGCTGGCGCTTGCGCTGGCCGGCCTCACGGCTGGCTGCTTCCAGCCGCTCTATGGCGACCGTTCGATCGGCGCCGCCAACGGCGTCATGGACAAATTGAGCGCCGTCGACGTGCCGCCGATCGATGCGCCGAACGGCACGCGGCTGGCGCGCGTCGGCGTCGAAATGCGCAATCAGTTGCTGTTCGATTTGACCGGCGGCGGGCCGGCGCAATCGTCCGCTTACCGCCTGGTCGTTCGCCTGGTGCCGAGCCAGACCCAGGTGATCGTCGATCTCAATAGCGCTCGTCCCGAGATTCAGAATTACGGCATCGATGCAAGCTATATCCTGTACGCCAACGGCTCCGGCAAATCAGTCATCAATGGCACGACCTTCGCGCGCGTTTCCTATAACATCCCCGGCCAGCAGCAACGCTTTGCCGGCGAGCGCGGACAGCGCGACGCCGAGAACCGCGCCGCCAAGGTGATCGCCGATAATATCCGGGACCGGCTCGCGTCCCACTTCGCCGCCGGGACGTGACGTGGCCTTGCCCCGGACGCGGTGCAGCGCATTAGCGGTGCACCGTGCCCGGAACAAGAGAATTCCCATGACCGCGATCAAAGCCTCCGACGTCGATCGCTTCATCGCCAAGCCCGATCCGCGGCTGCCGATCGTGCTGGTCTATGGACCGGACGCCGGACTGGTGCGCGAGCGCGCCGACGCGCTGGTGAAAGCTTCGGTCGACGATCCGAACGATCCTTTCGCTTTCGTGCGCATCGAGGGCGAGGATCTCGCCGGCAATCCTTCGCGGCTGGTGGAGGAAGCGCATACCGTGCCGTTGTTCGGCGGCCGCCGTGCCGTGCTGGTGAAAGCAGGCTCCCGCAACATCGTCGGTTCGGTCGAGCCGGTGGTCAACGCACCATCGGACGAATGCCGCGTCATCATCGAGGCCGGCGATTTGAAGAAGTCGTCGCCGCTGCGCACCCTCATCGAGAAGTCGAAAGTGGCGGCGGCCCTGCCCTGCTATCCGGACGGTGCACGCGATATCGCACGGCTGATCGACGACGAAATGCGCGAGGCGCAACTGACGATCGCACCGGATGCGCGCGCCATGTTGCTGACGCTGCTTGGCGGCGACCGCCTCGCGTCGCGCAATGAAGTACGCAAGCTGGCAATGTATGCGCGCGGCCACGAGCGCGTCGAACTCGCCGACGTCATGGCGGTGGTCGCTGACGCCTCCGCACTGGCGCTCGATGGCGTGATCGACGCAGCCTTCGCCGGCAAGACTGCCGAGGTCGAAACCGAGTTCGGCAAGGCGCGCGCCGGCAGCTCCTCGCCCGCCGCCATCGTGTCGGCGGCGATTCGACAGGTGGCCAATCTGCACAAGATGAAGCTCGCGGTTGAAGCCGGCGACTCGATCGAATTCGCCATGAAGCGCGGGGCGCCGCCGGTCCACTTTACGCGCGAAGAAAAAGTCGGCACGGCGCTGCGCGTCTGGTCGCCGGCGCGGCTCGTTCGCGCGATGGAGCAGCTTGCCGAAACCTCGCTCGAGGCGCGCCGCAATGCCCCGCTCGCGGAGACAATTGCGCAGCGCACGCTGTTGTCGATCGCCGTGAGCGCGCGCCGGCGCGAGCCGTAACGGCTATTTCGTACGCGCGTTACAGATTCATCTGATAGCTGTGCGGCACCCAGCGATAACCGGCCGCGGTCTTGTCGATCCAGCCGATGCCGGGAAACGGCATGTGGAAGCTCGCCAGGAACACGCGGTCGGTTGCCAGCATGTCGAGCATGCGCTTGCGCGTCGCCACCGCCTTGTCCTTGTCGTCGTCCATTTCGAAATGCCATTCCGGCTTCTGCACCGCCATCACATATTGCGTGCAGGTGTCGGCCGTGATCATGAAGCGCTTGCCATCGCTCTCGATATGGAACGCCATCAGCCCCGGCGAATGCCCGGCGGCGTCGACCGACCGAATTCCGCTCACCACTTCGTCACCCGGCTTGATAAATTTGGATTTCGTCGCGAGCGGCTCGCAGATAGTCATGAACAGTTTCTGGTTGAACACGCGCGCCTCGCGCACGCCTTCGTTCTTTTTCCAGAAATCATATTCCGTCGCGCCGAACACGTAGCGGGCATTTGGATATACAGGCTTGCCGCCCTCGACCAGCCCGCCGATGTGGTCGGGGTGACCGTGCGTGAGCACAACCACGTCGATATCTTCCGGCTTATGGCCAAGCTCGCCGAGCCGCTTCACCACATGGCCTTCCGGCATGCGGGTCTTGAGCGCCTCATATTCGCGCGGCAGCGCGCCATTGCCGGTGTCGAACAGCACCAGCTCCTTGCCGGTATTGACCAGCGTCGGAATGTTGGGGTGTTCGAAGCGGGCGGGGTCGATGTTGTTGGCCTTGGCCAGCGCCACCACCTCGTCGGGGGCGGCATTGGCGCCATACATCGGATGCAACCCCTGGCGGACGGCTCTGCTGTCCAGAAGGGTCGCGACCTCGAAGCCGCCGAGCTTGAAGCGGTAGACGGTCGGCTGATTTTCACCTTGTAACGAAGCGGCCACGGTCATCCTCCACGAATGGTGTGCCGCGATTTGTAGCCGCTGGAGGCCCGGCGATCCAGCCTCGATATTTGCTTATTCGCAACGCGCCGATCTGCCCCTGGCGCCGGCGCCCGGCGGCTTCTAGTGTCCCCGGCAGGGCTGAAATCTTGAGGGGGATCGATGGTCAAGAAGACAGGCAAGAAAGCCAAAGCGAAAGTCGCAAAAACAGTCGCGAGTAAGTCGGCGAAGAAAACAGCAAAACCGGCGGCCGGGAAAGCCGCGTCGCCGGCGCGGTCTAAGAAAAAATCGCAATCGAAAAGCGGCGCGAAGAAGGGTACCAAGCCGACGACTTGGCTAGGACGCGCCTACGACGCCGTTTTCGGGACCACGGCTCACACGCCAAGCGGCCGCGCAACAAAATAGAAAAGCCACGCACGTCGCAGACGGAGCGGCCGCCAGGTACGGCGCGCGCTCCGCGCCGTCATTTGCCGCATCCGCTTGCCGAAACCGCAGGCGAGGCCGTCGCCACAATAGTACCGGGGCGGGAACAATGGCCATCGACCCGAATTATTGTACGCTCCCGCCGCATCGGTAAAGGAATCTCAACTTGCAGAATTTTATGAGCGCCTGGTTCGAAGCCGCCCGCTTCGCGGCCGATACGCAGCGGGTGATGGCGTTGCGCATGATGCGGCTCGCCGGCGGCGGTCCGCTCGCGGCCAGTGAAGCCAACCTCATGGTTTCGGAAAAGCTCGCCGCCTTTGCCGAAGCGCAAGGCGCGGCGGCCGCGGCCGTGCTGACTGGCGGCAGTTTTGCGGCGGCCGTTGGCAAAGCCTACCGGCCTTACCGGCGCGCCGTCCGCGCCAATAGCCGCCGCCTCGGCGCCTGACAGCGGGCGCGATCGTCTAATCCTTTTGGTGCGTGGTTGCGCTCGCGATCACACCGGCCATGCGTGACTGCGCCCTGCGATCGAAAAATGGGTCGTCGAGGTCGTGCGGTTGCAGCGCCGCCGGGTCGTGCACCGTCACTTGCGGGCCTCCGCTGGGCGCCGCGTTCGGCCCGGACGGCCGCGCCCAATAGTGGCGCAGCCTCGCAGCAAACTTTGCGAACGGACCGCTCGCGGACATAATCTCATTCCCGCAGGGCCGGGTGTGGCCCGATAGCGCGTTAAACCGGGCCGGCACCGAAAGTTCCAGTTGGGGACAGCGGCCCAAATCCCGCAGCCCGCCCCTCCCGGCCCGGCGGCGAATTTGTTATCGGTCGGGACGGCGGTTCGCTGGGCACAACAAAGCAAAATGCTGCTGGTCAAAACCTATCTCGACAAAAGCCCGATCCACGGGCTCGGCGTTTTCGCCGGCGAATTCATCCGCAAGGGCGCCAAAATCTGGCGCTTCGTCGAAGGCTTCGACCGCTGCTATACGTCCGAGCAATTCGCCCGCCTGCCCAAACCGGCGCGCGATTTTCTCAAAGACTACGGCTATCGCGTCGATGGCGAAGTGCTGTTCACGGTCGATAACGACCATCACATGAACCACGCGGAAAATCCGAACACCGTTCTGCGCGGCGGTTATGTCATCGCGGCGAACGACATTGCCAAGGGCGTCGAGGTCACCAATGACTACCGCGAGTTTGACGCGGCACTCTGCGCGGCATTTTTGAGAAAGCCGGCGAATGGGAAGGCGGATCGCGGAACGAAACTCAAAACCGGCCGCCGCTGAAAAAGTACCCGGCGTCATTCCGGGACGCGCAAGGCGCGAACCCGGAATCCAGCTCTATTGAATTTCCTTGTATTTCTGGATTCCGGATCGCCGCTACGCGGCGTCCGGAATGACGGCAAAGAGTTTTTCAGCAACCCGCTGTGGATTTTCTGCGCGGCCGGGCGCTGCCGGCCGGAACTCCCACATTCGGCGCGGGTTTACCCTCAAGGCCGCGACGACAGGCAGTCCCGGGTTTCGCTTTGCTCCACCCGGGCTACAAAATCGATACGTGTCAGCCGCCCAGCTTCTTCAACACCGCATCGAGCTGATCGAGGTCCTTGTACTTGATGTGCAAGGTGCCCTTGCCGCCTTTGTCGTCAATAGAAACATCAAGACCGAGGGCGTCGGCCAGACGCCGTTCGAGCGCGCGCGTATCCGGATCTTTGGCGCGCGCATCGCGGGCGCGGTCTTTTTTGATCTGTGCATCGAATGTTGCGTCGCCTGCCTTGGTGTCATCCTCGCGCACCCATTCCTCGAGCTGACGCACGCTGTAGCCTTCGTCGACCGCCATCTCGGCGAGCACCTGCGCATTGACATGTCCGACCAGCAAGCGTACGTGGCCCGCCGTCAATTTGCCTTCGCGCACCATCTTCTTCACGGCCTCGGGTAACTTCAGCAGTCGTACCAGATTGCCGACATAAGGCCGGCTCTTGCCGACGATCTGCGCCACCTGTTCTTGCGTGCGATTGCACTGCTCCATCAGCGCGACGTAACCGGCGGCTTCCTCGATCGGATTGAGATCGGCGCGCTGCACATTTTCGATGATGGCGAATTCGAGCGATTGAATGTCGCTCGCATCCACGATGGCGATCGGCACCTCGTGCAAGCCGGCGCGCTGCGCCGCGCGCCATCGCCGTTCGCCGGCGATGATTTCGAATTGATTGTCATTGGCAAGTTGCCGCACCACGATCGGCTGAATGATACCGCGCTCTTTGATCGAGTCCGCGAGTTCGGTCAGTTGCGCTTCGGTGAAGTTGCGGCGCGGGTTACGCGGGTTGGCGACCAGATTTTCAATCGGTGCTTTGCGTGGTTTGCGCGATACCTCGGCCGAGGGCGATTCCTCGGCGACTTCTCCCATCAGCGAAGCCAGGCCCCTCCCCAATCGCGAATGATCCGCCATCGCACCAACTCCCGAATGTGCCGTCACGCGAGCCTCTTAAAAAAAATGTCGTTTCTTTCTTGTCCCTCCCCTGCAAGGGGAGGGTCGATCCGAGCAAAGCGAGGATCGGGGTGGGGTTTGGCCCCACTGAGAGTGAACCCCACTCGGCTCGCCATAGCGCGTCGAAGACGCGCGTAGACGCGCTTATTGCTCGCCACCCTCCCCCTTCGGGGGAGGGATAAAGAAGCTACCCCGCCTTCAATTCCTTCTCGCGCTGGATGATCTCGGTCGCCAGCCGCAAGTAAGCTTCGCTGCCAACGCATTTCAGATCATAGACTAGGACCGGCTTGCCATAGGACGGCGCTTCCGAAATGCGCACGTTGCGCGGGATCATCGTTTCGTAAACCTTGCGGCCCATGAACTGGCGTACGTCGGCGACAACCTGATTGGAGAGATTGTTGCGCGAGTCATACATCGTCAGCACGATGCCGTGGATCGTCAGGTTCGGGTTGAGCGTCTTCTTCACTTCCTCGACCGTCTTCAGCAATTGCGAAAGACCTTCGAGCGCGAAGAATTCGCATTGTAGCGGCACCAAAATCGAATTCGCCGCCGCCATCGCATTGACCGTGATCAGGTTGAGCGACGGCGGACAGTCGACAAGAACGTAGGTGAAGTTAAACTTTTGCGGGCCGTTGTTGATGTTGTTGAGCGTGCCGCGCAGGCGGAAGGCGCGGTCGCGTTGCTGGCCGATCTCGAGTTCGAGACCGGACAGGTCCATCGTCGACGGCGCTATATAAAGCTGCGGCACCGCGGTCGGGATCACGGCGTCGCGCATCGGCGCCTGTCCGGTGAGCACGTCATAGGTCGAGGTGCGGCGCGCCTTGCGCTCGATGCCGAGACCGGTGGAGGCGTTGCCCTGCGGGTCGAGATCGACGATCAGCACATGCTCGCCGATGGCCGCCAGCGCCGTTCCTAAGTTAATCGCGGTCGTGGTCTTGCCGACCCCGCCCTTCTGGTTGGCGATGGCCAGGACGCGCGGCCCGGGACCGGCGCTGCCTGCCGCCACCGGCGGCTTTTCGAATGGGACGACTTGTGGGGCGCTGGGGTCAGTCATAGGCAAAATTCCTATCTTGCATTCGTCTGGCGCTCCGCGACGGCGGCGCCCCGCATTTGGCTCATGCCCGCGAAAGACGCTTGAGACTCTTGACCACTACAATGCAGCCCTCCGGGCTGGTCTTGCTGGGCACGGTCGAGGTCTCAATATTCCAATATTTAGCGGTCTCGGTCAATTCAACCGCTACATCTTGACCCTTCGGGAATAGACCAATGGCCCCCCTGTCAATCAGAGCAAACGCCTGATCGCACAGGGTTTTCAATGGGGCCAAGGCGCGCGCCGTCACAACGTCCACACTCTCCACAGCCGTCTGGATATATTTTTCGACGCGAGCCGCGTGAACCGTCGCGCGAACGCCCGTCACCCGCACCGCTTCGCGCAGAAAGGCGACCTTTTTACCATTGCTTTCAATCAGATGGACATGTGTGCCGGGTTTCTCGACGAGCGCGCAGGCAATCGGAAGTGCCGGGAAGCCGCCGCCGGACCCCAGATCCACCCAGGTCTTGGCCTCGGGCGCGAGATCGAGAAGCTGAAGCGAGTCGGCGATGTGCCGTGTCCACAGCGTCGGGATCGTCGCCGGCGAAATCAGATTCGTTTTCTGCTGCCACAGCAGCAACAGGTCGGCGAAGGCCTGCAAACGGTTCTCTGTTTCACGTGAAACCGGCGTCAGCTTCAGCGCACGCGCTTTATCGGCGCTGAGGTCGAGCACGCCCTGCCCACGCGCGCTCACGCGCTCGTTGCTGATTGCTTGGCGGCTTGTTTGCCGCGGCCGCGTTTGACGTACGCAACGAGCAAGGTCAACGCCGCCGGCGTCATGCCGTCGAGCTTGGCCGCGTGGCCGATGGTGCGCGGACGATGCTGCGCGAGTTTTTGCTTCGTTTCGTTCGACAGCCCCGGCATCGATGCGTAGTCGAGATCGTCCGGTAGCGTGAAGCTTTCGTCGCGGCGGTACGCAGCAACATCGGACGCCTGGCGCGAAAGATAGACATCGTACTTCGCGTCGATCTCGATTTGCTCGGCGATCTTCGGCGCAAGCTCAGCAAAGCGCGGCCAGACTTTCGCAAGCTCCGCCATGCCGATGTTGGGATAAGACAGCATCGCGAACGCCGTGCGGCGTTGTCCGTCCTTGTTGAGCGTAATGCCGTGACGTTCGGCTTCTTTCGGCGTGAGCGAAACCGAATGCGCGAACTGGCGCGCGTCATTCAGCGCTTGCGATTTCGCTTGATGGAATTGCGCGCGCTCGGCGCCGACGCAGCCAAGCGAAATACCTTTGTCGGTCAGCCGTTGATCGGCATTGTCGGCACGCAACTGCAAACGATATTCGGCGCGCGAGGTGAACATGCGATAGGGCTCGTTTACGCCGCGTGTCGTGAGATCGTCAATCATCACGCCGAGATAAGATTCGGCCCGATCAAAGACGATTTCATTGCCGCCACTCGCCAGTGACGCCGCGTTGAGACCTGCAAGAAGTCCCTGTGCCGCAGCCTCTTCGTAGCCTGTGGTGCCGTTGATCTGACCGGCGAGAAACAATCCGCGCAGCCGTTTCGTTTGCAGTGTCGGATCGAGTTCGCGCGGATCGACGTAATCATATTCGATGGCGTAACCGGGGCGCACGACCTTCGCGTTTTGCAATCCGGGAATCGTTGCGACGATGGCGTGTTGAACTTCTTCCGGTAGCGATGTTGAAATACCGTTCGGGTAGACGGTCGTGTCGTCGAGTCCTTCCGGCTCCAGAAATATTTGGTGACCGTCGCGTTCACCGAACTTGACGATCTTGTCTTCGATGGAAGGACAATAGCGCGGACCTGTTGAAGCGATCTGTCCAGAATACATCGGCGAGCGATGCACGTTGGCGCGAATGATTTCGTGCGTCGCCGGTATCGTGCGCGTGATGCCGCACTCGATTTGCGGAGTCGTAATGCGCTCCGTCATCATCGAGAACGGCTCCGGCACATCGTCGCCCGGCTGCATCTCAAGCGATCGCCAATCGATTGTCGTGCCATCGAGGCGCGGTGGCGTTCCGGTTTTCAGACGGCCGAGCGTGAAGCCCGCATTCTCAAGCGTCCGCGAAAGGCCAAGCGCAGGCGCTTCACCGACGCGGCCGGCGGGAATTTGTTTTTCACCGATATGGATGAGCCCGCGCAGAAAAGTGCCGGTCGTTAAAACGACGCAAGCGCAGACGATGTCGCGGCCGTCTTTGAGTTTGACGCCAGCGACGCGATTGTTCGCGAGAATGAGATCGTCGGCTTCCGCTTCAATGACGGTGAGGTTTGGAATCGCCGAGATTGCAGCCTGCATCGCCGCCGCATAGAGCTTGCGGTCGGCCTGCGAGCGCGGACCGCGTACTGCCGGGCCTTTGCGGCGATTCAAAACACGGAATTGGATGCCGCCCTGGTCGGCCACGCGGCCCATCAGCCCGTCGAGGGCATCGACTTCCCGCACCAGATGGCCTTTGCCGAGGCCTCCAATCGCAGGATTGCAGGACATGGCGCCGACGGTCGAGAATTTATGGGTGATAAGGGCCGTTTTCGCCCCCATCCGCGCCGAAGCGGCCGCAGCTTCGCAGCCAGCATGGCCACCGCCGATCACGGCAACGTCGAGATGAGCCTGACCCTTGGACATGGTTCGCGTTGTAGCGGACGCAGCCGGCCCGGTCAAAAAAGTTGGGTGATTCGGGAATGTTTCACGTGAAACATCACGAATCCGCGCCCGTGATGGAGGCGCTATTTCCCGACGCAGAAGTCCCGAAAGATCACATCCAGGACGTCCTCCACATCGACACGCCCGGTAAGACGTCCGAGCGCCGCGGCGGCGCTGCGCAGCTCCTCCGCCAGCAAATCCTCCTGGCCGGCTAAATCAGGACCGAGGGCACGGTTGAGTGCCGCCATGACATCCTGCAAGGCACGCCGGTGACGCACACGGGTGACAAGCGATTGCTCGGCCCCCGCCAACACTGTCTCGGCATGGCTCGCCAATTTCGCAAGAAGCGAATCAATCCCAGTACCTGAGATCGCTGAAAGGCTGAATCTTGGTTCGGGATCATTGATTCCTGATTCAGTACTACGGATTACCTCTTGATTAACCGGATCTTTTAACTGTTTGTTCACGCGTAATTGACGTTCACTCTTATCTCCCGGTCTCTCCTTAGTATGGACTCGTGATCCACTTCTATTAAATTCTTGATCCAACAAGTCAATTTTATTGCACACCCACCAAACCGGCGGGCTTGCTAAGGCGGGTTCGCCGGCAGGTTGAGCGGCGTCCTTTCTGGCTGAAGCATTGCCAGCATCGAGGACGACGCCTTCGGCGGGCGTCCGCCGGAAACGGCCCTCGATTCCCGAGCCGGCCAATGGCCTAGAAGCACGTTTCACAGTCAGCCGAGCCGTCGCATCGGCCAATGCACCACCTGCCGGAACGCTCTCGGGCCCCGACGCATCCACCACCCACAGCACCAGATCGGCAGCCGCCGCGCGTTCGCGCGCGCGCCGCACGCCCTCCATCTCGACCGGGTCGTCGGTCTCCCGGATGCCGGCGGTGTCGAGCAGGGTGACCGGCAGGCCCCCGAGATCGAAATGCACTTCAATCACGTCGCGCGTGGTGCCGGCATGAGGCGAAACGATCGCCGCGTCGCGCCGCGCGATGCGGTTGAGCAGCGTCGACTTGCCGGCATTCGGCGGGCCGGCGATCGCCACCATCAGTCCCTCGCGCAAGCGCTCGCCGCGCTGGCCGTCGGCAAGCGCCGTGGCGATTTCGTCGCGCAGCTCCTGCGCAATAGCGAGCGCCGGCGACACCAGATCCTCCGGCACGTCGGCCTCGTCGGAAAAATCGATGCGGGCCTCGACCAGCGCCAGCGCCTTGATCAGGCTTTGCCGCCACGCCTCGGCGCGATTGCCAAGGAGGCCGGTCATCTGCCGGAAGGCCTGCCGCCGCTGCGCCTCGGTCTCGGCGCCGACCAGATCGGCCAGGCCCTCGACGGCGGTGAGGTCGAGCTTGCCGTTCTCGAAGCCGCGTCGGGTGAATTCGCCGGGCTCGGCCATGCGCAGGCCGTCGATGGCGCCGAGCGCACCGAGAATAGCGGCGATCACGGCGCGGCCGCCATGCGCCTGCAATTCGGCGACGTCCTCGCCGGTCTCGCTGTGCGGGCCGGGAAACCACAGTACCAAAGCCTCGTCGACAATTTCGCCCGAGCGAGGGTCGCGAATGCGCGCCAGCCCGGCCTTGCGCGGCGCCGGCTGTTTGACCCCGAGCGCGGTGAGTGCCGCGCCCGCGCGCGGCCCGGAAATGCGGATGACCGCGATGGCGGCAGGGCCACGGCCGGAGGAGAGCGCGAAGATGGTGTCGGTCGGTAAAGACATCCCGGCGCACGCAAGCCCCGGACCCGTTCCGCGTCAAGTCTGTAACTTGACGCAACGGCGACAGAAAATAATCTGAAAAGACGCTGTCGGGAACACTGTATAAACCACGCGGCGACCTCCACCACCGCATTGGAATTCCTCCCCCATAACTGAAATCAAGATCTCGTTCGATGACGGCGCCGCCTATGATCGCTTCATGGGCCGGTGGAGCAGGGCCGTCGGCGCCAAATTTCTCGATTGGCTGACGCCGCCGACATCAGCCAAATGGCTGGACGTCGGCTGCGGCACCGGCGCGTTCACGCAATTGATCATCGATCGATGCGCGCCGGCTTCAATCGCGGGGATTGATCCAGCCGCCGCGCAGATCGAACAGGCCCAAAAGGGACCGGCCGGCAAGCTCGCGGATTTCCAGGTGGGCGATGCCACGGCTTTGCCGCATCCGACGCCGCCTTCGATGTTGTGGTTTCAGCACTTGTCATCAATTTCATTCCCGACCGCGGCAAGGCATTGGCCGAAATGCGCCGGGTCGTACGGCCACGCGGCATCGTTGCCGGCTACCTGTGGGATCGCTCGGCGGAAACGGAATTTTCACCGACCGCACCGATGCAGCGCGGATTTCGCGACATCGGCGCCGACGTGCCGCGCGTCCCAAGTAGCCCGGGTGGAGCGAAGCGAAACCCGGGATTCCCTACGGCAAGACCGCCCCGGATTTCGCTGCGCTCATCCGGGCTACGCGTCACACCGCTGCCACGCAATCGATCTCGAGATCGAACGGGCCGGGCCAGGAGTGAATGAACATGAAGATGCGCGAGGGCGCGTCTTTCGGAAAGTAGCGGTCGTAGACCGCGTTGAAGGTGGCAAAATTGGTCGGGCCGGGCGTGCAATAGACATTGCACTTGATGACGTTGCCCAGCGACGAGCCTGCCGCCTCCACACATAGCTTGAGCTGCTCCATCACCAGTTCGCACTGACGCTCGAAGGGGGCCGGCTTGATCTCGCCGGTTTCCGGATCGAAGGGCGGCAGGCCGGAAAGATACACAAAGCCGTTGGCGACGGTGACCGGATAGGTCACGCCATCTTTTTTGTAGCGCTCCAGATAGGTCGAAATCGGCTCGACGCGCATGCGTTTGATCATGATGCTCTCCTGCTGATTTCATCAGCCTAGCACCCGCGGCGGCGCCATGGTTCGGCCGTGACCGAACCATTCGCGCTTTCGCATCCGCGCGCGCCGCGCTACGCTTGCGCATGGGTACAGCAAACATGGTCGAAGTCGCGGCCCTGGTTGGCGACAATGCGCGCGCCACCATGCTCGCGGCACTGATGGGCGGGCAGGCGCTGACGGCGAGCGAACTGGCGGCACTGGCGCGGGTGTCCAAATCGACCGCCAGCGGCCATCTTGCAAAACTTGCCAATGCGCGGCTGCTCGCCGTCACCGCCAAACGCCGCAATCGGTATTACCGCATCGCCTCGCCCTTAGTGGCGCGCATGCTGGAAAGCATCAAGGCGGTCGCCGCCATCGAAACGCCGGCGCGCTATCGCCCGCGCTCGGCGCAGGATGACGCGCTGCGCTTTGCCCGCACCTGTTACGATCATCTGGCCGGACATCTTGGGGTCGCCATTGCCGATGCGATGGCGGCGCGGAAATATGTCGTGCTGAGCGACGAGGGCGGCGAGGTTACTCCGGCGGGCAAGCGTTTCCTGAACACGTTCGGCGCCGGCCTGGCTGAAAAATCAGGTGGCCGCCGCATTTTCTGCCGCGCCTGTCTCGACTGGAGCGAGCGGCGCTACCACGTCGCCGGACAGGTCGGCGCGGAAATCTGGCGGCATTGCCTGGCGCGCGGCTGGCTCACGCAACAGCGCGATACGCGCGTCGTGCGCGTGACGACCGCGGGCCATCGCGGCTTGCGCGACACGTTCGGCATTGACCTGGATTTCAAGGCTTGGGCCAGCCGTCGTTAGCAAGTAGCCCGGATGAGCGCAGCGAAATCCGGAGCGGTCTTGCCATAACGCTCCCGGGTTTCGCTGCGCTCATCCGGGCTACATATTAGGCGTCACTATCGAAATCCCGCCGCCAGCGACACTACTTTGCCGTCCAGCCCCAAAAAGCCATGATGCGATTTGGCCTGGCACGGATCGCTCTGCGACGAGCCGCCATCGACCCAGACCACGCGCGCCTTCCCGCCCGCCCATTTGATAAACGGTTCGACGCCAGCAGGGCGCGTGAACTTGCAGCCGTCTTGCCGGTGATGAATGACCAGCGTGCGCGGCAGGCTGGCGGGCGAACCGAGAATATTCTCTACGTTTTGTCCGCTGCCGGAATCATTCGACAGAAAGCCGGAGGTGAGTACCAGCGCATCGGGGCGCGCGCCACGGGCGATGCCCTGCGCCGCGCGAAAGGTGCCGCGGCTGGTGCCGATCACGGTCACCGGGCTTTTTACTTTGCGCATGTAATCGACCGCCGCCGCGAGGTTGGTATTGGCATCCACCACCAGCACGGCGAGGCCATGCGCCTTATAAGCATCGCGCGTGCGCACGAGCTGATTGTTCTTGAGCCGGGTGATTTGTCCGCCGGGCGCGGCGCCGATAGTGCCGTCGCCGCCGGGCATCAGAATGACACTCGCTTTCGGCGCGGCCGGTTTAAGCAGCACGGCCTGCGAGCCGCCGATGCTGACGGTTTCGTCGGCGCGGGCGACGCTAGAGAGACAACCGGCAAACAGACATATGACGAGGGCAAAAAGGGACGGCGACGGAAAGCGTAGCGGCTTGCTCATGGCGGGAATCCCGGGATGTGGCGACGGCCAAAATTAGCAGGTA
>Ga0207933_1001273_pt1 | contig 19904 bp, 18 predicted proteins | sample NGESurdeep092012_4_FD_184488 | JGI IMG/M metagenome (GOLD analysis project Ga0207933, IMG submission 184488) | Arctic peat soil microbial communities from Barrow, Alaska - NGEE Surface sample F53-3 deep-092012 (SPAdes) | ecosystem: Environmental > Terrestrial > Soil > Wetlands > Peat ...
CGGAAGTGTCACCTATTCTCTCAATGGCGGTCTCCTAGGCACAGCTTCTGCTCCACCGTATGCAATTACCTTCCTACCTACCACAAGAGGCCCTGTAGTCTTACAGGCTACAGCAAAGCGTCTTAATGGTACAAGTGACGTGCAAACGATTAACTTCACTATTCAATAACGCGCAGAGAGGTAGTCTTTGGAATTGACTACCGGTTGAGTGGCATGACGAGATACGTGAAGCTCGAATCTGATACGCCGCGAATGACCATCGGACGAGCTGGACCTGAGAAACCAAGAACGATTGAGTCGGATTGAGTCGAGGAAAAACAATCACTCAAATAGCCAATGTGGAAGTTGATATCAAGATCATCCCCTGAGATAGCCGCGTCGATTGAGTCGGACATTTCGCCGACATTATTACTCTGTGCGGTGGCAGAGAAAATCTTTCGCTTTGGGTAGAGATGAAGGCCGAGGTGTTGGTCATTACCGGAGAATACACGTGCCTTGCGAAGCATTTCAGCAAAATCGTTTTTGAGTACCGTTGCTTCGGTGGTAAAAGTGCGTGGAATAATTTCTTTGTAGTTGGGAAACTGCCCATCAACGACACGTGATATATATCGAAGATTGGTGATGTTTCCCCCAGTACTTGAAATATTTATCTGTGAGTCATCTATTGAAAGGTTTACAGTTTCTGCATCAATAGACTCAAGAATGTGTGTGATCTCAAGTGCATGTTTGAGTGGAATTAAGATATCTTGAGCATCTTTTATCGATGAGGTTGAGATATTTTTCTCAGCGAGACGAAATGAATCTGTTGCTACAGTAACGATTCCAGAATTACTGAGCGAGACGAAGACACTCCCGAGCTCAGGTCGAATCATTGATGGTGAAGCAGCGTAGGAAACTGCTTGTATACCGTGTAATAATTGTTCTCGAGAAATAGTAATTCCTCTCTTTTCTTCTTTTGAAAAAAGAATTGGAAATTCTGTATGAGAGACAGTTTTAATAAGTGTCTTTGTACCACGAGATTCGATGAGGAGATTATTATCTTCGAGTGTAAGAGTGATTTTATCTCCTGAGATAGATCGAATAGTTTGAGAGAGTACATGAGCATTTACCGCCACAATTCCCACCTCTTCAATATCAGCCGCAATCTTTATTTCAATTCCCGCTTCGAGATTCGTAGCCGATATAGAAACCTCCTTACCTACCTCAAGGCGAATACATGAAAGTACAGGAAGGGATTCTTTCTTTCCTACAATACGTTCAACTAAAAGTATTGCACTGAGAAGTTTTTCTTTTGTTGTTCCTATCTTCATATGTTTTATTTAATAAAATCTATTATTACTATTAGGGCTGTGGATACTGGGTATAACTTGATTTTTCGCTGCAATATAAGCGTATTTTACTGATATTGGTATGTTGAAAAGTCTAGAATAAGAAGTTTGTATAATGGGGATAGATGACACACCTAACCTTTTGTCCCCAGTACCAACTTCTTGTCCTCTAACTATCCTCCTTGTATCCACATCATATACACATGAATTACGCATGAATAAGTGTACGAATATGTTCCACCTCCGCCTCAAGTGAATTATTCGTCTTCAAATCTTGTTTAATTTTTTCACATGAGTGAATAACTGTCGTATGATCACGACCACCAAGCTTCTCCCCTATTGAAGGGTAAGACACATTAAATTCTTCACGCAAAATATACATAATAATTTGTCGTGGTTTCACCACCTCCTTCTTTCGCGTCTTCTCGTAGATGCTCTTCTCTGGAATATCGTAGTATTCAGCAATACGATGTACAACTTCTTCAACAGAAACACCCTTATTTGGCTTCGTGTTGTGTTTGACGAGTGCACGCACATCGGCCTGAGAGACGGTCTTACCTTTTAGTTGTGATTTACACACAATCATATTGAGTACCCCTTCGAGTTCACGGATGTTGCCGCGGACACTCTCGGCAATGAAGTGAATGATGTCGTCAGGAATAGAGAATCCATGGCTCTCAAGCTTGGCTTTAATGATTGCAGTGCGGGATTCGATATCCGGCTCTGGAATTTCGGCGATCATTCCGCCGGCAAAGCGTCCCTTGAGTCGTTCTTCAAATCCTGGTAGAAGCATCGGGTGTTTATCACTTGAAAAGACAATTTGTTTGTTGTTGTCGCGAAGCGCGTTGAACAAGTGGAATAATTCCTCCTGTGTTTTCTCGGTATTTGCGATGAACTGCACGTCATCCATGATGAGTACATCGTACTGGCGATACTGGTTTTTAAAGTTGTTGGCATTGCCGGCGCGAACAGAATTAATGTAATCAACAGCGAACTTCTCACTCGTCACGTAGAGTACTTTTTTGTTGGCATGAGTCTTTTTGAAGTGATTTCCAATAGCCTGGATGAGGTGGGTCTTGCCGTGTCCTGTGGCACCATAGATAAAAAGCGGATTGTATGTTGCTCCTGGGTGATCAAGCACGGCCTTTGCTGCGGCATGAGCGAGTTGGTTGAAAGGTCCCACAACGAATGTCTCAAAGGTATAGCGTGGATTGAGGTTATCGCGCTTATCAATATAGAGTGACTGCAAATCGAGTGATGCGTTTTCAGGTGTTGGTTGTGCTCGTGCAGGCTTTCGTTCAACAGGGACGATTGGCGCGCGATGGACACTATACTCAACACTTCGGATGGTGTTGTCGATGTTGCGCAGTGTAGAGAGAATAAGCTTATGGTGCTTCTCCATGAGCCATTCTTTGACGATTTTGGATGGCACGGCAACCTGTACGGCACTTGTATCGCGGCCAATAATATCGGTATTTCGAAACCATGTGCGGAAGCTCGTCTCAGATGTTCCAAGCTCTATCTGTACTAGGGTGTTTTGCCACAATTCTCGATTAGTCATATTCAGTTGGGTCATTATACGCGTCGCCTCTGAATGCGAAAGCATACTGTTTCCGCCACCGATTTTTGGAGGTGTGGATAAGGTGTGGATAACTCGAAGTGGCGGGAAACTCTGTGTGAGGGTGTCTCGCAGACTGTCGAGTCGAGAGGCAGCGCTGCAACAGTAGTTGCAGACAGCGACCCTCACACAGAGTTTCCCGCCACTTCCCTTGAAAAGTTTGAAAATACGCGTATAGTGGGCCCATATGAAGCGAACATACCAGCCCAAGAACCAAAAGCGATCAAAAACCCACGGTTTCTTGGTGCGCAGTAGTACAAAGACCGGAGCAGCGCTTTTGCGCCGTCGCCGCCAAAAGGGCCGCGCCAAGCTCTCCGTCTAAAGACATGCCAAAGAAACAGCGCATTACTCGCGCCGATTTCTCATCACTCTCGCAGGTGCGCCAGTCGCGCTTTTTTGGTATATATTTCTCAGCTTCAGTCTCCTACGAAAAATCTAAGATGAGTACGCTCCCCCGATATGCATGCGTAGTCTCAAAAAAGGTTGCCTCTCATGCCGTTGATCGCAACCTCATCAAGCGATATTGCCGTGAAGCGTGCCGCTTACTTCCGACCGACTCCACCCCTGGATACTCATTTGTATTGTACGCAAAGAAGGAGGCAAAGGGTGCGTCTTTCCAAGAGATACAACATGACGTGAAGAATCTTTTTGAACAAAGTAAATCGCTTTCCCGATAGTCTTTTGCAGGCTACAATAGCTCACACATGATTGCGACTCTCTTCAATGCGGCTATCTACAACCCGCTCTATAACGGCCTCGTCTATCTCGTCAATATAGTGCCTAATCACGACGTCGGTATCGCCGTCGTCATCCTCACGATTATAGTGCGCATCATCATCTACCCACTCTCTCGCCGTGCGGTGCAGGCACAGATGGATATGAAGAAGGTTGCTCCCGAAATTACGAAGATTCGTGATGCATACAAAGGCGATAAACAAGGAGAAGGCAAGGCAATTTTTGCACTCTACAAAGAGCGCGGCATCCATCCGTTCTCAAGTTTCTTGTTGGTGCTCGTGCAGTTTCCAATTCTCATTGGTCTCTATTGGGTCTTTTCTCGTGGTGGACTTCCTATAATTAACGTTGCTCGTCTCTATTCATTTGTGCACGTGCCAACTATTATCGACATGCAGTTTTTGGGTCTGCAAAATATGGCCAAGCACAGTATTGTACTTGCGGCACTGGCTGGTATCACGCAGTTTATCTATGCGCGACTCTCTATGGGCCCTCGAGGTATCAAGACCGCGACCGAGGCGTCATTCTCAGATGATATGGCACGCAGTCTTGATGTACAGGCACGTTTTGTCCTCCCTGCAATCATCGGTGTCATCGCGTACTCGGTGGTAGCTGCGGGACCTTTATACTGGGTCACGAGTAATACCTTCATGATTGCGCAGGAATATTTTGCAGGACGACGATTTGGTCCCGATAAAGAGGCACAAAAATAGGCCTATAAATAACGTCCATTTCGTCCGAAGTTTAACCACGGACGCTAATTCGCATTTAGGGTTGAAGTGTCGTATAGTGCCATACATATGGAATCGATGGTTGAAACCACTCTCAAAGAACTATTGGATGCGATGGGTGTCTCGTACACGTCAATTTCACGCATCGAGCTTGTGGGACAAACAATTTTATCCGTAGAGACCACCGATGGTGCTTTAGGGAATCATCCAGACACCATTCACGCACTTGATTACTTGGTACGGAAAATTGTTGAGAATAGACTCCATGCACAACGCACAGCGGAATCAGGTGTCGTAGTGCAGAATACCGACCCGTCACCTTCTCTCATCATTGATATCAACGAACAGCGCACCAAGCATATTCGTGATTTGCAGACGAAGGCACTCATGATGGCTGAGCGTGCTCGCTCTCTTCAGTATGACGTTGAACTCTCCCCCATGTCAGCATATGAGCGACTCATCATTCACACGACACTTCAAGATGCTGCAAACGTAAAAACCGAATCCCAAGGCGAAGGACGTGAGCGACGCGTGGTGATTAAATACGCAGCTTAGACAGACCCAGGTCGGCAGATGCCGTTAACGACAGTACCTACTTGTCCGTTGATAAGGCACCCAGAGCCGTTATCAGGGCTTGTTGATTGTAGTGGTGGTGGCGTGCCGTTTCCAGGAGTGGAGGTATTTGTAGAGGCCCCCGAACCGTTGATATTTTTTAGTATATCAAGATTGAGTAAGTTTGGGTTGATTTGATTGAGGATGAGATAGATACCAAAGAGCAGCAAGAGTCCAATGATTGCATCAGCAAGTATTTCTTTGGCATGCTGTTTGTTGCCCCACATATCGGCGCTTCCCATGTACATATATCCGGCATACGCAATGCGCAGTACGGCAAGTATGCCACCAACGCTGAGCACGATTTTGAATACGTTGTTTATATAGGAAGCAAGACTCGTGGAGTTATTAAGAGTGTTTGAAAATCCAGGAGCGTTTTGGTATGAGGCGAGCGGGACAAACTGTGGCTGAGCTTGTGTCGCCTGCGCATGTGTCGTGTGCAGAGAAATACCCACGAAAACAAGCGCGATAGAGAGTACTGTGAGTGTTCGTTTGATATTCATACAATCTTATTGTGCCACACGAAGTACCCACAGTGACTCGTTTGTTGCGTTAATAAAGGCAATGTAGTTGCCACTGGAATCAATAACAGGATCTCGTACGTCGAGTGATGTGTTATTTGATGATGGTGAATAGATGCGCACCGCCGTACCGGCAAAGACATCAACCTTCCACCAATCGTCCGACGTGTGCACACTCCCTTGATACCAGCTATCGAGATAATTAATCGGTGTTGTGCCGCTCGGTACCGCACAGTAGGCAACCTCACTCTTGCCAGGGAGCCATACGCATTTTTCTGCAGTGGTGGCGAGACCGAGCGCTTGTGCAGTCGTTGTACTGCGGGCAAAGAGTGCGAGGCCATTTTCCGACGTTGCTCCATAGAGGAGTATTGGTGAACCAATCTTCGGAAGCACGGTAAGTCCCTGGATGTTACGAACAAGTGTAGTGAGATTTCCCTTACTGTCCATTCGATAGGAATATCCAGGGAACATACTCGTCGGACTCTCAGTGAGGATGATACTCCCGTCATCGAGCATCATCGGGCGCCAACTACGAATTGTGGAAGAAAAGATCGTACTGCGCTTTTTGCCAGCCCAGTCTTGCGTAATACCATCTACTCCCCCCTGTGCGTTAGCAGTCAAATAGAACAAGCTTCGTGTTGTATGGTTCATGACAATCGATTGGATGCCAGGAGAAAGATATACTCCAGAGAGCGCGGGGAGCTGTGTATCAACGCCTTGTTGATTGGTAGAAATGCGCGAGACATTTGTCACGGTCGTTGATGCTGACTGCGGGGTAGACGACGAAACAGTTCCTAAGAGTGTTGTTATAGCGCCGCTTGCTCCAATCGATCGCTCAATGACACTTCCGTCTTCCGCAATCAACGCCTCATATACTTGTGGGAGTAGTGTCCCTGTGACGCGTACCGCGCTCTCTATCCTCGGGTCGGCACTAAAGACATATCCATTACCTCGTTCTACGTAATTGAGATTCTCCCCCGCTGCCGTATGTACAAAGCCCATACCTGCAACGGGTGCCCCATCAACCTGCCACAAGACAGATGTTGAGGTACTTGTTGGATGATATATATCGGTGCTGATAGCCTGTGTCGCAATTGCTTGATTGGCTTGTGTGCTGCCAGTCGTCCCTTCAAACGATGGCGCAATGGTACCAGTACCGCGAGCAGTATCAGTTGTTGTAATGGTATTCTTCTGTGCCTGTAAATAAAAGTACCAACCGACGAGTCCGCCGAGCATCAGTATTACCATTGCTCCTACGAGAAGACGGACGAAACCTGGAATGTGAATATTTTTCATACTACGGTATTGAGTTATTGAGATACTCCTCCAAAAGGATCGGACGTCCCATTTGAAGCACTAGAAAATCCATTTGACCCAGCAGATCCGAGTGACATGCTCCACGTGCCCTGGAAGTCCATAAATATATTAGTTGTGTGAGTGAGAGAAAGACCAATAGTTGCCAGACCGTTGGAGTGGGATGCATTAACGGTAAGTTCGCTCGGGTCGCTCGTACTTGGTGTTATGGCGTTGTTGTTGAGCATCCAGGAATATTGCAGACGTGAATCATTTGGACTCAAGGCCGATGCAAAGAACGGGATTGCAGCGAAGGTCGTTTCTGTTTCTGCAATGGTGTTGCTGGTGCCTAATGCATGGTTAAAGGCGATGCCGATAAGAGGGTTATCTTCATAGAGTAATACAACTGGTTCAGTTGCATGTATCGAAATTGTCGCTGATCCAACGAGGATATGATCAGTTGATTCGACATCAACTTCAATATTGCTCGTACCATAAAGCATCGGGGACGGAAGTGTCACTGAAGATCTCCCCTGCCCCGAGACATTTCCTACTACACGATCATCTTGCTTCCAGGTGTAGATGAGATCACCTGCTGATTGTGTGACGCCACTTATCGTAGGTGGATGTGCAAATGCGACGAGTCGTATTGATGTACCAATTGCCGGGAGCGCTCGTCCACGATAAAAGGGCGGTGTATAGGAATCTGAATCTACGAGTAAATCTATCGGCAGTGCAATGGTATTTTGAATACCACCCGTACTGTTGGTTCCTGAATCGAAAAGAAACGCGGATAAATCTGTCTGCGCATACACAAATGACATCGGAGCGATGAGAAGAGTAAAGGCAAAGAGAATTCCGCGACCGTAGGTCATATTTCCTTTAGTGCATTACTGTTGATACCCCCGCCTTGTGGTGCCGTATCAGCTCCCGGGGCATAGTTGGATGCACGAGGAGCAGTATTTTCCAGTGCGATTTCTCCTGCAGGACCTCCTTCAGAGACGGTCTCGAGTTCTCGTTTGGCTTTTTTGATGGCAAGAATTTGTGATGGGTCTGAAGTGATGATTTGGTCTTCGGTGTAGCTTGCGATGACCTTGAGCGCGACGTGCTTGAGACCAGCGAAGAATATTCCCTCCCCCACATCCGACTCGAGAAGCAGGTATTTTTCCTCATCGGATAGTTTGAAGGTCGATTGCACGAGGTCGACGGACGTCGGCGACTGGCGCAGAAGCAGCTGAATGGAAGAGTTGGTAATCATGGGGATTCCATACGGGGAGTTGAGAAAGTCGGAGACGTCCTGCGTGATGGTCGAGATTCCGAGATAGTATTTACGCCCGCGCTTGGCAATGCCGAAGAGGAACGACGCCGTGTCCTCGGAGCGCATCATCCACCAAGCCTCGTCGATGACGAGTAGGCGCTTGCGGAGCTCTTTGCGGACCTGATTCCAGATATGGTGCGTGATGATATACATAGCGACCGGCTTTAGGTCGTCTTCCATGTCGCGCACCGAAAAGACGATGAGCTTTTTGTTCATGTCGACGTTGGTTGGTCTATTCATGAAGCCCGACCACGTGCCTTTGGTGTATTTAGAAAGGCGCTGCACGAGGGATTCCGATCCTTCCATGCCCGAGAGCACGAGCTCAAAGTCGGAGAGGAGTGGAGGCTCAATGAGCGCGAAGTTGGCCTCAGCGGTGATGTCTTTGAGAGCATACGTCTCAGTGATAGCACGGTCGATAACCGCATCTTCCTCCGGAGTAAGGCCGCCGAGCATAATGCGAAAGAGTCCGACGAGTGTGATGATGTTGTTGCGCAAGATATCCCCCGGACTCTCGTCTTCGCGCGCAATGGAGAGATCAAATGGATTGATGTGGTGCTCGGACGAGAGTGAGATATTGAAGTAGCGACCACCAACGGTCTCCGCGAGGTACTCATATTCACGTTCAGGGTCGATGACGATGACTTCAGTATCAAACATGAGACTGCGCAATATCTCGAGTTTGGTCATGTAGGACTTGCCTGCGCCGGATTTGGCGAAGGTTACCGAGTTGTAGTTTTCAAGTGAGAAGCGGTCGAATAGGATGAGGGATGAGTTGTGACGATTGATGCCGTAGAGGATGCCGCGGTCGGAGGTGAGGTCGAATGAGATGAATGGGAAGATTGAGGAGAGCGGCGCGGAGTTGAGCTTGGTGTGCACATCGAGCTCGTCGGTGCATAGTGGCAAGACCGAACGGAAACCCTGCTCTTGCTGGAAGAGTGCCGGGCGGATGTAGACGAGACGTGATTCAAGGATGCCGCGGATTTCAGTTTCTATCTTATCGATGTCTTCGCGGGAGTTGCCATATATCGTGAGATAGAGCCCCACATCGAAGATGCGCTCCTGTGCCTGCTGGAGATTGTCGCGCAGCTGTTCGAGGTCTGAATATGCAGTGTCGAGCATTGGATCGCGCACCATACCCTTCTCTTCGCGACTGGTGATTTGGCTTTGTACCTCGGCGACCTTCTTTTGGAACTTGCGTAGCATTTCGTTGGTATCCATTGGATGGATAAAGATAGAAATATCGAGCACTTTGTCCATATTGATGATTGGAGCGAACCATCCGGTAGTGAGGAAGCGTGGATACGAGATGACGAAAAACGTGCGGGCGATTTTCTCGCCCAAGTCGAGCTCGCGGGGAGATACTTTGAGTGCATGCGGAGCGATGACGTCTTGCAAATCAAGTACGCCCGTTTGGTAAATCTCCTCAGGTAATACCGGAAGCACCCCCGGGCCTTCTTCGGCATTTTTCCTTCCAAAATTAAGTAAATCAGTGAGTGCCATATAATTATTGTTGCTCTTGTCCGGCAAGCGGCATCGGCTTTCCCTCTTCGCCGGGGTTAAACATCTTATAGAGGAGCTCTATCGCCTCTTCAGTGCCGAGCTGCACCGTGCGCACTCCCGTGCGGATGAGACCTTGTTGCACGATTGAAATGCGCTGCTCGATCTGGGAGACTTGTTCCTCAAATGTTCTGTTCACATCCGCCGCACTGCTCGCTTTTTTACCAAATGGCAGCATGCTCGCAATACCGGATTTGGCTACCGATGTCGTCGGCGAATACGGGACGACAACGAAGAAGTTTTTGGTCATGATATTGGCCGCCTCGGTAAAGCTCCTGATGAACTCAATGTACTCACGGATTTGCACACGCATCAAATCATCAAGCTGTTCTTTGTACTGTGCTTCGAGGGTTGCGAGGTATGGTCGGATGTCGAGTGCGCGTGATTGGACAAAGATTTGACAGGTAAAATCGAGTGAATTGAGGAAGCTTTGGAATTGCACAATGAATGCGGTTTGTTCATCTTCGGATTTGAGTGCGAAGTTGATGGAAGAGGCCAGTAGTATTGCTCGGAGACTGCCGTCTTTGAGTACGACGACACCGTCGCGCACGGCTGAGACAGGGACGAATTCCTGGGTCGAGCGACTGTTATTTCGTAATGTTGTCTTTTCGGGCATAGGTAATTATATCGAGCTTTTACGGCTTATATGCATCGCGCGCCGTGCGGATTGGCTTCATTGCGTCATAGCGAGCACGGTCCTGGTTGTCGGCAGACCCCTCTGCAATTTTCTCTTTGATGTCGAGGCTCCAGGCAAGTTCGTGCAGCCTGCTTTCGGAAAGCTTTGGGATGTATACCTCAGGCGCTTTACCGGCAAGTGGATCTGATTTGGCAATCTTAGCCATAGGCTTTCGCTCGTTGTTCCAGAGGTACAGGCGAGGATGGAGTGCATAGAAAAAGGCGTTTTCCATGGCGATAATGAAGGGTCGTCCGTTGAATTGAAAGAACGCGAGTGCAACCGCAAGCCCGACAACCCCTGCAATAAGTGGAAATGCAAAGAAGAATGGCAAAACTCGAAAGAGAATGTACGCAAGCCCCGCACTTCCGCCGAGGTATATGAACTGGCGAAAGGTAAGAGGGCCAAATATCTTGTCTTCCACTTCGATAAACTGCGGTACTTGAAACTGCATACCTCCTTAGTATAGCAGTCCTATTAGCGTGCACGTGGCGTTGTTCACGCGGGGGTCTCTCGGTAGGGGTCGTTGTGCACATCCTTGCGTGCGGTACTCGTCTCCCCTGTTTTGTATGCATCTGAAAGCGGCGCGCGCTCGACTTTACTCTCCGGTGCGGTAGGAGCTGAGCTAATGGGTGCGGGTGGTGGCGCGAGCACTTGTGCTGTCATACGGTCAATGTCGCTTTCGACTTTGGCTTGGGCCGCAGGATGATTGAGCTGTCGTTCAAGTTCTTCACGAACGGGCTCAAAGACAATGGTCGAAATATCATCTGCGAGTGATTTGGCCACCTCAGCCGCAACCCCTACCCGCTTCTCGATGTTTTGCTCGAGGTCGGCAGAATCCTTGATGCCGAGGAGTGTCATACGCACTTCGTTTTCGAGCAGCTCCCACTGATCAAGGTGGAGTTGGTGGGTAGTGGCAAGCTCACGGAGGCGTTTGGCAACGTCCGCTGAGGTAATAGCATCTTGTACGACCTGTGGGAGCTCCGCCATGCGGTCGGCTATCAGTTTTTCGTAATCAATTTCTGAATCCATATATAGCAATTAATTTCTAATGACCATCTCCTGTTGCATGCCCATCATTCGCACCTGCAGCACCAGCAGCTCCTGCTGCAGGCTTCTTTTCATCGTGACCACCGTCTACCTTTGCTCCCATAGTCTCAGCAAATTTCTCACGATTCTCTTTCTTGTGATGGTCCCCTACATATTTTGCTGCTGCTTTCGCAACACGATCACTGTCAGCAGCTGGCTTCATGCCGACGAGACCCTTTAATGTATTGGTGAAGCGACCATGTGCCAATTCTTTTGCAAGATTGGCCTCAGACTTATTCACATCCACTGCCATAAAGCCACTTTGTTCAGCAGCCTTCGTCACAACTTGTTTCATTGTCTCGTGTTGCGCCACAGCACTCTTCAGTGCCGATCCTGCCTTTGAGATACGAGCATCTTGCTCTTTGAGTTGTTGCTGTGATTCTTGTTGTTGTTTTTGGAGTCTAAACTTAGCACTTTCGGCCGCCATTTGTTTTTCAGTGCTAGAAGAATCCGATGCAGCCGCTCGTGTAGCCTCCTCATGCCTTGCCTTGAGGTCGCTTATTGCCTTATTTGCCTCAACGACAATTGCTTCACGGTCTTTCTTAGCATCTTCATGAGCTGTATTGGCTTGTTGCGCTTCAGTAGCAGAGTTTGAATGAGCTGTCTTCAAATCAGGATTTGAATCCAATGTTTTCTTTTCTGCCTCGGCACGGACACCCTTCTTCTGGTCATCAGTGAGCTTGAGGTCATGCGCCATTTTGCCGTACGCCTCACCTTTTCGTTTTACCGTACCACTAAAGTCACCAAAGGATTTACTGCCAGCTACGGCCTTCAACGGCTGTGCACCAGAGTAAAGGGTACGACCGATACCACGTGCAAGTGCGCTGTTCTTGTTGTTTGCGAGCATCTGGGCGCTTGCCATCATACGCTCGTTGAGTGCATTGGCTCCACGACCAACCGAATTACGCAGCGCAAAGCCCCCGACACCACCTGTCGCTGCTGCAAGTCCAGCAGTTGCAAGCCCACCGAAGTTGATACTCCCTGCCATACTCGCGAAGCTACTCGATATTTTGAAGGAGGCGTAGAGAAGGCCGAGTATCATGATGTAACTAAAGAGCGAGCCAAGATTACTGAAGTTAGAGGGGTCGGAGAGTAATGCTCCGAGACTACCGCCCTTATTTGTCTGTAGTCCATCTGCAAGGGTTGTGGTAATCCACAAAAAAATCATAAGTATGGGTGCAAACACTGCCGCTTTTATCAATGACTCCCACCATAGGCCCCAACCCTTTTTGTCGAATGCCGGCACTAAGTGTGTGGCAAAAGCGATAGATGCAGTGAGCATCAAAATAATAATGACAATCGCGCGAGTTACTAATAGGAATGAGCCATAAAACAACACAAGAGCAGCACCCAAAAGCACCGCCGCCGCAAATAATCCATGCAGAAGAACGAGCCAGCCGTTTTGCAACGCATCGGCACCTTTATCGAGTGTACTAAAGGTGTCACCAATACTAGTGACGCCCATAAATTTGATAAATTTTCCAGCGACTCCAGTTTGAGTAAAATCAGTAACTTGAGAGGTAACACCTGAGGCCCCCTGTGTAGCCGATGTGCTACCAGACTGAGGCGTTTCAAATCCTGCCGCTGAATAAAACTGGTACGCTGTGAAGTTAGATCCGTCAACAATGAGCTTAGTGAAGAGAAGACTGAAGTTTATAAGAACTGCAATTATAAGTACGCGCGCGACGAGTTTCTTATAGCCGTACTCCTTGAGTCCAAGTATTGTTGCGATTGCAATAAACGTAAAAAGACCAATGATGACGATGTTCGATATGTCCCGAAAGAGACTCCATCCAACGTTTATTCCATTAGTAAGACTTGTGAGTGTTTGTGCATTACCAAAAGAACCGAATTGAATAACAGAGTAATATACCAGCCAATCAAAAATAGAGCCTGCAATTTCAAGGAGCCACGCACTGATAGTTATAAATATCGAACCAGTTCCAGCCGCAAATGCACGAAATATACAGGTGCCAGGATTGGATAGCGTAGCCCAAGTTCCGGAGCAAGTAACTATTCCCTGGTTCGGGTCTGTTATAAAATCCTGAGATCTGCCGGAAGCGGATGTCGTAGGGACGCATATCGCGTTGTTCCACGTATCGGCACTCTGTGTAAAGCCGTCTGAACATTGTTTGACCTCCCCCTGGGTTGGGTTACTTATCGCTTGCGTTGTGTTGTCGACACAGCTCCAATCAGAAGTAACAAGAATTTTTGTCCGCTGCCACGTGAGCGTAGATCCTGTCGGACACGAATACTGAGAGATTGCATACGTTGTTTGGGGAAGAATCCCAATCAGTACTCCTGTGCTGAAAACACACAGAGCAAACAATATTCCAAAGCTTTTATAATAGTTTTTCATACTATTGCTTCCATAGCGTCTGCCATGCGAGCAGTGTCGGAATGTTGTTGTAGTTGCACCAGCCGACGGTATTGGCGGAGACGGTGCCGTCCCATGGGATTGTTGGTTGGCTGTTGCTGTCGATTCCCTGCCAGTTGGAGACTGTTGTATTTATGAGTGTCTGCATCGTAGTGGCGATGCCGGAGGCTTGTTGCTGGGCGGTTTGAATACTTTGCGGCTGTGGGAATGAGTTGCTTGCGGTAAGTTGATCCAGTTGTTGGATAGCGAGGCTCTGAGCATCTTGAGAGGTGGTGTTGGTCACACCGGCCACGAGTGCATTGACTGCAGTGAGCGAGGCCTGGGTCGAGGCAATACCACTAGCAGTCTGTGTGGCCAGTGATGCTATTTGTGATTGGACGACCGCATTTGAAAATGGAAAGGCAACACCGTTGGTCGTTGTTGCGATTTTGAGTGTCGCGGCCGTTGGAGCGGGTGTAGTGTTCGTGTTAGTAGTTGGACTGGTCGTTGTTGTTGGATTGAGATTGGCAGCGGTGCACGTGAGCGAGCCGTTGACGTATGTCGATGAGCCGGGGACACACACATCTGTGATGATAGTCGCCCAACACTGACTTTCTGCCGCATGCAGCTGACTTATCGTCTGAAGGAGTGTGTTGGCGATGGTGGTGAGTGAGTTCTTGTAGTTGGTGAGCATAGTAATCACACTCTTGAGGACCGTGAGTGCAGTATTGACCACACTATTCTTGACGCCCGCCGAAGCTGCAGCCACGACCTGATCGATGTAGGCAGGTTGACCATTGGAAGACTGCGAAATTCCCGCCAGTCCTTGTGCACTCGATACTGCTTGTGCTCCGATACCCGCAAAGAGCGCTGTCACCATTTGTCCGATATCGTTGGCGTTCTCGGTCTTTAAAAGTCCTGATTGGAGAGCTTGTTGTGCTTGGTTTAAGACGATTGCCCCAGGAGTGACTACGTTTACGTTGCCCTGAGCATCGGTCTGCGTGACAGGATACACTCCCTGCCCCCATTGGAGTTGAGTTAGATTGTTTTGTACTGCATTTGCTCCTATCGCCATGACCTGCTCGTAGGCGTTGTTGTAATTAATGAGTGCATCACATGATGGTGTACCAATGGCCGCTAGACTGATCCAGATATTTCCAGCCTGGGCGCTCGCACTGTAGGGGCAGGTAAGTGCTGATGTGGGCTTTTGTGTATTAGCGGCATAGGTGCGAGCGAGCGCCGTCTGAATGGGTCCTTGCATTTCAGAGCTCATTGCCGCGACGACAGCAGGAATGGCTGGTATTGCTGCATTGTCCCGAGCAGCGTTATTTTCATTATTAATATTGACTGAGAATTGTGGTCCGCCATTATTTCCTGTATTGAGTGCCGTGAGAATTTTCTTTGTCATGGCAGCAGTAGCACTTTGGCTCAATGCACTTACCAATGGTCGCAGAGAACATGCGAGGTAGACAAGGTAGCCGGTGTTGAGCTCAACTGCCGCGTCGGACACCGGTACGTATACCCCACTTGCGGAGAATGCTCCGACACTCGAGGCAGCAGCACCTGTCTGATTGCAGCCAAAGAGTCCATCGGAAGCAAACTGTGAGCTCGTTGCGACGGCGGCAGGATTGGTCGCAGCAGTTTGCGCGTATGCTAAGAGCGGCATTGCGATGCCCGTGCTTGCGAGCGAAAAAGTCAAAACAATGGTTAGAAGTTTTCTCATACTTGTTTGCTCTTGTAGTACCCGTAGAGATTATTAAACGATGAGAACATATCCTGCTGTGCCTGCATGTATGTATTGATGAGCGTTGCCTCGGTGAAAGGATCGTTGGCACTTGCGACCATCTGATCGAGTGTTGCGGCGAATTCTTGCATGGCATTGAGAATACCAATGTGCACTGCCCCTGCATCCCCCGGGGCTACCACAAGCGCTGTTTTTGCAACGGCGAGTTTGTAATTGCCTGAAACTTTTTGTATTTCGGTGAGGTAGGTAGGGTCGTTGGTCTGCACATACTTGGTGAGCAGGTCAATTTCAGGAGTCGTGTTTTTCATCAGCGGTGCGAGTGATGTCTGCAAATCAGTACGATAGCTGAGCATGCGTGCATACGACGTGTCGCTATCTATCTTGATAGAATCGCTCGTGTAGGATTTGTAGGTAACTGATGCTTTGAGATTGGCGCCAAGTGCTTGTGCTACCTGTGCCTTTTGGTCGGCAGTATAGGTGCCGTTTTGTTGCATGATTTGGTAGTCGGCAGCGAGGACACTTGCGACGTTGTCGCCGATATGAGCTGGCGCATAGGGATCATCTGCGGCAGTGGGAGTCGGGTCCGGCGATGAGTCATTATTTGTAGATGCATATGAGGAAGGATTCTGTGCCCCTGTTGCGCTGACAGTATTGGCACTGCTTACCGACAGCGTCTCGTTGTGCGCATGAATAGCGTCAGTTATTTTCCACGCAGTCGCGCCAAGGAGAACCAGTACCGAGAGCACAGCAGTCATGCCTAATCCAAAAAAACCGCCGTGATTTCGGTGTGAAGTATCCACGTCACAAATTATAGCATTGCGACGAGGCCATTTCTCTCCTAGAGGGCGTTGGGTGTGAAGGAAAAGACATTACCGGGGTCGCTGGGTCCAAAGGTGACTCCATAATTCGAAAATACTCCCGCCAGCGCTACATAATTCTTCACAAATCCATTCACGGTACCATCGTAGTTCTCAATAGCTTTCACGAGGTCTCCATCATAGCCGGGTAATGCCTGGGCCACGAGAATGAGCTTTGTACCGCTATCGATATAGCTTTTTGAAAGTGCAGTGTTGTTTGACGTTGCCACTTCGGGAACTTTACCTAGTTGTGCGATTTCGTCCCCTGTTGCTTTTAGGTCTTCTCCGAGACGTATGAGGCTAGATTGCTTCGTACTATCGTTTCTGCTTGCCATCGCATCTTTAAATATCTGAACCTGGTTTTGGTGTGCGGTGTCGTATTGCTGTACGAACACCCCCACATCATTGCCGTACTGAAAGAGTGCTTGTTGCAGTGCCGTCTGGGTCTTCTTAGGAGGAGTTGCCGTGCTGATAAGACCCGAGGGAATGTAATCCCAGGGACTTGCACTATCAGTCGCAGTACCTGAAGTGGTATTACTTCCACTGCTGGACGTTTGAGATTGATGCACAAGTTTTGTCACAAAAGCCTGAAATTCTGCTGCGTTGTATTGATAATTATCAGGAATAGTACCCGAAGAGCTTGCTCCCAAATCATTTGAAGTATAAGGCAGTGTGCGTGTCCCGTAATCGGTCGTATTGAGACTCGTTTGATTTGAATTATTTCCCAAGGGCTCAGGTGATAGCGAGATATCATTCACGGGAACATCTCCCCCGCCCCACGCGCTAATACTCGATGGGGTCACTGTTGAAGTGTGGCTTTCAATAAACAAAGTACCTGTAACGACGAGTGCTGCCGCGACGGCTAGAGCCGAGGAATACGGGTGCAATCGTATCCACTCCATACTATTGAGAACTCCCCATCATGAGAATTGCAGTTGCAGGGAGCGTAAATATTGGGTCAATGGTCACCAGACAAAGGTACAGTGGTCCGGCGTTGCCGAGGAGCCACTGTCCAGCGTGCGAGGGTGGCCCGAAGGAATACGTTTGAGTCGATGGTGTCCAAACAAACGGTCCGCCCACTGGAGGCCCGAGCATCGCATAGATTGCGCTGTCATTGAAACAAGGAATGACAACGGATGCTTGGCCACCGAATGGAAATGCAAAGACCGATACCGGCATGATGAAAACGAGTGCCACAAGTGCAATCAATGACGCGATGAGTCTCATGATTAAAAGTATAGCACCGCGTGGTGAGGTCAGTTGTTGGATGTGTTTTTGTGGAGCGATAGCGCAATGAGTTTCCATGAAGCGAGAGGCACTTCCTCCGCACGCACTTTCTCCGAGAGAGCACTTTCCGTAAGTGCCTGCAGAGAAATTTCTTTCCCAAATTTTACGCCGAGATTATTGGCGAGAAATTTACGTTTTGATGCAAAGCCTGCATGCACGACGTCGAAGAAGAAAGTCTCGTCGAGGTCACTGAAGAATTCACGAGAGATAGTATTGATGAGTAGTATCGCAGAGTCGACCGATGGTGCCGGAGAAAAGCATTTACGCGAAACTTTTTCCACAATCTTTGGAGTGCCATATGCCTTCACCGCAAGGGAAAGAATACTCGCCTTACTCGCCGTGATGCGTTGCGCGACTTCCTTCTGGATGAGGATTGCCATGGCGCGCGGCTGGTGCGCAGTAGTAAGAAACTGCCGGATAATCTCACCGGTGATGTAGTACGGAATATTTGCAGCGAGTACGTATGAATCTCCGAGTAACTCACGCGATGGTACGAAGTCGCGGATGTCACCAGAAATAAGTTCAAATCTCTGCTGCGCTATCTCAGATGCAAAAGTCTCCTTGAGTTTCTCTACCAACAGCTCATCCTTTTCAATAGCAACGACTCGACTGCCTGTGGCAAGAAGTTCTCGCGTGAGCATGCCCTTTCCGGGGCCAATTTCAAGGATTGTTTCCTCGGGGGCAGCGGCAACTGAGCGTGCAAGAGAAACTGCCGCCCACCTCGCGGTGAGAAAGTGTTGTCCGAGTCGTGCGCCTCTTGTCATAGTATTAGTCTATCAAATCACCATGAGCCGCGTTTGAATCAGTACGATTCAAGACCTGCATGAGGCGTTGATCAATGTCTTCGAGAAATTCAGATGGAAGGGTAAATTCTCGTGAACCATATTTCATACGCGATACGGCATATGAGAGGAAGAGGAATTTGCGCGCACGAGTGACTGCCACATAAAAGAGCCGACGCTCTTCTTCGTTGTCTCTCGTCTCCGTTCCACCTTCACGAATTGAGGGAAAGAGTCCTTGCTCGAGTCCTGTCACAAACACCGCATCAAATTCGAGTCCCTTGGATGCGTGAACGGTCATGAGTGAGATTGCCGCACGTTTCTCGGTAAGCTGATCTTGATCGCTTTCGAGCGCGGCTTCTTCGATGAGTCGCTCTACCCCCTCCGGTGGCGCTTCGTCGTCGTAGCGCACAGCAAGGTTGATGAGCTCACGAATGTTGCTCAAGCGCTCCTCGCCCTCGTCCATATCTTCCTTATGCATCACTTCTATTCCCGAGGCTTCGATGCAGTAGCGCACTGCATCGGAAGTCGGCAGTGTACGGACTGCGTGTGCAATCTTCTCGAGCGTTGTGCGGAAGGTAGCCATCTTGAGCTTCGCGGCTGCAGGAAGTGTTGCTTCTTGTCCAGCAAGCACTTTGTCGAGTGTGGTTTTGCCGATGCCGCGCGGCGGGACTCCAATGATACGTGCCATGTCGTTGGTGCCGTCGGGATTCATCGCAGCGCGCAGGTATGAGAGTGTATCTTTGATTTCTTTGCGCTCAAAGAATCGCGTCCCGAGCACGCGGTATGGCACTTTGAAGGCAAGCATCGCCTCTTCGAGTGCACGTGATTGGAAGTTCTCGCGATAGAGAATCGCGATTTCGTCCGCCGGCGTGCCGTCTTCAATGAGTGCTGCCGCACGCTGTGCGATGAACCACGCCTCATCTATCTCATTGCTTGCGCCATAAAGTACGACGGGCTCGCCTGTCGGGTTGTCGGTAAAGAGATTCTTCTCGAGACGCTTTACGTTTTTGGATATAACGCTGTTGGCAGCGGCCAGAATCGTACGCGTTGAGCGATAATTCTGCTCGAGTGTGACGACCTTCGTCCCCGGGAACGTCTTCTCAAATCCGAGCAAGTGCGCGATGTCGGCTCCGCGCCAGCTGTAAATGTTTTGGTCGATGTCGCCGACCACACAGAGATTGCGTGCGGATCCTGCAAGAATGCGTGCTATCTCGTATTGCGCGGCATTGGTGTCTTGATACTCATCGATGGTGACGTACTTCCACCTGCCTTGCAGGAGTGTCCGCACACGCTCGTTTCCCTCTAGAAGTATCAGTGTGCGAGCGAGCAAGTCATCGAAGTCGAGTGCCTGTTCCTTTTTGAGTATGTCTTCGTAGCGAGACCACACCTGAGCGACGGCCTGCTCT
>Ga0207933_1001276_pt1 | contig 19858 bp, 17 predicted proteins | sample NGESurdeep092012_4_FD_184488 | JGI IMG/M metagenome (GOLD analysis project Ga0207933, IMG submission 184488) | Arctic peat soil microbial communities from Barrow, Alaska - NGEE Surface sample F53-3 deep-092012 (SPAdes) | ecosystem: Environmental > Terrestrial > Soil > Wetlands > Peat ...
AAACGTTGTCTTCAGGTTGGGAAAAATATAGTTGCGGTCGTGGTGGCAAATCATGGCGGATCGGGCGGCATCAACCAAGGCGTGACGTTGCAATTTCAGGAAAAATCGGAAATTCCTGGATGGAAACGCAGCGTCTTCAACGGCCTGGCGCAAATCATTGTCCAATCGTCGAAGAAACCGGGAGAAATAAAATTAGTTGCGCGGGCGGATGGCTTGATGGCGGGAACCTTGAGCATTCAATCCCAATTTTGCCAGCCGCGTCCGGCTTTGCCGTAATTTAGGAACAGCACCTTCGTTTGCAAGTTGCATTTCTAAAATAATTTTTACTGCAAATTGCCATTGGCTTCAGCGGCAAAAAGTAAAACGATGCGCCAATTCTCAAATAGAATCGTCAAAAATTCATTCTGGTCGGTGCGATTGAAAATGGCATGAGGTTCGCTTGAAAAAGTGACACTTTATTTTATGAATACAAACGAATCTTTTAACACCGAGGGCGCGCAGAAACCAACGGCGGATGAAATCGCCGCCATGGCATATCAGTTGCATGTGGAAAATGGCCGGCAGCCGGATCGCGAATGGGACGATTGGTTTCGCGCAGAACAACTCCTGATCATCTCACAAAAGGAAGCGGCCTTGGAGAAAAAAACATCTTCATCCAAAAATGTTTCGCGCCCTGAACCGAATCGGAAACGCCAATAATTCCGGCGGCGTTCTTATTTGGGAACTTGATTGAGGTTGACCGGCTTGTCCATTTTGAGCGCGAGCGCCTGGATAAAAGCGTTTTGGAGCAACGTTTCGATAGTGGGCAGGATATGCACATCCGTGCCCTTGAAGGTTCCCGTGATTGGAATTTTTGTGGCGAGCTGGTCTTTGGGTTGATTTTTGAAAGCGGTGGTCACGGTGCCGACAACGGCTTGCCAAAAAATTTGGAGGGCACTTTTCGTATGATCTTTTTTCCAGTCAAAAACGTCGAGATGGTCAAAAAAAACTTTGCAGTAGCCGTCGTATTTTCCGTCGCGCCCGGCAAAAGAGGTGAAGAGCGCAAACTGGCCATGCGCGACATCGAATTTTCCGTAGGCGCGCAGAAAGTTGTTCAGGGAAACTAAATCCACATTCGTAAGCTGGCCGTTCAATTCAAAGGTCGGGGTTGGGGCAACGGGATTTAATTTCAATTCCAGATGCAATTGCCCCGCGCCGAGAGTTCGGGCCTGCGCGACAATGCCGGCGGGCAGTTTGTTTTTCAAAGCGCGCGAATTTGAAAAATTGGTGGCGATGCAGGCGAGGTCATTGATGTAAATGTCCACCGGCGGTTTGGAATAAAGATTTTGAAAGTGGATCTGGCCGTTTTCGATTTGAAAACGGTTGATGCGAAAGGGAACGAGACTTTTCAGAGTATCGCCCCAATCATTTTCAGTTCCGGTTTGCGATTGGGCTTTGGTCGGGCCGGAGACGAAATTTACTTTGGGTTCGGCCATGATGATTTTGCTGACGAGCGCTCCGTGAAAAAGTTCGCTCCACTCAAGGGAAAGGTCCAGGAGCCGTGTCGAAAAAAGTGGGATGGGCACGGCGCCGCCGGTTTTGAAAATCTTGAGGTCGTGAATTTGATAAGCTCCGCGCCAAAGATGCAGAGTCACGTCGCCAATGCTGCCGCGATAATCATGGGACTTGTTTAGCTGCCGGTTGGCATAGGCTTTGACTGCAAACGGCAACGCAATCCGAATGCCCACAAGCACGATGATGATGCCGACGATCCAATAAGTCAGTCGCGCGGCCCATCGTCTGTGGAAAAATGTTTTCCAGAGATTTTGTTTTGAATCAGGCCTCAAGCGTTAAGCGGTTGGCGCGGCGACGTGAACCAGATGCGGTTTGGAAACGCGCGGGCGATAAATTTCCTGGCGCAAGCTGGGCCGCCGGCGGCGTTTCAACGATTGGAATTTGACCGGCCTTTGGGTTTTCACCGATTCATACAAAGAGCGCACGATATGAACATCCAGCAAACCTTCCGTTCCCGAAGGCTCCGGCTCCTGGTTTCGCAGAATGCAATCGGAAAAATAAATCACTTCCGGCCCGAACTGATCGCGCGCGCCATAAATTTTCTTTTCCGTGCGGCCGTTGATGGTTAATTCCAAGGTCACCGGCGCCGTATATTCATAGGCTTGAAACGCGCGCAATTTTCCGCGCGTGCCGATGACTTCATAATCCGCCGTGTCCACCGCGCCAAAACTGGTGGTGAAATTTGCCAGCCGTTCTTTGGGAAAACGCAACATGGCCGAAGTCATTTCCTCGGTCTTGCGGAAACGCGGATCGCCATTGCTGGCGGAGTAACAAAAACCTTCCGTCGGTTCGTCGGCAAAAATATAACGCGCCGCATTGATGCAATACACGCCGATGTCGTAAAGCGTTTTGCCGGCATATTTTTGCTTCGTGCGGATATTGCCGCTTTTGACCTGCATGGTGAAAACGGAATTAAAAATTCTCGGCTCGCCGATTTTTCCCGAACGCACCAGATGAATCGCTTCCAAGTTGGCGCGTTCAAAATGCAACCGGTAAGCCGTCATCAATTTGACATTATTTTCCGCGCACGCTTTGATGATTTCCTGGCATTCTTCTTCAGTCACCGCCAGCGGTTTTTCGCACAGCACATGGATGCCGGCTCTGGCTGCGCGCACGCAATACTCGCGATGCAGGCTATTCGGCAACGTGATATAAACCGCGTCAATTTCGCCGCTATGCAAACACGCCTCGTAATCCTCGTAGCCGAACAAATTTTTAACGCCGTATTCGCGGGACAACGCGCGCAGTTTCGCCGGATCATCCGAAATCAGCGCCACCAATTCGGAATTTTTTTGCGCATGAACGAATGCCGGCAAAACCGCATTTTGCGCGATGTGTCCCAACCCAATGACGGCATAGCGAATCTTTGCCTTATGAGGATGATAGCCGTTCTGTTTCATGGCCAACCATTTTGGTGTCAGTGCTGGTGACTATTTCTGCCACCAATGATGAGGCCGGTTTGTGTTGGTCATTCCATTGTCGTTGGAATTATTGGTATTGGAACCCCAGTTATTTGTATTCGAGCCGGACCAATTATTTGTGCCGCCCATCCCTCCAGTGGAATTATTATTATTATTGTTAGCGCCGGAATTGTTGCCGTTATTCTTCATGCCATTGTCATTATTCAGGCCTGAACCGGAGGAGCCGTTTCCGTTATTATTGTAAGTGCCGGAACTGGAAGAACCATTTCCCGTGCTGCCCGAACTTGTGTCCGAACCCCCACTGTTCATGCCGCCCGCCCCGCCGGTTTGAGCGAGCGCCCACGTTGATAAACTGCAAAGGATTGTCAAAACTGCGATTTTCGTTTTCATAATTTTTATTGTTTGCTGCGTTGCAATTTTCATCCAGCAATGCCAGTGCCATTGGCAATTTTGAAATAAATCCCATTTTTCATGCAGATTTTTCTGAATTTCCCATTTTAAGGAGGAGTCGTCTAGGAGTCGTCTATTACTGCAAACTGCAACTTTTTCCACAAACTGTATTGCATTATTCCATTGGGAAAATCGAGCAGCCGAAAATTTGGCGCATGAAACTTTGATAAACCGTGAAGAAAAAAGTCTCGACTTCCCCTGAAAAAGCTGGCATCTCTATAGCTGGTCAAAGGCAGAATTATGGCGCAAATTTTCCGACGCCGTTCCAATTCAATCGCCCGGGCAAGCATTGTTGGCGCAGTGCTTTTGATTTGTGGCAGCGGCTGGGTTTTATACGCCGTTTATTGGTCGCCGTGGACGACCCGGCAAATGATTCCGCTCGAACAGCCCGTTCCCTTTAGCCACAAGCATCATGTTTATGGATTGGGAATTGACTGCCGCTTTTGCCATACCACCGTCGAAAAATCCGCGTTCGCCGGAATGCCTTCAACCGAAACCTGCATGACCTGTCATTCACAAATTTGGAAAGACGCGCCAATGCTCGCGCCCGTGCGCGAAAGTTTGGCCAAAAATGAACCGCTCCGCTGGAACCGCGTTACGGACACGCCGGATTTTGTTTTTTTCAATCACAGTATTCACGTCAATCACGGCATCGGCTGCGCGACGTGCCACGGCCAGCTCGATCAAATGCCGTTGACCTGGAAATCGCACACGCTCTATATGAAGTGGTGCCTCAACTGTCATCGCGCGCCGGAAAAATACATTCGCCCGCGCGATGAAGTTTTCAATTTGAACTGGACAACGACCAATCAACTCGCGCTCGGAAAAAAACTCGTCGCTGACTATCACGTCCACACCGAACAACTCACCGATTGCAGCATGTGCCACCGATAAATTTTTGATTTATGATTGACGATTTACGATTGCAAAAAATTGCGGAAGCGAAAAATTCCAATCCGCAATCGTTTTGGCGTAGTCTTGAGAAATTGTCCAACTGGCAATTATTTCAGGCCATCGGCCTGAACTATCGTAGCCGAGGGCAACGCCCTCGGAACATTGAACATATTTTTCCCGCCCTGAAAGGGCAAACCAAATGAAACCAGCAAAAAACAATTCAATTTGGCGCAGCCTCGACGAATTTTCCAATCCGCAAAAATTCCGCGAACAACTGCGCGACGAATTTCAAAACGGCACTTCGGATTTTTCCAATTTCAACCGCCGCGATTTTTTGAAAATCATGGGCGCGTCCCTTGCGCTCGCCAGCCTGCCCGCCTGCACGCGCCAGCCGGTTGAAAAAATTGTCCCTTACGTCAAGCGACCGGAAGAATTGATTCCGGGCAAGCCGCTATTTTTTGCGACCGCGATGACGCTTGGCGGATTCGCCACCGGCCTCATCGCCGAAAGTCACGAAGGCCATCCGACCAAAATTGAGGGCAATCCCGACCATCCCGCGAGCCTCGGCGCCACGAATATTTTTCATCAAGCCGCGATTTTGAATCTTTACGACCCCGACCGCTCGCAAGCCGTTTTGAAAAACGGCCAGCCCGATTCATGGGACAATTTTGTCGCCGCGATCCACGACGTTTTGCAATCGCAACAAACCAAAAACGGCGGCGGCTTGAGAATTTTGACGGAAACCATTTCTTCGCCAACTTTGTATTTTCAAATTCAGGAATTGCTCAAAAAATTTCCGCAAGCGCAATGGCATCAATTTGAGCCGGTCAATCGCGACAACGTTCTTGAAGGTTCAAAACTTGCGTTTGGCGAAATCGTTGAAGCGCAATTCCACTTCGACCAGGCAAAAATCATTTTGTCGCTCGATTCTGATTTTCTTTATTCGCATCCGAACAGCGTTCGTTACGCGCGCGACTTTGCGGAACGGCGGCGCGCGCGATTTCCGCAAACCGAAATGAGCCGGCTTTACGTCGTTGAAAGTTCGCCAACCGTCACCGGCTCAAACGCCGACCATCGTCTGCCGATTCGTGCGGGTGAAATTGAAAATTTTGCGCGCGCGCTTGCGGAAAAACTTGGCGCGATTTCAAACTCCGAATCCCAAACTAAAAATTCCGAATTTGAAAACTGGATTTCGACTATTGCTGAAGACCTTTTGCAAAATCGCGGTGAAAGCGTTGTCATTGCTGGTGAAAATCAGCCGCCGCAAGTTCACGCGCTCGCGCATTTGCTCAACGAATTTTTGGAAAACTCCGGCAAAACAATTTCGTTCACAGAAAGCGCGACTGCAAATCCCGTCAACCAAACGGAATCGTTGCGCGAACTCGTGGAAGCGTTGCAGCGAAATGAAGTTGAAGCGTTGATTATTCTCGGTGGCAATCCGGTTTTCACCGCGCCGGCGGATTTTCAATTCGTAGAAAATCTAGCGCGCGCGAAATTCAAAGCCCATTTGAGTTCCGACGTGAACGAAACGTCCGCGCTTTGCGACTGGCACATTCCGCAAAATCATTTCCTCGAATCCTGGAGCGACGCGCGAAGTTTTGACGGAACGATTTCAATTGTTCAACCGCTCATTCTACCGCTTTACGCCGGAAAATCCGCGCACGAAATTTTGGACGCGCTGATTTCGCCGCCGGGCCGCAGCGATTACGACCTCGTCCACGATTTTTGGAATTCAAAAAATCCCGGCGCGGATTTTGAAGATGAATGGCGCAAGGCTTTGCACGACGGTTTGATTCAAAATTCCGCGTTGCGGAAAAAAAATGTGACGGTGCGCGCGTTTGTGAAAAGTAGCGCGGGCGTCTCGCCTGTGCTTGATGAACGCAGGCGAGACGCCCGCGCTACTTTAGAAATCACTTTTCGTTCCGACGCGACCATTTTCGACGGACGATTTGCGAACAACGGGTGGCTTCAGGAATTGCCCAAGCCGGTCACAAAGTTGGTTTGGGACAACGCCGCGTTGATTTCTCCATCGTTCGCGGAAAAAGAAAAATTGTCGAACGGCGACATTGTCGAAATTGAATTTCAAAATCGTAATCAATCGGAGCACGGGCGGCCCGTCCGCCCGGACCAGAATTCGGACCTCGCGGGCGAGCCGCCCGCGCTCCGGGAAATTAAATTGAAAATTCCGGTTTGGATCACGCCCGGCCAGACGGAAAATTCCGTTGCGCTTTCGTTTGGCGGCGGACGAAATCGCGTTGGCAACGTTGGTAAAAATTCCGGTTTCAATGTTTATCCGTTGCGAACTTCCAGCGCGCTTTATTTTGCCGACGGCGCGACGTTGAAAAAAACCGGCGAACATTATCCGCTCGCGACGACGCAAACGCAGCACACGATTGATTCGGAAGACCGGCAGATTTTGCGCGAAGGCACGTTTGATGAGTTTCAGAAAGATTCGGACTTCGTCCAAAAAAATTCTGAATCGCCCGGCAAAGACGACACACTTTTCAATCCGCAGGAATTCAAATACGACGGTTATCGCTGGGGCATGGCGATTGATTTGAGCGCGTGCATCGGCTGCAACGCGTGCACGATTGCGTGCCAGGCGGAAAATAATATTCCCGTCGTCGGTAAAACTGAAGTCGCGCGCGGACGCGTGATGCACTGGATTCGCGTGGACAGTTATTTTCGCGGCACGCCTGCAAATCCCGAAATGACGCATCAGCCGGTGCCGTGCATGCAATGCGAAAATGCGCCGTGCGAAGTCGTTTGTCCCGTTGGCGCGACGTTGCACGACAAAGAAGGCTTGAATTTGCAGGTCTATAATCGCTGCGTCGGCACGCGCTATTGCTCAAACAATTGCCCTTACAAAGTGCGCCGTTTCAATTTTTTTGAATATGCGGATTACAAAACGCCGAGCCTCGTGCCAATGCGAAATCCAAACGTGACCGTGCGCTGGCGCGGCGTGATGGAAAAATGCACTTATTGCATCCAGCGCATCAGCGAGGCGCGCATCAATTCGGAGGAACAAAACCGGAAAATCCGCGACGGCGAAATCAAAACCGCGTGCCAGCAGGTTTGTCCGGCGAATGCAATTGTGTTCGGCGACATCGGCGATCCGAACAGCCGCGTTTCAAAATTAAAAGCGCACAAATTAAATTTTTCGATGCTCGGCGAATTGAACACGCGTCCGCGCACGACGTATCTGGCGAAATTGCGAAACCCAAATCCGAAACTCATGGCGTGAAATGAAAAAACAATTGTCAATCTGTCGAAATGCGCATTGCCGTTTCTTCCTTCTCCCCTCAACGGGGAGAAGGATTGAGGATGAGGGGTGGAGTTTTTCAACTGGTTTTCCGGATTTTCATTCGTGTCGTCCGACGTTTCCACCCCTCACCCCGGCCCTCTCCCCGTTGAGGGGAGAGGGAGAAAATTTGCCGCGACATTCATTCATCGTATAAATCCAATGTCTGAGTTTGTTCAATCACCCGCCATTGCGCGCGACGAACCGGTGAACGCGATTTCGCCGCTGGGTTATCCGTCGCAATTGATTGCGCCGGGCGAAAGTTTTGAATCGGTCACGGAAGAAATCGGTTCCATCGTTTTGCAGCCGGGCGCGCGCCAGCCGAAAAGCTGGTGGTTCGGCGCGCTGGTTGCGTTCGCGTTGTTGATGCTGTTTTTTTTCGCGATTTCGTATTTGCTCTATCGCGGCGTCGGCATTTGGGGCATCAACATTCCCGTCGCGTGGGGATTTGCGATTGTGAATTTCGTCTGGTGGATCGGCATCGGCCACGCAGGAACTTTCATTTCCGCAATCTTGCTTTTGCTGCATCAAAAATGGCGGACTTCCATCAATCGTCTCACCGAGGCGATGACGCTGTTCGCCGTCGCGTGCGCGGGAACTTTTCCGCTGCTGCATCTTGGCCGGCCGTGGGTTTTTTTCTGGCTGTTTCCATATCCGGACACGATGGGTTTGTGGCCGCAATTTCGTTCGCCGCTCGTGTGGGACGTTTTTGCCGTCAGCACTTACTTCATCGTCTCGCTAATTTTTTGGTATGCCGGTTTGATTCCTGACGTGGCCACGCTCCGTGATCGCGCACCGTCCCGCGTAAAAAAAATTATTTTTGGTATTCTCGCGCTCGGCTGGCGCGGCTCGGCGAAGCACTGGCAAAATCATCAATCGGCGTATTTGCTTTTGGCCGGGCTGGCGACGCCGCTCGTGCTTTCCGTTCACAGCGTTGTGAGTTTGGATTTTGCCGTCGCGATGGTTCCGGGCTGGCATTCAACAATTTTTCCGCCGTATTTTGTCGCGGGCGCGATTTATTCCGGCTTCGCGATGGTGCTGAACATCGTGATTCCGATTCGCAAACTTTACGGATTGGAAAATTTAATCACCGAACGTCACCTCAACAACATGGCGGTCGTGATGCTCGCAACGGGAATGATGGTCGCTTACGGCTACATCATGGAAGCGTTTATGTCGTGGTATAGCGGCGATATTTTTGAGCAATACATGATGGCCAATCGCGCATTCGGCCCGTATGGCTGGATTTTTTGGGCGCTGATGCTGATGAACGTTTTGATTCCGCAACTGCTTTGGGTCCGGCGCGTGCGCACACATCCGCTCGCGCTGTTTTTCGTCGCGCTGGTCATCAACGCCGGCATGTGGGTCGAACGCTTCGTTATCGTCGTCGTGAGTTTGCACCGCGATTTCACGCCCTCCGCGTGGGGCATGTATCGCCCGACGTTTTGGGATTGGGCGACGCTTTTCGGCAGCGTCGGATTATTTTTGACGCTGATGATTTTGTTCGTCCGCTTTTTACCGATGATCGCCATTTCCGAAACGCGAAAAATTGTCGCGGAGAGAAGAGAGGGAAAATTATCATGAACGCGAACGAAAACATTTACGGCCTGATGGCGGAATTTTCCGACAACGAAAAAATTCTCGTTGCCGCGAAATCCGCCTACGAACACGGTTTCCGCAAAATGGACGCCTTCACACCGTTTCCCGTGGAAGGCTTGTCGCAAAATCTCGGCCAAAAAAAATCCTTCGTGCCGCTCATCGTTTTGATCGCCGGAATTTTTGGCGGACTCGGCGGCTATTTCATGGAATGGTATGCGAACGTCGTGAGTTATCCGATGAACGTCGGCGGACGCCCGCTCAACAGTTGGCCGATGTTCATTCCCATCACGTTTGAACTGACGATTCTTTCCGCCGCGCTCGCCGCGATCATCGGAATGCTCGCGCTCAACAAATTGCCCGAACCGCATCATCCCGTTTTCGACGCGCCCGATTTTGACCGCGCCTCGACGGACAGATTTTTTCTCTGCATCGAAGCTACCGATCCGAAATTCGATTTGGAAGCGACGCGAAAATTTTTGGAAACGCTAAACCCCGAACTCATTTCGGAGGTGGCGAAATGAAAATAGAATTTTTTGCCGCAGATTTTTTTACCGCCAACAATTTTGGGTGGAAACCTAAAGATGTTGAACGGCGCAAGGCTTGCGCAGCTTCTCCCTCTCCCCTCAACGGGGAGAGGGCCGGGGTGAGGGGTGAGACCGCACTGAATCGCCCGATTCTTTCAATCGCGTCGGCAGTCGCATTCGTTTCTCCGGTTCAGTATTTCCCAGATGCGGCGCCCGCGACTGCAAATCATTCCAAATTGTGTCGCGCACAAAACGAACATCCTTCAACTGCGAATTCCAAAAACGCCGCGTCACAATGTTGCGCGATTTCAAATACGCATCACGATATATGTCCTTCGTCTGCTGTTCAGGAAATCCATGCTGCCCGCCGTCCAACTCCAGATTGTAACGCGCTTCCGCACAATAAAAATCCAGAATATGCTCGCCGACTTGGTGCTGGAGGCGAAATTTGTAAGCGGAAAATCTTCGGTCACGGAGAATCACCCATAATTTCTTTTCAGCCCAAGTGGATTTTTTTCGGAGCAAACGGGAAATTTGCGCGGAACTCATTTGTCATTGGTCTAGCTCGCGCCGGGATACAATTCAAGCGCCGTTTTGTTTTCTCACCCCTCACCCTAACCCTCTCCCCATTGAGTGGAGAGGGAAATGGATATGCGCCTCAATCCATCCAAACGGCGGTTGGGTTGTCTTCGCGGCAAAAGTATGTTGCACTTTTCAAAATAATTTTTGCGCTCGCGATTCTCTGCACGCTTACGGCCTGCCGCCGCGACATGTTCAACCAACCAAAATCCAATCCACTGCGCGAAAGCGATTTTTTTTCCGACGGTTCCGCGTCACGCCCGATTCCGCCGCACACCGTCGCGCGCGACGATTTGCAAAATGACGAAGCATTTTACACCGGCATGATCGGCACCAATCTCGTCACGACTTTTCCAATTCCGATCACGCGCGAAATTCTCAAACGCGGGCAGCAGCGTTTTGAAATCAATTGCGTTCCCTGCCACGGCAAAACCGGCGAAGGCAACGGCATCGTCGTCCAGCGCGGATTTCCCGCGCCGCCTTCGTATCACATCGAACGCCTGCGCGCCGCGCCCGTCGGCCATTTTTTTGACGTGATGACGCGCGGCTACGGCGTGATGTATTCCTACGCCACGCGCGTCACGCCCGAAGATCGCTGGGCGATCGCCGCCTACATTCGCGCGCTGCAATTGAGTGAAAATGCAAAACTCGCCGATATGCCGACCAATGAAATTGCAAAATTAAACGCGACGCCATGAACGAAATTTTTTCAAAACTCAATCGCCTGCAAAAAATTTCTTTTGCCATCGGCATTTTATTTTTAATTCTGTGCGCCGTCGGTTGGGCGACAACTCCGCGCGAATTTTTTATTTCCTGGCTGTTCAGTTTTATTTTCTGGATCGGCCTCGCGCTCGGCTGCCTCAACGCCGCGATGATTCATTATCTCACCGGCGGACGCTGGGGTTTCGCCGCGCGCCGTTTTCTCGAAGCCGGGTTCCTGACCTTGCCGCTCATGGCGATTTTTTTCATCCCGATTTTTTTCGGCCTGCGCGAATTATATCCGTGGGCAAATCCCGCCGCCGTCGCCGCCGATAAAATTTTGCAGCAGAAAACAATCTACGAAAATTTTCCCGGCTTTTTGATTCGCGCCCTTTTCTTTTTCGGAATTTTGATCCTTATCGCCACGCGCCTGCGCAAATGGTCGCTGCAACAAGACGTGACCGCCGATGTCGCGCCGACAATTAAAATGCGGACTTTGAGCGGCCCTGGCGTCGTCATCGTGCCGCTTATCGTGACGTTTGCGTTTGTGGACTGGATCATGTCCATCGAACCCGCATGGTTTTCCACCGTTTTCGCCGTCATCCTTTTGTCCGGGCAAATCCTCATCGCCTTCGCCTTTGCCATTGTTTTTCTCGCGTGGTTTCACCGCCAGACTCCTTTTCGCGAAGTTGTCACCACCACGCACTTTAACGACCTTGGAAATCTGGTGCTTACGTTCGTGATGTTCTGGACTTACGTCGCCTTCTCGCAATTTCTCATCGTTTATTCCGGCAACCAGCCGCACGAAATCGGCTGGTATCTGCATCGCACCGCCGGCAATTGGAAATGGATCGCCGGCTTCATCGCGCTGTTCCATTTTTTCGCGCCGTTTTTTCTGCTGCTGTTTCGCGCGGTCAAAAAAAATATCCCCTGGCTCGCCGCCATCGCCGCAGTGATTTTTTTAACGCACGCGCTGGAAATTTTCTGGGTCATCGCGCCGACCTTTTATGCGGGTTCAATTCAAATTCATTGGACCGATTTCGCCGCGTGGCTCGGCATCGGCGGCATCTGGCTGGCTGTTTTTTCTTTCAATCTAAAACGCCATCCGCTGCTGGCCAAAAACAATCCGCTGCCGGGAAATCAACTCATCCAGACCGCCGATGCCAAATGACGCGCCACATATTTCCGTTTCAACGGAATCGCTGGAACGCAAGCACGAAGCGCGCGAACCGCATTTGCGAAATCCGCTGATCGTCATCGCCAGCGTCGCGTTCATGATCGTTTTTTGCCTGGTGGGCGCGGGAATTTTAGCCGCAATTTTTTCCAAAGAGCGGCCGATGCAAAAGATGCAGCCGCTCGGCCTTATTGCCGCGCCAAATCTCAAACCGCTCGCGCGTTTTCCCAAACCCAATTTGCAAATTGACGACGACCACGCGCAAAGAACCATTTTGTATGACCAACAAAATTTGAAATTGAACAGTTACGGCTGGATTGATCGCTCGAACGGAATCGTGCGAATCCCGATTGACCGCGCAGTGGATTTGATTTTGCAACGCGGTTTGCCGACGCGAACCAATGGAATTTTGCAAACCGATGGTTCGCCGATTCAACTCATTCAAGAAAGATCGAATCAACAATGAAAATGCTGGTGAAAAATTATTTTTGGAAAATTTGGAATGCCCTTTCAGGGCGGAACAATTTGATACGACGATTTTCCGAGGGCGTTGCCCTCGGCTACAATGGTTCAGGCCGTTGGCCTGGAAAATTTTCAGGGCCGTCCGCATTTTTCATTAGCGCAGTTTTATTTTTTCTCTTTTTTATTTCGGCCAATTGTTTTTCCGCGACGAACAATTCGCTTTCTGATGAACAATTGTTGCAAATCAAATTCGATCAAAAACTGAATTCACAGGTTTCGCCGGATTTGGTTTTTCGCGATGAAACCGGAAAGCAAATCCAGATCGGAAATTATTTCGGCAAACGGCCCATCGTTTTGGTGCTCGGCTATTACGGCTGCCCGATGCTGTGCACGCTGGTTTTGAACGGCGCGATCTCCACGTTTCAAGATTTGAAATGGAGCGTCGGCGAAAATTTCGACGTGATTTTTGTCAGCATTGATCCCAACGAAACGCCGCAACTCGCCGCTGAAAAAAGAAAAACCTATTTGCGAAGCTACGGTCGCGGCCAACCCGACGGCTGGCATTTTTTGACCGGCGATAAAAATTCGATTCAAAAAATCGCGGACGAAACCGGCTTTCATTTTGCCTACGATCCGCGCATCAAGGAATTCGCGCATCCCAGCGGCCTGATTATTTTGACGCCGGACGGAAAAGTTTCGCGCTACCTTTTTGGCGTCAGTTATTCGGCGACGGAATTGAATTCCGCCCTGCGCGAAGCGGACGCAAAAAAAATCGGCTCGCCCATCGAACAATTTGTTTTGCTTTGTTTTCATTACGCGCCGATCACGGGCAAATATGGAAACCTGATTATGATTGTCGTTCGCGTCAGTGGAATCGCGATGATGATTGCGCTCGGCGCAATTATTTTCAAGCAAACGCGCCGCAAACCGGAGCCGCCAAAATGAATTTCCCGATTTTTCCAAAGGAAGCTTCGACGGCCGCCGCGCAGACGGACGATTTGTTTTTTTTGCTTTTGCTGGCGAGCGCCGTTGTGCTCGCGTTCGTTTTTTTGCCGATGATTTATTGTCTGTTCAAATATCGGCGCGGAAAAAAGGCGAATCGCGTTGACCCAAATCTGCCGGAAATGAAAATTGAAATCACCTGGACGGTCGTGCCGATTTTTATTTTCATCGGATTTTTTGTGCTCGGCGCCAAAGCTTATTTCAACGAGGAAGTTCCGCCCGCCGACACGCTCGAAATCAATGTCATCGGCAAACAATGGATGTGGAAAATCCAGCATCAGGAAGGCAACCGCGAAATCAATGAACTGCATTTGCCGGTGAATCGCGCCGTCAAACTCACGCTTGCGTCCGAGGACGTGATCCACAGTTTTTTTATTCCCGCGTTTCGCATCAAGCAGGATGTCGTGCCCGGACGGTTCACGACCGAATGGTTTCAGCCGACGCGCATCGGCGCCTATCGGTTTTATTGTTCGGAATACTGCGGCGCGGATCATTCGAAAATGGAAGGAACGGTTTTCGTGATGTCGCCGGCGGATTATCAAAATTGGCTGGCGCGCGGCCAACCGCAAAATTCGCTCGCGCAATCCGGCGAAAATCTGTTTCGCCAGCTCGGTTGCAGCGGCTGTCATGTCAACAGCAAGGCAATTCACGCGCCGGCGCTCGAAGGCCTTTACGAAAAACTCGTGCCATTGAGCGACGGCACGTTTGTTCGCGCGGATGACAAATATATTCGCGATTCGATTTTGCTGCCTGCGTCGCAAATTGTGCAAGGCTATCAACCGCTCATGCCGACTTACGAAGGCCACATCAACGAAGACGAATTGTTGCAACTCATCGCCTACATCAAAAGCATCGGCAATCAAGAACCGGAGAAACCGCGATGAAAATATTGTTGAAAAATTCTTTTTGGAATTTTTGGAATGCCCTTTCAGGGCGGAACAATTTGACGTGGCGATTTTCCGAGGGCGTTGCCCCCGGCTACGATGGATTTCGCCTTTCAGGCGATACTTATCGGATGCGCCTTGAAAAAATCGAGATGAGCCTCAATCGTAAATGCGTTGCAATTTTGTCATTGCGCAAATGCAGGTCAGAACAGGCCAAAGGCCTGAACCATCGTAACCGAGGGCAACGCCCTCGGAATTGCGCGCGAAACACTTTCGCCCTGAAAGGGCAATCCAGATTTTATCACGCAAAGTTGTCGGAAAATTTTTCCAAATGTTTCTATTTTAACCAATGAACGAACCAGAAAAAAATTATTTAAGCGCGGGCGACACGGTGAAATCGTGGCTGCTGACGACTGACCACAAACGCATCGGCATTTTGTATCTGTTCGCGATTTTATTTTTCTTCATCGTCGCCGCCGTTGCCGCCGCGCTCATGCGGCTGGAATTGCTCACTCCGCAGGGCGACCTCGTTTTGTCCGAAACTTACAACAAACTTTTCACGATGCACGGCGTGTTGATGGTCTGGTTTTTCCTGATTCCGTCCATTCCCAGCGTATTGGGAAATTTCATCATTCCGCTGATGATCGGCGCGCGCGACGTTGCGTTTCCCAAATTAAATTTGTTGAGCTGGTATCTTTTTATGATCGGCGGATTTTTCGTGATGCACGCGATCATCATTGGCGGCGTGGACACCGGCTGGACTTTTTACACGCCTTACAGCACCGCTTACTCAAACACGCATGTCATCGAAATGGCCGCCGGCATTTTCATCGCCGGCTTCGGTTCGATTCTGACCGGACTGAATTTCATCGTCACCATTCACAAATTGCGCGCGCCGGGGCTGACCTGGTTTCGGATGCCGATTTTTCTTTGGTCAATGTATTCGACGAGCATCATTCTCGTTTTGGCGACGCCGGTTTTGGCCATCACGCTCGCGCTCATGGCGCTCGAACGCATTTGGGGCATCGGCATTTTCAATCCCAAACTCGGCGGCGATCCCGTTTTGTTCCAGCATCTGTTTTGGTTTTATTCGCATCCGGCGGTGTATATCATGATTTTGCCGGGCATGGGTGTCGTGACCGAACTCATTCCTTGCTTCGCGCGCAAAAAAATCTTCGGCTACAAATTCGTCGCGTTTTCCAGCGTGGCGATCGCCATCATCGGATTTCTCGTCTGGGGACATCACATGTTTGTCAGCAGCCAGTCCATTTACGCCGGAATGGTTTTTTCGTTTTTAAGTTTTCTCGTCGGGGTTCCTTCGGCAATAAAAGTTTTCAATTGGACGATGACGTTATATCGCGGCTCGATTTCATTTGAAGCGCCGATGCTTTACGCGCTCGGTTTCATCGGACTTTTTGTCATCGGCGGACTCACCGGACTCATGCTCGCGACGCTCGCGGTGGACGTTCACGTTCACGGAACCTATTTTGTCGTCGCGCATTTTCACTACATCATGGTCGGCGGCATGGTCACGGCGTTCATGGGCGGACTGCATTATTGGTGGCCGAAAATCACCGGGCGGATGTATCCCGAAAAACTCGCGCAACTCGCGGCGATCATCATGTTCGTCGGTTTCAACCTGACCTTTTTTCCGCAATTCGTCCTCGGCTATCTCGGAATGCCGCGCCGCGTCCACGATTACGCGCCGGAATTCCAAATTTACAATGTGCTTTCAACGGCCGGCGCGAGCATTCTCGGCCTCGCGTATTTATTGCCGCTGATTTATTTCATCTGGTCGCTGCGTCACGGAAAAAAAGCCGGCCCAAATCCGTGGCGCGCCACCGGACTCGAATGGAAAACGTCGTCGCCGCCGCCAAAAAATAATTTTGCCGAAACACCAATCGTCACTGAAGACGCATATAATTATCCGCCGCTAAATGAACTTGGAGAATCGCAGACTAAAGAAAATGAAATTATTGTTGAATAAAAATAATCCGGGAGCGCGCCCGCCCCGGCTGCTGAAAAAAATTCAGGCCAGCGGCCTGAACAATCATAGCCGAGGGCAACGCCCTCGGATAATCCACGACAAAATCATTTGCCCTGAAAGGGCAATCCAAGCGTGCGCGGAATTTTTTGGTTTGCCCTTTCAGGGCGAAACAACTTTCTTCAATCCCGAACCAAGGGCGTTGCCCTCGGCTACAATAGCGCAGACTTTCAGTCTGTTTTTTCGCAAAGACAATTGCCATGCCTGAAAAAAATCCCATCGTGGCCGAGCAATTCGAGGACGCGCAGCAGCAAGCCGAAGCCGCGCATCTCGGAATGTGGACGTTCATCGCTACGGAAATTTTATTTTTCGGCGGATTGTTTTTGGCCTATACGGTTTACCGCCATTTTTATTTCAGCGCCTTCGCCGCCGCGAGCAAACACACCGACGTGATGTTCGGCACGATCAATTCCGTGATTCTCTTAACGAGCAGTTTTACCATGGCCCTTGCCGTTCACGCTGCGAAGGAAAATCGCGTAAAAAAAATCGCGCCGTTTCTCGCACTGACTATTTTGCTCGGCCTCGCCTTTCTCGTCGTCAAAGGATTTGAATATCACAAGGATTTGCACGACCGCCTTTTGCCCGGCGCCAATTTCGATCCATCGTTGCCGCCGCAAGCGCAGATTTTTTTCTGGTTGTATTGGGCTATGACCGGGCTGCACGGCATTCACGTCACCGTCGGAATTGGAATCTTGACCGTCATGTTTTTGGGTGCGCGGCGCGGAAAATTTTCCGGCAGTTATTACACGCCCGTCGAACTCACCGGACTTTACTGGCATTTCGTGGACATCGTCTGGCTGTTTTTGTATCCGTTGCTTTATCTCGTCCAACGTCACTCATGAAAGCAAACCATCCAACAAAAAAACTTTTCGCGCTGATCTGGATTCTGCTGGTCGTCATGCACTTCACGATCCTCGGCATCGCGTATTACTTGAAATTTTTCGACACGCAGTTAATCGCCGCGCTCGTTTTCATCCAGATGATGCTGATCATCTTGTTTTTCATGGAAGTGCGTTACACCGCGAAACTGATCTGGATGTTCGTCGCCGCCGGATTTTTCTGGCTGCTGATTCAATTCGTTTTGGTCGCCAGCGATTATTTGACGCGCCAATGGCATTAATTCATTCAACCTCCGAAAGTCGTTCATCCAGATTCCAGGCGGCGCTGATAAGGGCGGTGTGCGATAGGCCGAGCGGAAAATTTCCGAGATGTTCGCCGCACGGGCCGAGTTCCTCGGCGTAAAGTCCGAGATGGTTTGCGTAGCCGAGCGTTTTTTCAAAAATGTAGCGCGCCTGTTTCAAATCGCCCGCGCGCGCGAGGCATTCCACATACCAAAACGAGCACGGCGAGAAAGTTCCTTCCCGGGGCGTCGCGGATTTTTTGTGGTTGTAGCGATAGACGAGCGAATCTTCGAGCAGTTTTTTTTCGATGGTTTGCATCGTGGATTTCCAGCGCGGATCGTTGGGGCTGATGAACTTCATCATGGGCATCAACAGCGCCGAGGCGTCCACTGTGTCCGCGCCGCGATATTGCACGAAGGATTTCAATTTCGGATTCCAAAAGTTTTCGTAAATATCGCGGTAAATTTTGTCGCGCACGCGGTGCCACCGGACGAGCGGCGCGGGGAATGAACGCCGGTGCGCGAGTTGAAGGGCGCGGTCAATCGCCGTCCAGCACATCACCTTGGAATATAAAAACTGCTTCGGCCGGCCGCGTTCTTCCCAAATGCCCGCATCCGGTTTTTTCCAATGTTGGCAAACCCATTCGGTGAGCGTGACGATGTTCCGCCAAAAATCATAGGAAATCGGCTCGCCATGTTTGTCATAAATCAAAACGGAATCCATCAGCTCGCCGTAAATGTCCAGTTGCAATTGTTCCGACGCGGCGTTGCCGATGCGCACCGGCGACGATTTCCGGTAACCTTCAAAATTTTTGAGCGTGCGTTCGGTGAGTTCGCGCCCGCCGTCCATGCGATACATCACTTGCAGCGGCTTGTCCGGTTTCAAATCCTGGCAACGCTTTTCAATCCACTCCATGAACGAACCCGCCTCGTCGGTGTAGCCGAGCCGCATCAGCGCGTAGAGCGTGAACGACGCATCGCGAATCCAACTATAGCGATAATCCCAATTCAGCCTGCCGCCAATTTTTTCCGGCAAACCAAAAGTCGGCGCGGCGACAATCGAACCGTGCGGCAACGAAGTCAAAAGCTTCAACGTGAGCGCGGAACGATTCACCATTTCGCGCCAGCGTCCGCGATATTTTGATTTGGCCACCCAGCCGAGCCAGAAATTCATCGTTTCCTTGAACGCTTCGGAAACATAATCATGATTGGCCGAGGGCGAATCGCCGTCCGCTTCTTCCAAAATGAACGACGCCGTTTGATCCGCGCGCAATTTGAATTCCGCAAACGCCTCGCCGTTTTCAATTTTCACGGGCACGCTCGCGCGCAGGCGCAATGGGCGAAGATTTTTTCCCGGGGGAATAAAAATAATTTCGTGCGGATTCTTTTTTTCAATCGTGTGGCCGGCGCGGCCATAATCAAATTTCGGCGCAAAAATCATTCGGAATGGAATTTCGCCGCGAATGACTTTGACCCGGCGCACCAGATTATGACTGTGCCCCAAATGTTGCATCGCCATGAGATCGGAAATTTCGGCGATGCTGTTTTCGCCGAAAAAGCGCGTCAGCAAAATGTTCGTGTCGGGAAAATAACGCTGGCGATTTTTGAATTTGTCGGCATGGACGGGCGCAATCTTGAAATGTCCGCCTTTTTTTGAGTCGAGCAGCGCGGCAAAAATCGTCGGCGAATCAAAATGCGGAAAGCACATGAAATCAATGGAACCGTCCATGCCGACGAGCGCTATCGTCGTTAAATCGCCAATCACGCCGTAGTTTTCAATCGGTTGGTAGTTATCCATCTTCATTTTAATGAGCTAAAGTCCTGCCAAAAAGTAGATTGATGAAATCGCCTGATTCTATTGAATTAGTTGCAAGCTGCAACTTTTTCCAGAAACTGTTTTTGCAATCTGCATTCAATTGCGCGCCCAAACCATAATCACGGGTTTCATTGCAAAATTCTGCGAGTGACAAAATGATTTTTTTACTGCATCTTCTATTTTGTCAAAGTCGCGGGACATTCCGCCAAACCATAAAATTTTCCCCGGACTTTGCGCTGATGTGATGGATGAATATGAGTGAATCTGCAAATAAGACCGGCGTTCAAAGCCTGGCTTATCTCGAAAATTTTTACGCCGATTATCGGCGCGAAAAT
>Ga0207933_1001277_pt1 | contig 19855 bp, 25 predicted proteins | sample NGESurdeep092012_4_FD_184488 | JGI IMG/M metagenome (GOLD analysis project Ga0207933, IMG submission 184488) | Arctic peat soil microbial communities from Barrow, Alaska - NGEE Surface sample F53-3 deep-092012 (SPAdes) | ecosystem: Environmental > Terrestrial > Soil > Wetlands > Peat ...
TCTTGCTGTTCAGCATGGCCGATGCTCCCTTCACCGAATGCACGGCGATTTCAGAATGTACATCCGCGGCAGCCTGCACCACATAACGAGTGCATTAAATTCAATGGAATTGCGCTTATCGCCGCGCATGGCAGACATAACGCCGCAGCCGTGCACGTGTTTGTGAATGGCCGCAGGGAGTGCGCGAACGGCGCGTTGTCGGTGGAACCTGTCGCTCAGCCCCGACCGCTCCCGACGGGATATTCGACGCAATACTCCATGCTTCCGGGACGCTCGCCGAGGCGGTGGCAGAGCGCGCGCGTCGGATAGCAGGTCCATTCGGCGCGGCCGGTATTTACGATCACACACCACGGCGTGACGTGACGCATCGAGCGCGCCGGGGCCGGGCGCAGATCGACCGCCATCGCCGTCACGAAGATCGCTGCCGCCAGAACGAAGCGCATGACCCGCCTCTCCCGTTAAAGCGGAGTGCTAACGCCGCAGCGCCGCCAATGTTGCACCTCGTAATGGCGCTCAATTCGCCGGCGTGCGGCAGCAAGCCGCATCCGGCAAGAAGGCCGTCAGGCCTGTCGTTCAATGGGTGAGGACGGTGAACTGGCTGGCGCGCCCTACGGGATTCGAACCCGTGTCGCCGCCGTGAAAGGGCTTTTCATGCCGTTTATCGGTGTTTGTAAGTGTCCCGGAAACGTAATCAACCATCTGATCTAACTTGCTTTTCTATCTGTACCGACCTAAGCCTGCTTGTCCCCATCCCCGGGACACTGCCGGGACACCCAGCGGAGGCATCATCAGTGACGCGCAGCACACGCTCGACAAAGCTTGAAAGCCGTACGGCTCGCCTAAAGCTACCGTTCGCAAAAAAGCCGGTCTTTGTGAAAGTCGCGCCGGGGGTGGGGCTTGGGTATCGTCGTAATCAAACGGCAGGCACGTGGGTTGCCCGTATCGCCAATGGCAAGGGTGCCAATTGGACGAAGTCGATTGGCTTCGCTGACGATTTCGATGAGCCGGACGGGACCGGTATATTCGACTTCTGGCAAGCACAGGATCGCGCCCGGTCGATTGGGCGCGGAGGCTCGGCCGCTGCCGGTGCTGAGACGAAACTTGCCACCATGGGCAAGGCGATCGACAGATACGAATCGGACCTGAAAACCCGAGGCGGCGACCCCGGAAACGCTTCAAGGGTCCGTAGTAATCTGACTGACCTGCTCGCCGGTCGCACCGTGGCGCTTCTTACCAGCCGGGAGCTTCGTGAGTGGCGCGACGATCTCGCCAAAAGCCTCAGCCCAGCATCGGTGAACAGAATCGCCAGCGCGCTAAAAGCGGCACTGAATCTCACGGCTGACCATGATGAGCGGATTCCGAGCCGCCGCGCATGGGAGATCGGGTTGGCCACCATCCCGGATGCTGAGCGGTCACGGAACATCATCCTTGCCGACGACACCATTCGAAAGGTGATTTCCGCTTCTAACATTCAGAGTGCCGAGTTCGGCTTGTTCGTCGAAGTCGCAGCCATAACCGGTGCGCGCGTGAGTCAGCTCGCTAGGCTGGAAGTACAAGACGTGCAGGGCGACCGCGCTGATGCCCGACTCATGATGCCAAGCTCACGAAAGGGGAGGGGGCAAAAGAAGATATCGAGGCGTCCGGTTCCCATCCCGGTGCCGCTTGCTGAACGGTTGGCACGCGTCGCTAAAGACCGGCCCGCGACCGCACCGTTGCTCGTTAAGCCGACTAGCGTCCGGTGGCAAAAGTCTGACCACACGAGGCTGTTTAAACGGGCTGTGAAGAAGCTAGCTGAGCAGGTGGCTAAGGAAATTGATAGGAGCAAGCCAATCACAATTGACGATTACGCTCCAAGCGAAGTAACCATCTATGCCCTCCGTCATTCGAACATCGTTCGGCACCTGCTTGCAGGCGTCCCGATTAGAGTTGTCGCAACCCAGCATGATACGTCAGTAGCGATGATCGAGCGCACCTATAGCCGCTATATCAGCGATCACGCGGACTCGCTTGCGCGTGCAGCTCTATTGCAGTTGGCGTAGCTATTGATTTGGTAACGGATATGCCGCGCAAAGCAAAAGCGTCTGTGGTCGGTTGGTCTAGTGCGCTCAATGCGCTGATTCACGCCCGGAACGTAAGACCAATCGCGAAGCTGTTAAGGGCCACGCGCGGGGAATTTGAGGCAGTTCATTTCACCATCGCGGAGCTGTTGGACCCGCAATTTAAAGCGTTCAATGTAACGCTTGCAGTCAAAAATAAAGTTGGCAAGCCAGTAGGCAAGAATACAGCTTCGAAGAACTTACAAATCGCTGTAGAGTTCGCCAACGAGATTGCTTCTGGGAAACCAAGAAAGAAAGCGCTCTATCTCGTGGCGAAAAAGAATAAGATTTCAGAGGAGCTTGTGCGTCAGTGCTGGCGTCCGCTTGCGCGCAAATTGCCAGAAGTGTTTGGTCACATTCGGCCACGAAAGCAGAACTAATAGAGCTAAATAGGCCGAGATTAGCTACGCCAGTTCTACATAGACGCCAACGAACTCCGTGATCCATTGTAAGCGCGCAACGAACGCGCTTACACGGAGATTATATATGCGCCCATTGAAGCAAAAAGAGGTCCCGCTGCCCTTTGAGCAGCGTCTGACCCTCGGCCTCCGTGAGACTGCTGACAAGCTAGGTGTTGGCCGCAACACCATATATCAGCTTCTCCGGGCTAAAAAGCTAAAGGCCGTAAAGCTCGGCAGCCGCACGGGTATCACGACAGACAGCATTCGCGCGCTTCTAGAAGCCGCCTAATCCTTTCCGTGCGCCATGCGCGCATTCTCCCGCACAATTGACAAAAAAGCTCAGGCGAAAGGCCGGGGCAAAGAGAAACTACATGGATAATCCCTCCGTAGCGGAACAGCCGCGCGCCCATAAAGAACCGGATGCGAGCAATTACGCCGCGCATCATATTTCCGAAGCCTTCCACATCAATTTCGATCGGGCGACGCTAATTGCCCAGCTCGCCGGACTTGGTCAGCAGGAGGGAGACCGTCATGACGCGTGATGAATTTGAAACGCTGATGATTGAGCGGCGGGAAAGACAAATTTATCCCACCGACAATGATCGCAAGTTCTTCGCCAAGCCGACAAAGTCATGGATTAGACCTCGTCAGTATCACGTTAGAAAGTCAGTCGTTTCGGATGAGTACGAATTTATCGTCGGACATGAAAATCCAAGCAAGTTCATTACCATAGTCTCTAGAGAAAAATTAACTCACGTTACGATGCCTCTAGATGAAGGGCGCTTCGGCGGGTTCGTAAATTCAGATGAGTATGCCGCCTTCCGGCTCTATTCGGCCGAATGTAGATTTGGACGTGCGGCTAAATGACTGTGAACCACCAAACCGCACGCTACCTTGCAGGGCATGGCCTATTTATTTTGCCCTGCAATCCCGACACGAAGGTTCCGCTTCTGCCGCAATGGCCGATCCGTGCGACGAATAAGCCGTCTGGCGTCGATTACTTTTGGCAAAAATATGGTGTGGGCTCGATGCCCGGAATCGCGCTCGGTGCATCCGGCTTACTTGCCATAGATATCGACGTGAAAAGCGGAATCGATGGTCATCAAGGAATTGATGCGATCTTCGATGAGCATGGCGCAGACATTTCGCGGTGTCCGATCACCCGTACGACCAGCGGTGGCCATCACATCATCTTCCGGCAACAGGAAGGTCGAGCGCCGCTCGGCAACTCTCCGGGTGCGCTACCACGTGGCATAGACGTACGCGGTGCAGGCGGAATGATTATTGCGCCCGGCGCTATCAAGAGCGATGGCACATTTTATGAGAGCGAGCCCGGCTGGCCTGAGCTAGCCGTGGCATACGCCAGCGGGACAATTCCGGAAGTCCCAACGTGGTTGGTCGCTGTCATCGAAGCACGGCCACGCGGCCCATCGGAGGATACGCCGCCTCCTATAGCAAGCGGTGATAAGTCCGCATGGGTCGCTGAGGGCCTATCGCGCGAGGCGCGTGCATTGGCGGCGACCGCTGAGGGCGGACGCAATCACGCGCTCTACCGCTTCGTCTGCACCTTTGCTGGCCACGCTGCGAACGGCTGGACCACACGCGATGAGATTTACGCCGCGGCATGGTGGGCGTGTGAGCAGAACGGATACCTCGACAGCCGTGCAGCGAACGATGGGCCGAAGCAGTTCGATAAATCATTCGGGAGTGGCTGGCGATGGGGGTATGCGCATCCGACGTGCGGCCCTCGCGAACGTCTTACCGCTGATATCTCGTTTACGACTCTCCGGCCGAGACTGGCGGCGCGCTCATGACGGCAATCCATATGCCGCATGCGATGGCCATGGAGCGGCACCGTCACAACTGCGGTGTCATTATGGCAGCGTCTGGACTCGTCATTTTGAACGACGGACAGAACAAGGTCGGGGAATTTGATGCGTATAAAGAACCAAATACTGTGTTGGCGCGTCTTTGTGCTTATCAGACTGCGGTGGCTGTGCGCAAAAGTGGCGAGCCGTTGCTCGGATTCATTTCGGAAGCCGATTGGCGAACCCTTAAGGAGCAAGAGGCAGCCGAAACAAGTGATGCTGAGCAGGAGCCCGCGCCCGAAATAACGGATTCCAAGCACATAGCGGGGGTGCCGAATCCGCCAGCGCCAACCGCCGAGTCGGCCGCCGAGCTGACTACTGATGAATCTCCGAGTTCACTTGAGGATGAACAGGACGATGGGGGAGATGCAGAGACGGCAATCTTTGCCATCGAAACGCGCGACGATGATGCGCCGATACCGACAACCAGCGATGTTGGCGAACTGGATGAGGGCGAGGAATCTCCGGACGGATCGCAATCAATCAAAGAAGCGCGTCTGAGATCAAAGGCAGATCGCGCCAAGGCGCTTGAGAAAATGAATGAGCGCTATGCGGTCGTGACGGACGCCGGAACAGCCGTAATTCTTTCGGATGAATTCGACTATGCATTGCACCGCCGAGTTTACCGACGAATGACTGTCGGCTCGTTAAGAACGCTTTACGCCAATCAGAAGATTACGACCCGCATAGCAGACGACGGCAGTCGGTCATACAAGAAGAAAGCAGATTGGTGGATCGAGCATCGCGCGCGGCGTCAGTACATCGACGGTGTCGTGTTCGATCCATCGGGACGGTCGAACGGCGGCAACGTCCTAAATCTTTGGCGAGGCTTTTCGGTCGAGCCCCGCAAGGGATCATGGGAAAGGCTCAAGGCACATATCTGGAGCGTTGTCTGTCGCGGAAACAAGCAACACTTTGATTATCTCATGGGGTGGATGGCGCGATTAGTGCAGCATCCGGACAGGCACGGAGAGGTTGCTGTTGTTCTGCGCGGCGATTTAGGAACTGGCAAAGGCACCGTCGGTCATGTTCTGCTCCGGCTATTCCACGGCCATGGCATTCATATCAGCTCCAGTAAGCACCTAACCGGCAACTTCAATGCGCATTTACGTGATTGCGTTTTCCTATTTGCGGATGAGGCATTTTACGCAGGCGACAAGCCGGGCCTCGCTGTGTTGAAAGCCTTGATTACCGAACCGGTGCTGACGATTGAGGGAAAGCACGTCAACGCCTTGCAGGCACCGAACATGCTGCACGTGTTCATGGCATCAAATTCAGATTGGGTCGTTCCTGCGAGCCCGAATGAGCGGCGGTTTTTCGCGCTCGACGTGAGTGATGAACACAGACAGGAGAGGCCTTACTTTGCAGCGATTAGGAGTGAGCTTGAGGCTGGCGGATACGAAGCCATTTTATATGACCTGCTCAGATACGACCTCAGCGGCTTCAACGTTCGTGACGTGCCCGAAACCTCAGCACTGATGGATCAAAAGAAACTGAGTCTCGACCTGAAGCATGCATGGTGGCTCGACGTTCTTTGGCGCGGATATGTACTCTCATCGAAATTTGGTCTAGAAGATGTTTTTGGAAATTGGCATCACTTTGTAAGCACAGAGCTGCTTTACCAGAGCTATCTCGCGTTCGTTAAAGGACGTGGTGACCGCCACCCAATCAGTCGCGAAGAGCTTGGGAAATTCATGAGTGCCATGGGGCGGGCAGAGAGCCGACCGGGCGGTAACCACCCTGTCAACGAACGCATGACCGTCAGCGGAGCTGATGTGGTCTACAAGAACAGACCGCATGGCCGGGTTCTTGGGTCTCTCGCTGAGGCGCGTAAAGCGTTCGATGTGGTGGTGAGGTTCGGCACTAAGTGGCCGGAAGATGAGGGCGGCGACGGTTGATTCCTCGGTCCCGGGCGTGTCTGGTGCCGTCCGGGCGAGGTTTGGACACTTGGACGGAACAAGTATCTGTAAAATAAAACGGATTTATAAAATGTCCGTGCAGTCCGGGTAGTCCGGGTCCCCTTTAAATTCTTTGTAAATGGCACATTCTGGCGGAAGCGGTTGAATCTGGCAGTTTGCCTTTGCTGTTCTTAGGACTTTTTAGAATTTCACTTGGACATCTTGGACTCCTTGGACGAAGGCTTAGTTTTACTGGCGTTTTGTGGTCCGGGTGAAATGGGGCACCTTGGACGTATGGCGTGGCGCTTGGACGGGAACACAAGCTCCGTCAAACGCGCACTGGATTTTTCGGCCCAGGGGGGGCAAAGCTGCCGACCGGCCAGCGTGTGGATGGGGGTCCTTCCGCCGGGGAGGCGGTGCTGACCGGTCGGCGAAGCTCTGCCACAACCGGAACGCACGGCACCATCGCGGGGGCGACGGATGCGATGGTCGGCCGATCCGGTCGGCGCTGAGACGTAATCACTCTGTCCGGCGGAACTCCCGTTAAAAAGGTGCCAGATTGAGGCTTGCTAACCGCTTCGGATGGGTGTTACATCACAGTCAACGAGGGTAGATTGTGACGTAACTAGCGAGGCGGCTCTATGGCAGACGGCAACCATGTGACCTACTTCCGCGTCTCAACAGCCCGGCAGGGTCGTTCCGGCCTTGGTCTGGAGGCCCAGCGAACCGCAGTCGACGCTTACCTCAATGGTGGCAATTGGAGGGTCGTAGCGACCTTTAAAGAGGTCGAAAGCGGCAAGCGTAGCGACCGCCCCGAACTCGAAAAAGCGTTGCAAGCCTGCCGCCTCTATGGGGCGAGACTTGTCATCGCGAAGCTGGATCGGCTCAGTCGTGACGCGCACTTCCTGCTTGGGCTGGAGAAGGCGGGCGTCGATTTCGTCGCCGCCGATATGCCTACTGCCAACCGTCTGACGGTCGGAATTATGGCCATGGTCGCCGATGAAGAGCGGCGGATGATCTCGCAGCGGACAAAGGACGCGCTCGCAGCCGCCAAGGCTCGCGGCGTCAAGCTCGGCGGCGATAGAGGAGGCAAGGTCACTAAGGCCGCGCGCGCGCAAGCAGCGGCCCACAGAGCGCGGCAAGCTGATGCTCGCGCCACCGACCTTCGCCCGGTTCTGAATGAGCTACAGGCGGGCGGCGCTACGTCATTGCGGGCACTGGCGCAGGGGTTGAACGCTCGCAGTATTCCGGCTGCCAGAGGCGGCGCATGGACAGCGACTCAGGTTGCGAGGGCGCTGGCGCGCGACGGCGCGACCGGCCGCACCTGACAAACCACCGACGGAGGGGGGCATAACCTTGTCGGAGGTCCAAGACGGCGCGACCGGCATCTTTATTTGCCAGACGAATAGGGCGAGATTTGAGCTTGCCTGCTTGGTTGTGACTCTCTGCGCCTGCGGTGATCTATCATCCCGGCATGCCGCGCCAGCCTCTCACTCGACCATGGACGCCCGCAGAAATCGCCATGCTACGGCGTATGTGGGGCGATGACCGGAGCATCTACACGATTGCCGCCAAGCTGGATCGCTCGGCATCGGGCATCCGTGCGCGGGCGACGCTCCTACGGCTTAAACGATCCGGTAAGCAAAAGCCTCCAACTCGTGAGAGTGCTGAGCAGCAATGAGCCGGGCCGATGACCTTTCCCGCAAAGCTGCCGACCAACGGCGACGCTGCCGCCTTTGGCTCCTACAGTTCATCGGCGAGGGTAAGCCTCGGTACGCGACCAAATCGGAGCTTCGCGACGCGGCAATCCGCGAACTCGGTATATCGAAGTCGAGCTTCAATTTTGCGTGGATCGATGTAATTGAGCGAACCGGGCAGACGCATTGGTACGAGCCCTTGAGACGGCGACTGCGGCGGAGTGATTAGGCTATCACACACGAGTTTTCACCACGGCAACCTGTTTCCAACACAATCCCCCACGAACCTTTCCTTCATCTCGGATGGGTTGGTGCCGGGGTTGCTCTCGACATAATCGACAAAATGGCTGCCAATCTCGATAATTTTTTTGATATCTGCTCCCACTGCTTGATCGGCTAGTGCTGCCGTTGCATAGCGAGCAACAAGCTCGTCACGCGATTCCGTGGGGAATTGCGTGTGTTCTTCGTCAATCAATTCGATGGTGAGCGCCATCATCACACAAGGAATTTTCATCGATTCGCTGAATGCTCTTTGTATTTCGGTGTTCTCGCGCCGCTCATTCTCGGAAAGATAAGTGATCTTTCCATCGGCATCGATCATGTAGAAGTCGCCTTTCGCGAAGCGCTTTATGGTCTCTCCTGCGCAGCCTTCAAACCAAAGAGAAATAGCCTGCCCGTCTCTGATTGCCACATCACCGAAGCTCATTGAATTGCCGCAGTCGTGATACCAGCGATACCAGGTGCCCGGATTATCAAGTCCGTCCGGGACATACGGACCGCCCGGAGTACCGATAATCTTCTGCACTTCTGCGAGCGCTTCCGGGAGTACAAGCTTCCTTGCGAGGTCTAGATCGAGTGGCATGGCAGCGGTTGTTGATGTATCGACGGAAGGCGGATCGCTTGAGGCTGCCAGCATTAAGACCGGCTGGAGCCAAGCCACTACGGAGACCGCACCGATCGCAGCGACCGATTTCAGCTTCATTGGGCACCTTTTTAGTTTCCGAATTGAATGAGGGAAGCGTCTTGGTTCTCGGCTACTTTCGATTGTAGGCTCAGCGTGCATCGAAATCAGGGGTCGGGACGATGAAAATTCCTCGATCGGATCGACCTGCTGTTGCCTGAAACTCACTAAGAATTGTCAGACCGTTGGCAAACCGGAACGAAATTGGTAGTATGTCGCCGGAATTGGAGTTTTGATTACTACCATGCGTGATACCAAGATCAAAGTTGCCGAGCCTGCCCCCCAATGGGCCGCAGACCTTTCCCCTCGCGAACGCCGGTTCGTTGAAGAGTACATTATCGACCTGAACGGGCGAGCTGCCGCCATTCGGGCAGGGCTGGGCCGAACGCCTAAGTCCGCGACCGAAATGGCCTCGCGCATGAAGCGGAAGGCGACCGTCGCGGCGGCCATCGCCCAGCTTGTGCAAGAGCGTGGAAACGTCACCGGCAGCCGTGTTCTAGAAGAAATTGCCCGTATTGCCTTTGCGAAAATGTCCGATTTTGCGCGTGTCGAGAAAGGGTCGCTGGTCATCACCGATACTGCGCAGCTCACAGAGGATCAGCAGGCGGCCATCAGCGAAATATCCGAGACGGTGACGGAGTCAGGGCGGACTATCCGCGTCAAGCTACATGACAAAGGCGCAGCGCTCGATAAGCTCGCCAAAGTACTAGGCATGTACCGCGACCGAATCGAATTGAGCGGCCCGGGCGGGACGGCGATCCAAATCGCTGATGTACGGGCGAAGATCGCAGACCGACTAAAACTGATCCACGAGCGCAAAGACGCACCCGGAACGGTGGAAATCCTCCCGCCGCTACCGAAAGTTAAGTCTATCGCGTAGTTCTCCACAAATAATATCATCTGTTTGTCTGCGCGCATGTTCGCTCATGCGCGTCCGTGTGCGCGCATGTGGAGCGATGTTACGCGCGCGTTGTACGGAAATGGGATTTGTAAACACGGCCCGGCTCAGTCATAGACGGGGCCATGACTGGCGCAAATGCAAATCTGATTGATCGAGCTTTCCGCGCTTACGTAGCCGCAGATGGCAGCGCGGCCGAGCAACCCACGCTGAGTGCGTGCAGTGTCGAATCCATATGTGGCCGCCGATACGTTGCCCTGCGCAACCATCATCGCATGCTCGCGGTCTATCGCATCCGGCGGTGTAGCGGTTGTCTGCGCCGCCTCCGCGTTTGGCCTATCGATCTGATGGGGCGCGAGCCGGAGCGTCCAACAATCAAACTGAATCCAACGGGCGAGGGTGCCTATGTCTGAATCCATTTCTGAATCGCTTGCGGCGATTGTTCCGAGCGCGCAACACGTCGCTGCGGCGCGAGCGCTCGGCATCGATCCGGCTGCGCACCTTCACACGATACAGACGCGGGCAACTGACCTGACCGTCTCGCTTCGACAATTCGTAGACCATCTTCCGGTTGGCGATCCGAACGCGGCGAAACTCTCGGACCTGATTGCGAGATTGGCTTGAACGACCTTCTTGCAATCAACATGCAGTGGCGGGCTTTTGAGTCCTTCACCTGTCACTGCCCGGCCGCTGTTCGTCCAGTGAGCGAACAGCGGCCATCATTTCTTCTGAGGAAGTGCTAGAGTGATTACCTCATACGAAGTCGGTACTATATTCAAAATCGTTGACCGCGCCTCGCCGGTTATCTCCGAACTGACTCGGATGATGTATCGACTTGAAGAAACCACGGCGCTCACGAAAAAGAATTTGCAGTCAATTGGGTCCATTCGTTTCGGTAATCTCAATCGCGGCATCATCGGCCTGACTGAACATGCGGCACGAATGCAGGCTGCGTTCGGCAAGACCTTCGACGAAATAAAGATGGGGACTGGTGCCTCGATTACGCAAGCTCAGTCTTTGGCCGCCGAATGGCGGAATGTTGCCGCCGCCGCTCGGTCTGCGGGCATCGCGGCAGGTAGTGGCACTCGGCGCGCAAGCGCCAGCGTCACACTGCCGGGGCACACCCCCGGCAGCTCGCGTGGCGGCATGTTTGGCTTGCGGACGCGTAACCATCTTGCTCTACCGGGCGGCACGTCCGTTGGCGTGCATGGGCACGGTATGGGCGGACAAGCGGCGCTCGCTGCCGCTGGTATCATCGGTTACAGTGTCTACGAGGAAGCGCAAATCGAGGATATCGCCGCTCGCGCGCTGATGACCGGACAAATCAAAACCGGCGCTGGTGTGAAGGACTCGGAGGCGTTTAAACGCATTCGCGAAGTCATCCGCACTAACACCGCGAAAACTGGTTTCAGCCCGCGCCAAGTTGGCGACGCCATCCTGTCTACCGAGCGCCAATTCGGCGGTTTGAGCTTCGATAAGCGCCTCAGTCTGGAGAACACAATCCTTCCTTATGCCGCCATTGAAGCGCGGATGAAGGAAACTGATTTGTCAACCGCCTTCGAAGCGATGGTTGGCATGACTCACATGACCGGCACTTACGATGCTAAAAAGGTGCCGGAGTTGATGCGGCAGTTTTCGTATGCGTCGATGGTTACGCCAGCGAGCATCAATACGTTCCGCAACGCGTTGGGCTATTCTATGCCGATCCTTTCGGGCGGCATGCGGATGGACCCCGGCGCTGTCATGTTTCTTACTGCAATGACGGAGTCGGCTGGTATCACGAATTCCAAATCTGGTACGTGGATCAGGTCGTTTTTCGAAAAGCTTATGCCGGCGTCTGGCATGAACCTTACTCGCAGTGCGCCAAAGCATAATTCGGCGTTACAGCAAATGGGCCTGCTCGACGCCAATGGTCGACCAAGCTGGGAGGTTAAAGGCGTAGGCGGCAAAGTCGATTGGATGCAGAGCGTCGTCAAGCTCTCGCAAACAATGAACACTGCGCTTGGAAAGATGGATGACAGCACGCGTCTCAGCGCGCTGCATCAAGTCTTTGGCGAGCGCGGCGGCGGCTTCGGCGCTCTTATGAACCTGCCTGAGTTCATTGCTCAGTTCCCTACCATTGTGCAGAAGATGCAGAATTGGCAGGGCGGCAGCGGTGGCTTGCTCGAATACATGGCAGCGTCTCCGGTACAGCAAGGCCGGACCGCTTGGGCCGATTTGCAAAATGTTCTTCTTGATATCGGGCAGGTGGCTCTTCCGCCGGTTCTTACGAGCCTTCGTGCGTTTGACGATCTGATTAAGAACGTCGGCGGAACGCTCGGATTGGTGTTGCAGCACCTGCCAAAGCAAGGGAGCTTCGGCGGAATTCCAAATCAGGGCACGCTTGGCGATGCCATCGGCAAAGGTATGGCTGCGGGCGGCGCAGTCGGCCTAGGCGTTGGCTGGTTCGGCGGTCCGATTAGCATGGGCTTGAGTGGCGCGCTTGGCGCTGTCGTCGGCGGCGGTGCATATGCTGGCTCATATTTGGCGAACAAGTACCTGCCCGGCGGCACTGGCGGCGCGTCCGCCGCGTCTGGCACCGTGCGGACCATCCCTATCCCCGGTGGGGCGGGTAGCAGCCTTGGGCCGTCGACTGGCACGTTCAACGTCCCGGACGATGATGCGTTGCCGCCTAATGCGCGACCACGCATGTATTCGCCAGCTTCCTACACGACGGGCGGAGGTTCGCCCGGCGGTCTGTCTCAGTTCGCGTCTTTCGCTCCAGCGTCAACCAGCGGCGGCATGTCGTACATGCCTCCTTCGGTTGCTGGAATGGGAGTCGGCGTCCGTCACGGCGGCGGCAATATCAGCATTCCGACAGGTCCGGCTCCAGGCGGCATCATCGGTCACGTCAAGCAATCACAATCGGCTGGCGCTAAGCGGCTGATGGCTGATTTGATGGCGCGCGGATGGTCGAAGGAAGCCGCAGCCGTCGCGGCTGGCAATGCTTCCGTCGAAAGCGGCTTCAACCCTTCGAACCATAGCGGCGACGGCGGAACGTCATGGGGCCTGATGCAATGGCACCTTGACCGCCGAAGCAGCATGGTCAATTGGGCGAAGTCGCACGGTAAGAACTGGAACGATTGGGATTCGCAAGTCGGCTTCCTCGATCACGAATGGCGGCAGCGGTTCGGCAAAGACTCCGTTGCAAGCCACGACATGAATCGTTTGAAGTACATGGGTAAGCGATACGAAGGCTATTCGACGAATAGCTTTGGCACTCGCAACGCCTTGGCCGATAGGTTCCTGCGGCTTCCAACGAATGTAGGCGAGTCTCCTGTTACTCATCCGCCGAAAGCGGAGCATCACGCCGAGACTCCGGTAAACCTGCATCTTGACGGTCGCGTTGTCGCTCGCTCGACGATGAAGCACATGGCCCGCATGGGCAACGGACCTGCGCGTGCCCCGCGCATGCCTGACTACACCGCAGCCACTCCGATTAGTGTTTAGGAACAACGACCATGATGATCAGTTTCGCCGACCGCTTGTCCGCCAAGACCGGATCAAAAGTGAAATTTGCCGAGCTATTCGCGGCGATTGGTATCGACGCGAAAGAGGGCGAGAAGGTGCCACTCTTCCGAATCGACGAAGCAATTAAAGATTTGGAGATCGAGGAGCGCCTCGTAATTAAAAGCGGGCTCCGACAAGCTGGTCTGATTTGAAGGTGGTCCATGGGTATTGAGCAGAGCATTTTCGGCCGTGATATTGGCCGCCTGATAACGGAGCGGTCGGGAGAGACGTACCTAATCGGGCGACCGACCACCGATCCGAAAAAGGTCGACGAAGCGAATTTCTTTTTTGAACACGGGATGACGCGCGAGCAAGCGGCGGACCTGAGTCGTAAGATTGCACGCGAAGAACTCGATGGGCACGCTATCTCGGATTTGCAAGGCGATCCGCCTGAGGGTTGCAACGTCAGGGGGCTTGGCCCGAAGCGCGCGCTCTTCGCTCGTTACTTCGAATGGCGGTTCGGATTGGCGAAAGAACTGTCCGACCTGGAGACAAAGAGAGTCGAGTTCGAGGCACTAATCGAAGCTCCAAAAGCCACCGAGGCCGAGATTCGCCAAGAGGTCATTCGGTCTGCGGCCTACCTGATGGGCCGAAAAGCTAATGACGGGGGATGCACCAAGCGGCAATCCTTGGAGTCTAGGCTTGCTGGTGAGCGACATACGGCGGAGGCGGCTCAGCGGGCCATGTACGAACTGGACGTTGCGATAAAGCGGGCGCAATTGCGCCTAGCGCACGTCAACGGCAGAGAGGATGAGTTCATAACGCCTGCAATCGTGGAAATTGCAAATGAGATTGGACTTGGCGAACTTTACTTAAAGAAAGTCGACGAGTTGCGCGCGGTGCTTGATCTAATCAACAACCTTCACAGCGTAGCTGGAGGGTATGCGAGCGGCTTTTCTAGCTTCGAAGCCAAGGGCAACTACGAAAGACAATTTGAGGAAGCAATTTCCGTGAGGCTTCCGTGCCCAAACATAGAGGCGGTTAAGAGATCAAAGGACAAGCTTGTTCTCAACTATGTCGACCAATCGGGTGCGTTTAAACGGCTTAGGCTAAGCCTACTCATGAATCCTCGCCTCAATGCCCGCAACTTTGTTGCGCTCCCGAAGTAGCATGACTACTGCCGGTAACAGCGATCGAGAGCGCATCGTGCCGGGCTTTTGGCAGCATGCCGAGTGTGTCGTTGTTCTATATCTCAGTGCCATTGGCGTGCCGTTTGACGAGGTTCGCGCAATTGGCAACACCCTCATGCAGAGGCTCGCGCGCATACCGGCAAGTATTCCCTACGGGGCCGATGATGGATTTTGGTGTTCCTACTCCGCACTAATCATCGACGGGTGCTTGGCGGCGCAAAGGGTGGTCGCGGCAGAACACGGCTATCTTTCCGGCAAGTTGGTCGGGGACTGGCCGCCGACGCCGATTAAGTTCGAGGATCAATTTTTGCGGGCTATGCAAGACGTGGTTAGCGGTCTTGAAGCAGAGGCAAATGCATCGCGTCGGAGTGGACTTCACTAAATGCAATCGGAGGCCGAGCGAATTGGCTCGCTTAAGCTGGCGGATCAAGCAGAATTCTTGAACCAGTTTACGCCGGATGAATTGCGCGCGCTCGATTACGAATGGTCTTTTTGGGGGCGGCCAGAGCAGATAGCGCCTGAAGGTGACTGGAGCAATTGGCTCATTCTCGCCGGTCGCGGCTTCGGCAAGACGCGCACTGGCGCTGAATGGGTCCGCGCCAATATGTGCGGCTCTACGCCGCTAAGCGCAGGTCGCTGGCGTCACATCGCGCTAATCGCTGAGACTGCGGCGGACGCCCGCGCTGTCATGGTTGGCGACGGCAAGACGACTTCGGACCCTTCGGCCGGGTCCGGCCTAATGCAGGTTCACCCCAAGGATTTCCTGCCGACCTATGAGCCTTCGAAGCGGCGGTTGACGTGGCCTAACGGTGCGGTCGCGTCCATCTACAACGGCACCGAGCCGGATCAGCTTCGCGGTCCGCAGCACGACGCTGCATGGTGCGATGAGCTGGCGAAGTGGCAGTACGCGCAAGAGGCTTGGGACCAACTTCAATTCGGCATGCGAACCGGCACAAATCCGCAGGTTTGCATCACGACGACGCCGCGACCGACGAAGCTGCTTAAAGGCATCCTCGCTGAATCGTCAACGGTTGTGACGCGCGGCTCGACGTTCGACAACAGTAGCAACCTCGCGCCGAAATTCCTTGAAGTAATCAAGCGCAAGTATGAAGGCACTCGGTTAGGTCGCCAAGAGCTTGACGCCGAATTGCTGGAGGATATGGAAGGCGCGTTGTGGAAGCGGTCGATTATCGACGCGCTCCGCGTGCAGGAACACGAGCTGCCGCCGCTGAAACGCATCGTTGTCGCAATCGACCCGAACGCGTCAAGCAATGACGAGTCAAACGAGTGTGGCATCGTCTGCGTTGGCCTTGGTGATAATGACCACGCCTATGTGCTTGACGATGTATCGGCGGTGATGGCTCCGAACGATTGGGCGAAAGAGGCGATTTCATTGCTTCGCGCCCGCATGGGCGACCGCATCATTGCCGAGCGTAACAACGGTGGTGAAATGGTCGAGAATACATTGCGGATGGTGGACCCGACCGTTCCGTACAGCTCTGTATGGGCATCGCGCGGCAAGTTCACGCGTGCGGAGCCTATCAGTGCGCTGTACGAGCAAGGCCGCGTGCATCACTGCGGCGTGTTCGGCAAGCTTGAAGATCAAATGTGTTCATTCACGGTCGATTTCAACCCGAATGAAATGGGTTACTCGCCGGACCGGATGGACGCGCTGGTTTGGGCCTTGACTGATTTGATGGTCGAAGGCGGCGAGGGCGGACGCCGCCTTCTGTTTTGTAGCACAGGCGGGCAACGCTTTAGCGGCTACGGTTCGAGCAGATAAGCTCTAAGGTTCTCATTAATTCTCTGGATGCCTTCGATCGCTTCTGCGCGTGCGGTCTCCGACGTAGGTTCATCATCGACGAATTCACTCAGTTCGTCGATTAGATCATGCAGAAAGATTGCATCGGCCTCTGACCGTGGCAGTAATTGGCTGGCCAGCATGTTCATTGCAGTTCGCCGAGCCATAAGGTTATCAAATACATCGTTATAGAAAGCTTGGTCTGTGACCTTGATTGCCCGTTCGACCTTGGCGAGTTTGCGGCGGAGTTCGGATAGGTTCATTTGGTATCTCCCAAATCATCGGCAGCTCGCGGTGATGATTGAGGTCAAAATAAAGAATGTCAATTTTAGCTTTCGCTATAATTTCAATAGTTATTGCTATTGAAGATCAGCAATTGTCGATATCGCGGCTTCAATTAGCTTTCTTGGATGCTGGCTTTCTAACCGTGCCTCTCCCGTAACCGGCGGAGGCTTGCTGCTTTAATCTGGCGATTTCATCTTCGTAGTAGGCGTTCGCGACCACCACCATGCGAAGCGCGGCCATCACGTCTCAACGCGCACGGATGGAAATCCTTGAAACGGGCACAGCGACATCATAAGAACAAACCAAGAACTCAGAGTCAATGCCGATGCGGCTTGTCGACTATCTTTTTGTCACGGTCCGGTTCCGCTGCGACCTGTGCAAGCGGTCGGGGCAGTCCCGGCTTGCGCGGCTGGCCGACAAATACGGCTGCATGGCCACGCTGGAAGAGATGACCGAGCGTATGACGCGGGATTGCCCGTGGCGAAAGGACCGCGCTGCCGATCTGAATGGATGCGGCATCTATCTTCCGGACCTGCCGCCGATTGTGCCTCCCGACCTGCCTCCGCGTCCCATGCGGCTCGTTGCCGGAGGGAAATGGTGAGCGTTTCGGGCCGTATGCCACGTCCCATCGTGCCGCCCAATATGCCGGGCATCCGACATGTTATTATCTGGGCTTCATCAATCTTAGTCTTGCGATTCGTCCGTAATGCTCACCGGGACACTTCCGGGACACTCGCTGCGGTTTGTGCCGCTAAGTTATTGATTTTGCTGGCGCGCCCTACGGGATTCGAACCCGTGTCGCCGCCGTGAAAGGGCGGTGTCCTAGGCCTCTAGACGAAGGGCGCATCGCGGCGCCGGGCAGGGCCGGCGCGCGGATGGCGACGTATAAAGAGCATCGCCGCCAGCCGCAAGGTTGCCGGCCGGTCGGCCGTTACCAGTGGCCGGTGTTCTTCATGGACACCCACGGTTCCTGCGGCGGCTTCGCCTGTCCTCTCTGCAAAAGCTCGATCGAGTGGTTGTCGGGCGAGCGCACGAAGGCCATGGTCCCGTCACGCGGCGGCCGGTTGATGGTGACGCCCGCCTTCATCAGCCGCTCGCAGGTCGCGTAGATGTCGTCGACCTCGTAGGCGAGGTGCCCGAAATAACGCGCCTCGCCGTAGTCCTCGCTGTCCCAGTTGTAGGTCAGCTCGATCTCCAAACCCGGCCGGCCCTTCTTTTTACTGTCCTCGACCAGACCGAGATCTTCGTCGCCCGCCAAAAAGACCAAAGTGTAGCGGTTCTTCTCGTCGACCCTGCGGCGGGTCTCCTTCAGGCCCAGCTTGTTGCAATAGAAGTCAAGCGCCGCGTCGAGATTGCGAACGCGCAGCATGGTGTGCAGATATCTCATGGACAAACCTCACGAAGGGAACGGCGCCGAACAGGCGCCCCACCGACACTATAGCAAATGATCGCCGTCGATCTGGAGACCGCCGTCGCTCGCCTGCGCGACCTCGTCGAGGACGCCAGCATAATCCTACCGTTCACCGGGGCAGGCATCTCGACCGAGTGCGGGATTCCCGATTTCCGCTCGCCAGGCGGTTTCTGGAGCCGCAACAAGCCGATCCAGTTCAAGGACTACCTCGCCAGCCGTGAGATGCGCGACGAATCCTGGCGCCGGCGCTTCGCAATGGAGGACAGCTTCGGCGGGGCTCGGCCCGGGCGAGGTCACCGCGCGCTGGCAAGCCTCTACCGTTCGGGCAAGGTGCCGGCGGTGGTGACGCAAAACATCGACAATCTGCACCAGGTCTCGGGCTTTGCCGGCGAACACGTCGTCGAACTGCACGGCAACACGACCTACGCCAATTGTCTCGATTGCGGCCGCCGTTACGAGATCGCCGAGATCCGTGCGCGTTTCGGAACGAACGGCGGCCACGCGCCGGACTGCACCTGCGGCGGCTTCATCAAGACGGCGACAATATCGTTTGGGCAGTCGATGCCCGAAGGGGCGATGCGCCGTGCCGAGGCTTTGACGCGCGACTGCGATATGTTTCTGGTGGTCGGCTCGTCGCTCGTCGTTTGGCCGGCGGCCGGATTTCCGGGATTGGCCAAGCGCAACGGCGCGGCGTTAGTCATCATCAACCGGGAGCCGACCGAATTCGATGAATTCGCCGATCTGGTCGTCCGTCACGACATCGGCGACGCGCTCGCGCCCTTCGTCGCCCATTGATTCGCAATTTCTGTCTCTGTGCACAGCTTGTGCGCAAGCCGATTTTGGCCTTTGCGGATTAAGGCCGGATGTTATCTTCGATTCACGAGATTCGACGAAGCGCTCTAGAAGAGGCGCCAGCAGGCGGCGACGTCGGGGCAGTTATGGCGTCGGACGGGATTGAATCAAAAATGCCTGGGACAAATTTCCGGCCAGGAATAGCGCGAGAGATCGTCGATGACACGACGGCCACTCTCATCGAGCTTACTGGCGTCATCAAATGGTTCGACGTCGCAAAGGGGTTCGGCTTCATCGTCCCCGACAACGGCATGCCCGACATCCTCCTGCATGTCACTTGTTTGCGCCGCGACGGATACCAAGCCGCTTACGAGGGCGCCCGCATCGTCGTCGAGGTGCTGCAGCGGCAGAAAGGCCTTCAGGCATTTCGCATCGTGTCGATGGACGAGTCGACCGCGATTCATCCGGCGCAGATGCCGCCACCGCGCACGCATGTGACGGTGACGCCGACCAGCGGCCTCGAGCGCGCGCAGGTCAAGTGGTTCAACCGGCTGCGCGGTTTCGGCTTCCTGACGCGCGGCGACGGCACCCCGGACATTTTCGTGCACATGGAGACGCTGCGCCGCTACGGCATCGCCGAGCTGCGTCCAGGTCAGACCTTGCTCGTCCGCTTCGGGCCCGGACCGAAGGGTATGATGGCGGCAGAAGTCCACCCCGACGGCGGGCCGCTCGGTCCGGCCTCGCACTGATGACCGGCTGCCGGCGCCACGCGCCGGCCTTTAGCCAAATTCCGGTTGCCGGACGGCGTGCCCCCGCGTAAGCCGATGCGCATGCTCGCCCGCTCATTGGCCGCCGCCACCGCGCTTATACTCACGCTGACTTCGGTTTCGGCGCTCGACCGCAACACGGTCGAGATCGCATCGAAGACGGGCGTGCACGTGTTCACGGTCGAGATCGCCGACACCGAGCCAGCGCGCGAGAAGGGGCTCATGTCTCGCAAGAGCCTGCCGTCCGGGCGGGGCATGCTGTTCGATTTCCACTCCGAACAGCCGGTCGGGTTCTGGATGA
>Ga0207933_1001278_pt1 | contig 19850 bp, 20 predicted proteins | sample NGESurdeep092012_4_FD_184488 | JGI IMG/M metagenome (GOLD analysis project Ga0207933, IMG submission 184488) | Arctic peat soil microbial communities from Barrow, Alaska - NGEE Surface sample F53-3 deep-092012 (SPAdes) | ecosystem: Environmental > Terrestrial > Soil > Wetlands > Peat ...
GAGCCCAGGTACGCGATCCCGATCGCCCCGATGTACATGAACGGCAACACCAGCCAGGCGGCGAGCAGGCGCGTCGCGCAGAGGAACGTCATCGAGTCGATGCCCATCACCTCCAGCGCGTCGATCTCGTCGGAGATCCGCATCGCGCCGAGCTCCGCGACGATCCCCGTGCCGACCTTCGCCGCCATCATGTAGCCGAACACATACGGCACCGCCTCGCGCAGGTTGCACCACGCCGTGAACACCCCCGCGTAGTCCGGGGCGCCCTCGGCTTGGGTGAAGTAGGCGCCCTCGGTGCCGCACGTGCCGAGGCCCGTGATGAACACCAGCGCCCAGATCACGAGCGTCGAGGAGATGATCAGGATGCCCGACTGACGCAACGTCTCGCCGAAGAAGCGGAACACGCGACCCCCCCACACGTCGCGCACGACACTGCCACCGAAGCGGCCGATCTCGCCCACAGACGCGAGCCATTCGCGGCTCGACGCAAGCAATTCCTTCGCCATCTGCCGCATCCTACTACATTTCAGTCGTATGGCATGTTTATGCGCCTGGACCACACTTCGCGCTACGCGACGCTGGCGCGCGATACTCAAACGATCGCCTCCCCCTCCTCAGCCAAGAAACACAAACGCCGCACCCAGGCCGAGCGTCGAGCGGCCACGCACGCGGCTCTGTTGGACGCAGCGATCGACTGCCTCGTCGAGTACGGCTATGCGAAGACCACGACGCGGCGCATAGCCGAGCGCGCCACCGTGTCCCCCGGCGCGCTACAGCACCATTTCGCGTCCAAGGCAGCGCTGCTCGGCGAGCTGATTGGTTACATGAGGGCCAAAACGATGAGCGAGATGTTCGCGGAGGGAGTACCGAGCACCCGCTCGATCCGAAAGCGTCACGAACTCCTGCTCGACCGCATGTGGCATATCTACAGGGGGCCGCTGTTCACGGCGCTCATCGAGCTGGCTATCGGGGCGCGCACCGACCCAGAGCTACTGCGACACATCGCCGGGGCGCATGACGAAATGGGCCGTTTGAACGCGATGGTCGCGCCAATCCTCTTCCCAGAGCACGCCGAGCGAGCAGAGCTCATTCCACTCATCGTGTCAGGGCAGTCGACCATGCGTGGGCTAGCGCTGATGGGACTCGCCGGAGAGGCCGACCCCGACCCGCTCTGGCCCGCGACGCGCGCGCACATAATGGCCATGAATGCGCAAGTGCTCGGCGATCCGGAGCTGTCGCCGTGACCACGGCCGGAACGGTGGCAACTGAACCTCCACCCCGGCGAACCAGGACCACCGGAGGAGCTCCAGGATGGGTTAGCATCCAAGGAGAACCGTGCTACGCAACGTCGCGCTATGGCTCAGACCGGCAGGGTGGCCGCTGCTGCCCGATGCGGCGCGCCGCCGGACGTTGCTGCTGGCGCGAGCTGCGATCCTCGCACAGGTCGTGTTCCTCGGCGGGTGGGTGCTCGGCGGGGCGCTTGAACCCCGTTACTCGGCGACTCGCCAGTACATAAGCGAGCTCGGCCGTCAGGGCGCGGCGAACCCCTGGATCTTCACGATTTTCATGGCGATCTGGGGATTGGGGTGGATCGTTCTGGCGGTCGCCGTCGTACCATCACTGCGTACGCAGCCGTGGCCACTGGCGATGCCGTTGTTCTTCGTGCTCGCCGGCGCGTGCGCGATTCTCGTCGGACCGCTACGCATGGACTGCTCGCCGACCCTGAGCGCAGTATGCAACTCACGCTACAACGCGGGCGAGGCCTCCTGGCATTTCTACGCGCACGCGTGGCTGAGCCTCGGTATCAAGGTCTCGCTCCTGTTGACGGGTTTCGCGTTTGCCCGCCCGGCGTGGCCGAGCCGGCTCGGGCGAATCGTGCTGAGGGGCGCGCTCGTGCTCTTGGTCGCGGGGGTCGTCACGTTCTTTCTGCACGACTCGTTCGCCCCCTACCAGGGACTCGAAGAGCGCCTGTGGGCGTTCGTCGCCCAGGCCTGGGCGCTGGTTTGCGCGACCGTGCTGATCCTCGAGGCGACACTCGAGCAAGACATCCTGCAGGTACACGAGGCTCGCATTCAACATCATGCGCTGGGCAATCGCGCCGCCGTCGGTGTCGGTCCGCGATAGTCCGCGCGGGTCCGTCTGCACGATCAGACGACGCGGCCTGGTAGCGGAGGGTGATTGGCTTGCTGGCCATACGGCAGCGCAGATGCGTGGCGTCAAGCCGCGGGCCCTTGCCGATTGGTCAAACCGGAACCCCCTGCATGTGCCCCGGTTTCGTACTACAATTGCTGCGTGGAGATTCATCCATCGGCGCGCAAGCACGGTATTGCCGACGAGGACATCGACCACGCAGTGGAACACGCGATGACGATCGACGACCAGGACGACGACACCCGCCTCTATCTCGGCCCGGCTCACAGTGCGAACCTGCTGGAGGTCGTCACGATCGTTCGGGGTGACGGCTCGGAGCTGGCCATCCACGCGATGGCGATGAGGGCTAAGTACCAACGATTGCTGCCAGGAGACTGAGCATGGCTAAGAAGACGCACGGAAGAACAGCGAGTGGTGTCCCGATCACCGATGAGCTCGTCAGCAAGCTCGCCAAGAAGGCCGAGGGGGGTTATGACGTCGAGCAGACGCTCCGTCGGCGTGGAGGGCGGCCACTGATCGGATCGGCGGCCGCGAGCGTCGAGTCGGTGCGACTCGAGCCGGAGTTGCGCCAAGCGTTGACTAACCGGGCGAAGCGCGACCACGAGACGACCTCAGCGGTGATCCGCAAGGCTCTGCGCAGCTATCTCAAGATCGCTTGAGTCGGCCGGAGTCTGCGGTGTTTGGCGGTGGCTTGACGGCGACACGCTCGGGGGTGGTCCACGCACTCGGCGACACGCGCTTGACGCAGCCGAAGTCGAGGAAGCTAACGCTCCCGTCGTCATGCGTTTGGTTGCGGAAGCAGCGGGCTGAGGGATGCGATGGAACCTTTTGTTGACTGGCCGGGGTTTATGGGGATGATGCGAGACTCAGCGACGATGGGCAGCCGGTCATGGACTTGCTGAGAAAAGGCAGGGCGCGCGCGGAGTTCGAGCGCTTCGCCGCCATCCACGCTGACGGGCTGCTGCGCAGCGCCTACCTGATGGCTGGTGACCGCGGTGAAGCGGAAGACCTCGTGCAGGAGTGTCTGCTGCGGCTCGCCCGCAGGTGGCCGCGGGTGCGTTCAATGGAGCATCCCGGCGCCTATGCCCGCCGGGTTCTTTTCAACCTGGCGCTCGACGACGGCCGAAAGCGCACGCGAAGACGGGGAGAGCTGCAGGCAGTGGAGACGCCGCACGGCGGTGGCGGCGAGAGCTCGACTGTGGCGGCGTTGGAGGCACGCGCTGACCTCGTACAGGCGCTGGGCGGATTGCCGGCCCGACAGCGCGCAGTACTCGTGCTGCGCTACTTCGCCGACCTGCCGGAGACCGAGGTGGCCACGATCCTCGATTGTCCGCGGGGCACCGTCAAGAGCAGCGCATCACGAGGCTTGGAGCGACTGCGCCAGACGCTCGAACTGTCTGCACCGCAGGCGCTGGCTGACGACCCACAACCGAAGGTGAGGAGGACGATCTCATGAGCACCCACATGGAGCGGGATCTGCGCCTCGCGCTTGCCGCGCGGGCCGCAGAGTTGCCATCCGACGCGAGCGCCCGCCTGCTTTCCTTCGATTACCGGCCGCACACACCACGCGCTCGCCCCGCCATCGCGCTGGCCGCGACGACGGTGACGGCGGGAGCCGCCCTGGCGTTCTCGCTTGTCGGCCTCGGCACGGACGCGCCGCGCGCGTTCGCGGGATGGTCTGCGGCCCCCACCGGCGTAACCCGCCGACAGCTACAGAGAGCCATCACGGTTTGCAGCTCCCAGTTGGCGAACACGGCTAGTCGCGAGCGTGAACGCCAAGCAGGCTCCGGAACGCGAGGTTGGCTACCCGCTCCGTTCCCCACCGCAGGCTGGCACATAGTTCTTCTCGACACGCGCGGGCCCTACACCACAGTCGTCTCCGAGGTTGACCGCGGGCGGGCGGCATCTACCTGCTTCGTCGATCGCCGCGGGCAGGCCTCGGCCGGAACGGCCGTTGGGGTGCGGCCCCCGCCACCAGTACCCGCCGGAGAGGTGTCCTACCGCTCCTCTGGGAGCACCACCACCCCACCAGATGAAGGCTCCCGGCAGTTCTCGATGATCGTCGGACGCACCGGGGCTGGGGTAACCGGAGTCACGCTGAGGCTGAACGACGGCACGCGCGTGACGGCCAGTCGCGCCCACGGCTGGTTTCTCGCGTGGTGGCCAGGCAGCCACGGCCTCAGCGCCACCGAAGTGACGACCGCGACGGGGACGACAGTCCGTCGGTCCGTCGTGCGTTGAGCTGGCCGGCGAGGGGTGTCGCGGCTCGCACTGAGTGGTGTGGCCGGTGTTCCCGTGCAGGAACGCCGAACGGTCGCACCCGCTTCGCGCGCGAATCCGGGCGTCTCTGCGCCGTCGCCTGCGATGCTCCTCAGGACGACGAGCGACATCACCGAGCCAACGCATATTCCCCGCTCGGTCTTCACCGGTAAGCTGGCCGCTGACCCCGACGGAGACTGAAGTTCGCGATGCCCAAGCCATACAACCCAGGCTCATGACCACTCCCAAGCACCACCGCATCGTGATCGTGGGCACCGGTTTCGCCGGCCTCGGCTCGGCGATCCGGCTCAAGCAGCGCGGCGAGCACGACTTCGTGCTGCTCGAGCGCGCCGAGCGACTCGGGGGGACCTGGCGCGACAACAGCTACCCGGGGTGCGCCTGCGACGTGCCCTCGCACCTGTACTCGTTCTCGTTCGCGCTCAACCCCGACTGGACGCGCCTGTGCTCTCCGCAGGGGGAGATCCAGGCCTACCTGGAACGCGTCGCCGGTGAACACGGGATTCCGCCGCACATCCGCTTCGGCCATGAGATGCTCGAGTCCGCGTGGAACGAGCAGCGGGGCCTGTGGGAGATCCACACCTCGGCCGCGGACTTCACGGCTGAGATCCTGATCAGCGGCATGGGCGGCCTGAGCGAGCCCGCCGTGCCGAAGCTCGAGGGTCTGCAGTCCTTCCAGGGAACCACCTTCCACTCGGCCCAATGGGATCACAAGCACTCGCTCGCGGGGGAGCGAGTGGCCGTGATCGGCACGGGCGCGTCCGCCGTCCAGTTCATCCCCGAGATCCAGCCCGAAGTCGGCGAGCTGCAGGTCTACCAGCGCACCGCGCCGTGGATCGTGCCGCGCAAGAACGGGGCTATCAACCCGCGCCTGCGACGCCTGTTCCAGCGCTTCCACCCGGCGATGAAGCTGATGCGCGGCGCGCTCTACTGGAGCGCCGAGCTGCTCGTGCTCGGGCTGGCGAAGGAGCCGCGCCTGATGCGAATCCTCGAGCGTGTCGCCGAAAAGAACCTCGCGCGTCAGGTGCCCGACCCCGCGCTGCGCGCGAAGCTCAAACCGAGCTACCGCCTCGGCTGCAAGCGCATCCTCTTCACCGATCAATACCTGCCGGCGCTCACCAGGCCGAACGTCGAGGTCGTCGACTCGGCCATTCGCGAAGTGCGCCCGCACTCGATCCTCACCGCCGACGGCGTCGAGCACGCGGTCGACACGATCATCTTCGGGACCGGCTTCCACGTCACCGACCAGCCGCTGATCGACCGCGTGCGCGGCCGCGACGGGCGCCTGCTGGCGGAGCACTGGCACGGGACGATGGCCGCGTTCAACGGCACCACGATCACCGGCTTCCCGAACCTGTTCGTCCTGCTCGGCCCCTTCACCGGGCTCGGGCACACCTCGATCGTGATCATGATCGAGGCCCAGATCGAGTACATGCTGAAGGCGCTCGACGCGATCGACGCGCACCGCGGCGCCGCCGTCGACGTGCGCCCGCAGGCGCAGGCGGCGTTCGTGGCCGAGATGGGCCGCATGGCCGAGGGAACCGTCTGGACGGCCGGCGGCTGCCAGAGCTGGTACCTCGACTCCCACGGGAACGCCTCGACGATCTGGCCCGACTTCACTTTCCGCTTCCGCTCGCGCACCAAGCGCTTCGACACCGAAGATTACGAACTACTGCCCCGCATCCCATCCGGCGACGGCGGCGGGCAAACCATGGCCACCGCCGCTCCAATCGCGGCCGATTCCATGCCCGGCACGACGAACGAGGAGGCCCTGACCGCATGAGCCGCAAGAACGCCGCGCCATTCGACGTCAACGGCCGCACTGTCTTCATCACCGGCGCCGCCCGCGGGATCGGCGCCGAGACCGCCCGCCGCCTCCATGCGAAGGGCGCCAACATCGCGCTCGTCGGTCTCGAGCCCGAGCGCCTGGAGGAGCTCGCCGCCCAGCTCGGCGACCGCGCCATGAGCTTCGAGGTCGACGTCACCGACTACGACGCCCTCCAGCGCGCCGTCCGCGCGACGGTCGAGCGCTTCGGCGCGCTCGACGTCGCGATCGCCAACGCCGGCGTCCAGTTCAACGGCGCCCTGGCGACGGCCCCGGTCGAGCAGATCGAGCGCGTCCTCTCGGTCAACCTGCTCGGCGTGTGGCGCACCGACCGCGCCGTGATCGAGCACGTCAGCGCACGCGGCGGCTACCTGCTGAACATCTCCTCGCTGTCGGCGATCACGCACGCGCCGCTGCTCGGCGCCTACTCGACCGCCAAGGCCGGGGTCGAGGCGCTCAGCGATGCCTTGCGCCTGGAGACGCTCCCCTCGGGCGCGCGCGTCGGCTGCGCCTACTTCGGCTTCATCGACACCGACCTCGTGCGCGGCGGCTTCGCCGGCCCCTCCGGCCAGGCGGCCCGCAGCCAGATGCCGGGCTTCATCGGCAAGCCCGCCCCGCTCGCCAAGGCGATCGATGCGATCGAGGACGGGATCGAACGGCGCGCCGCGCGCGTCTGGGCGCCGCGCTGGGTCGGCCCGATGCTGCTGCTGCGGGGCCTCGTCCAGCCGATCGTCGAGCGCGGCGTCGAACGCGACACCGCGCCGCTCGTCGAGAGCCTGCGCCTCGCCGACCCCAGCTCCGGCGAAGTCGCCGACCAGGATCCTCTGTTGGGTGTCGCCGCCAGATCCTTCGCCGAGTAGCGGCACATTTCCCGCCCGCCCCTTTGGTTGTGCGACGTCGAGGTCGCGCGAACATAAAGGAGGCGTCATCTGTGTTGCACTTTGGAGAGTGCGTGACACTATAGTTATACGCATCCTACAAAGTAGATACCTCCACGCCCGGTCTTTATCTTCTTGTCACACCCCTGACACATTCTCGTCGCACCCGTGTCGCGAATGCGATCGTGACGGCCGTCAGTGGCGGAAGTGGCGACGGTCCGTCGCCACCATCGCGATGCCTGCCGCGTCGGCGGCGGCGACCACGTCGGGGTCGCGTACCGAGCCACCGGGCTGGATGATCGAAGTCACGCCTGCCGCGATCGCCAGCTCGGGCCCGTCGGCGAAGGGGAAGAACGCGTCGGAGGCAAGCGCCGCGCCGGCGAGGAGATCGGTGCCCGCCCGCCCCTGGTTGGCCTGGGCCTTCTCGACCGCGATCCGCACCGAGTCGACCCTGCTCATCTGCCCGGCGCCGATCCCGATCGTCGCGCCGCCGGCGGCGAGCACGATCGCGTTCGAGCGCACGCGCCGGCAGACCTTCCACGCGAACAGCAGATCCTCCCACTCGGCCTCGCTCGGCTCCCGCTCGGTCATCGCGCGCATCTGCTCGCGGCCCTCGGTGACCGCGTCGCGCTCCTGCACGAGCAGGCCACCGAGCACGGGCTTGCAGTCGTACTCGTCGCTGGGCGGCGGCCAGTCCGCCAGCTCCAGCAGCCGCACGTTCTTTTTCCCCCTCAGCACCTCCAGCGCGTCCTCGTCGTAGCCCGGCGCGAGCAGCACCTCGATGAACTGCCCGTTCATGCGCTCGGCGCAGCCCCGATCGACCTGGCGGTTGACGGCGATCACGCCGCCGTAGGCGCTTTCCGGGTCGCAGGCGAAGGCGCGCTCGTAGGCGGCCTGGACGCTCTCGCCGAGCGCGCAACCGCACGGGTTGTTGTGCTTGACGATCGCGCACGCCGGCCCCGCGAAGTCCTCGACCAGCTCGCGCGCCGAGCTGAGGTCGAGCAGGTTGTTGAACGACAGCTCCTTCCCGTGCAGCTGGTCGACGCCCTCGAGCAGGTGGGCCGGCGCGGAGACATTCGCGTAGAAGGCGGCGCCCTGATGAGGGTTCTCGCCATAGCGCAGGTCACTCATCTTCTCGTAGGACTCGTTCCACGTCGGCGGAAAGCCCTCATACGTGCGCGCGGCGAACCACGTCGAGATCGCCGCGTCGTAGCGGGCAGTACAGGCGAACGCCTTCGCCGCGAGCTCTTTGCGCCGCTCCAGGGAGATGCGGCCGTCCGCCGCCCGCAGTTCTTCGAGCACGTCGCCGTAGTCCTCGGGATCGACGAGCACCGCGGCGAACGCCTGATTCTTCGCCGCCGCTCTGATCATCGTCGGGCCGCCGATGTCGACGTTCTCGATCGCCTCCGCCTCGCTCGCGTCGCCGCTCGCGATCGTGCGCTCGAACGGGTACAGGTTCACGCACACAAGGTCGACCTGCTCGATCTCCTGTTCCCGTGCCGCCTGGAGGTGGGCCTCGTCGTCGCGCCGCGCGAGCAGTCCCGCGTACAACCGCGGGTGCAGCGTCTTCACGCGCCCGTCCATCATCTCCGGAAAGCCCGTGAAGTCCTCAATCGTGCGCACCGCGATCCCCGCGTCCGCGAGCGCGCGCGCCGTGCCACCGGTGGACACGAGCTCTACTCCGAGCTCACTCAACCCCCGAGCGAAGTCGACGATCCCGGCCTTGTCCGAGACCGACAGCAGCGCCCGCCTCACGCGCACATCCCCGGGCTCTGCTCGCTCAAGCGGCAATCAGTTGCCTCTGCGCGGCGATCAGCTTCACAGCCTCAGGCAGCAGCGTATGCTCCAGCGGCCGTAATGCTGTCAAGACCCTGGCAGGATCGCTGGCACGCGGCAACTCACGCGAGCCTTGCAAGATGATCGGCCCCGTGTCGATGCCTGTGTCCACATAGTGGACGGTCACACCGAAAACCTTCGCGCCGTCGGCCAGCGCTCGCTCGATTGGATGCAAGCCGGGATAGCTTGGCAGCAGCGAAGGATGCACGTTGATCACAGCTTCGGGAAAGCGATCGAGGAAACGCTCGCTCAGCAACTCCATGAACCCTGCGAGCACGACCAGACGCGCACCGCACCGCAGCAGCCACTCGGCCATAGCCTCATCACGCTCTCTGCGATCGGCGTAGTCCGAGCGGTCGAAGACAGCCGTTTGCACCCCTCGTTCGATCGCCTTTCGCAACGCCGGAGCCTTCGTCGTGCTGGAAGCGACGGCCACGATCTCCGCCTCACGACCATGCACCGTGTCGAGCAATGCCTGCAGGTTCGTGCCCTTGCCGGATACGAGCACAGCAATCGGCAGCGGATGACCAGTAGAGCCTGACGAGCTGGCTGACATCAGGTCGATGACGATAGCCGACATCGCGGAAAGAACGACATCTGAGGTGACCGATGTCACAGATAGTGCCCTGCGATGACTGCTTTCATCGATTGCGAGGGTGGAGAACAACCAACGAATCGAGGTTCTCCCATGTTGTCAGCCGTAATCGTCGTCGTCGTCATCATCGCCGCCCTGGCAAACGCCTTTCGGCCGGGACGCAGCGACATCATCACCAGCCGCCCCTACAACAACAAGTACAACGACGCCTCCGGCGCGCGCGACCTGGGTTAGGCGCGCACGAGGGGCAAGGAGGGCCCCGCAGGGTCCCGCTCGTCCTCCAGCGCGTACTTCCCGTTGGCCTCGTCGCTGCCCTTCAGCGGGTACTCGCCGGTGAAGCAGCCGTCGCAGTGGGTCTCCCGGGTGCCCCGGATCGCCTCGTAGACGCCCGCCAGCGAAAGGTAGTGCAGCGAGTCGCAGCCGAGCTCGGCCGCGACCTCGGCGGTCGTGCGGCCGTGGGCGATCATCTCCTCGCGCGTCGACATGTCGATCCCGTAGTGGCACGGGTGCTTGATCGGCGGTGCGCTGATCCGCATGTGCACCTCGGCCGCGCCCGAGTCGCGGAGCATCTGCACGATCTGCCGGGTCGTATTGCCGCGCACGATCGAATCATCGACGACGACCAGTCGCTTGCCCGCGATCACGTCCGGCAGCGGGTTGAACTTCAGCCGCAGACCGTGCTTGCGCAGCTCCTGGCCGGGCTGGATGAACGTCCGCGCGACGTAGCGGTTCTTCACGAAGCCGTCATCCTGGGGGATCCCGCTCGCGCGCGCAAGCCCCCGCGCGGCCGGGTTGCCCGAGTCCGGCACCGCGATCACGACGTCGGCCTCCACCGGCGCCTCATGCCACAGGATCTCCCCCATCCGCCCGCGCGCCACCTGCAGCACCTGGTCGTTCATTCTCGAATCGGGGCGCGCGAAGTAGATGTACTCGAACACGCACAACGCCTTCCGCGCGTCCGACACCACCTGTTTGCTCGCGCAGCCCTCCTCGCTCAGCGTCACGACCTCGCCCGGCTGCACGTCGCGAAGGAACTTCGCGCCGATGATGTCAAACGCGCACGACTCGCTCGCCACGCAGTAGCGCAGCTTGGTGTCGGAATCCTTGGGGCGGGCGGGGTCGGAAGCGGCCGGGTCGGAAGCGAACGTCCCCAGCGCCAGCGGGCGCAGCCCGTGCGGATCGCGGAAGGCGACAACGCGGTCCTTCGTCATCACGACCGTCGAGAACGCGCCCTTCAGCCTCGGCAGCACCGCCGCGATCGCGTCCTCGACGTGCTCGGCCGGGTGCGTAGCGATCAGCGCCGCGATGATCTCCGAGTCCGAGGTCGAGCTGAACGTCACGCCCTGCGCCAGCAGCTCGTTGTGCAGCTCGACCGCGTTTGTCAGGTTGCCGTTGTGGGCCAGCGCGACCTCGCGCTGGGAGCCGCGGGTGCCGACCGAGCGCTGCACCGGCTGCGAGTTCTCCCACGCGTTCGAGCCCGTCGTCGAATAGCGCACGTGCCCGATCGCGAGCTCGCCGGCGAGCGTGCTCAGGTCGTTCTCGGTGAACACCTGGTTCACCAATCCGAGCTCACGCCGCGTGATGATGTGCCCGCCGCGGTCGGCCGCCGCGATCCCCGCCGACTCCTGCCCGCGGTGCTGGAGCGCATACAGCGCGAAGTACGACAGCCGCGAGACCTCGTGCCCGGGCGCGTATAGGCCAAACACACCGCACTCGTCGCGCGGTCCGTCGCGGTCCGGCTGAGATGATTCGATCATCAAGGGAACAACTCGCGTAGCGAAGCGTGGGCGTCGTTCAACTCTTCCAGCGTAGCGGAGAGGGATCCCTCGCCAAGCTCGATTTGCAGCGCGTCGCCGGAGACCCTCCCGATCGGCGCCAGCGCGACGCCGGCCCGGCTTGCGGCGCCCGCGAGCCCGCGTAGGGCATCGGGCGGTCCACTGAGGATGAACCCGCCGGGGGACTCGCCGAACAGCGCCTCGTGGGGGCTGGCGTCGGGAAAGAGCCCACTGAGATCCACCTCGGCGCCGAGGTTTCCCGCCAGGCAGCACTCGGCCAGCGCGATCGCGAGACCGCCCTCGGCGATGTCGTGCGCGCTCGCGCACACGCCCGCCCTGACCGCGTCGCGCACCACCGTCTGCGCCGCGATCGCGGCGTCGAGCGCGAACTCCGGCAGACCGTCGGGCAGCGGCTCGCCCCACAGCTTCGCCAGCTCACTCGCCGCAAGCGACGGGACGAAGGGCCCGACCAGCGCCACCGCGTCTCCCCCTCGGACGAATCCCATGCGGCCCGCGCGCCGCACGTCGGGCAGACGGCCGACCATGCCAACCACCGGCGTCGGGTAGATCGGCCCGCCCGAGGCGCGGGTGGGTGGGCTCTCGTTATAAAGCGACACGTTCCCGCCGACGATCGGGGCCTCCAGCGCGCGGCAGGCGTCGCCCAGGCCACGTACCGATTCGGTCAGCTGCCAGGCGATGTGCCCCTTCTCGGGGTTGCCGAAGTTGAGGTTGTTCGTCGTCCCCAGCGGCTCCGCGCCCACGCACGCGAGATTCGCCGCGCACTCGAGCGCCGCCTCGATCGTGCCCCTGTACGGATCGGCGGCGACACGCCGTCCGTTGCAGTCGATGCTCACCGCCAGCCCGGGGATCGGCCGGTCCTCGCCGGCCATTGCGGGATCATCGGCGTCACCGGCCGCGGCGGAACTATGACCCTCGCCTACGGAAGCAGAACCGTAGCCCTCGCCGGCGGTCGCGCGATCTAGCTCGAGCGCGAGCACCGCGGCGTCGGCCTGCTCGGGTCGGCGCACCGTCCTTGACTGCACGATCGCGTCGTACTGCTCGAACAGGGGCCGGCGCGAGGCGATGTTCGGGGACCGGAGCAGCGCCAGCAGCGCCTCGCGCGGCGACGTCGCCGCGGCCAGGGTCGCGGCCGGCGGCGCGTAGATCGGCGCCGTCGGCTTCTCCGGGCGCAGGTCATACAGCGGGCAATCGTCGACGAGCGCCCGCACGGGCATGTCCCCGACGAGCTCCGCTCCGTCGAAGATCCGCATCCTGCCCGTCTCGGTGACCGTGCCGATCGCCGCGCTGTTCACCTCCCACTTCTCGCACAGCTCCATCGCCGCATCGACATTCGCCGGCTCGACCACGCACAGCATCCGCTCCTGGGACTCGCTCACCATCACCTCGAACGGCTCCATGCCGGGCTCGCGCAACGGGATCTTCGCGACGTCGAGGTCGATCCCGACCTCGCCTTTGGAGGCCATCTCCGCGGCCGAGGACGTCAGGCCCGCCGCGCCGAGGTCCTGCAGCGCGACAATCAACCCCCGCTCCAGCAGCTCCAGCGAGCACTCCAACAACTTCTTCTCCTCGAACGGATCGCCGACCTGGACCGTCGGGCGCTTGTCCTCGCCCGAGTCCGCGTCGCCGAGCTCGGCCGAGGCGAGCACCGACGCCCCGCCGATCCCGTCGCGCCCCGTCCGCGCGCCGAACAGCAGGAGCGTGTTCCCAGGGCCGGCGGCCGCGCTGCGCACCAGCTTCTCGCGCTCGCCGAGCCCCAGCGCCATCGCGTTGATGAGGCAGTTCTGCTCATACGGCCCCTCGAAGTAGACCTCGCCGCCGATCGTCGGCACGCCGATCGAGTTGCCGTAGTGGCCGATCCCCCGCACGGCTCCGTCGAGCAAGAACCGCGTTCGCGTGCCCGCGCGTGTGGGTACGCGCGCGCTCGGCGTGCTTTGTGCATCGTCTCCACCGGCGTCTTTATCTTCAGTCGTGCTCCCGCCGGGCTCCCCGAAGCGAAGCGAGTCGAGCACCGCAATCGGGCGCGCGCCGATCGCGAAGATGTCGCGCAGAATTCCGCCCACGCCCGTCGCCGCGCCCTGGAAGGGCTCGACCGCGGAGGGATGGTTGTGGGACTCGACCTTGAACGCGCACACCTGCCCATCGCCGACGTCGACCGCGCCCGCGTTCTCGCCGGGACCCATCACCACATGCTTGCCCTCGGTCGGGAGCGTCCTCAGCAGCTTCTTCGAGTGCTTGTACGCGCAGTGCTCGCTCCACAACAGCGAGTACATCGCGAGCTCGACCTGGTTCGGCGCGCCCCCTTGCTTCTCGCACACGAGCTCGTACTCCGCGCGCGTCAAACCCAGCGCGAGCGCGTCCTCGACGGTCGGGAGCACCGCGCTGTCAGGCATGCGCGCCCTCCACCGTCAGGCGCATCGATGCGAAGATCTTCAGCCCGTCGGCCGAGCCACCGATCAGCTCGTCGGCCGCGTGCTCGGGGTGGGGCATCAACCCGAACACGTTCCCCCGCTCGTTGCTCACGCCCGCGATGTCGTGGACCGAGCCGTTGAAGTTCTCGCCGTCGGCGTATCGCAAGACGATCTGACCGGCGCGATCCATCGCCGCGAGCGTCTCCGCGTCGGCGTGGTAGCGCCCCCACGAGTGCTTCGCGGGAATACTCAGCCGCTCGCCGAGTGAACATCCCTGCGTGAACGCGCCACCGCTGTTCAGCACCTCCAGTCCGACCTGCCTGAACGTGAAGCGCCGGTTCGCGTTTCCCAACAACGCGCCCGGCAGCAGATGCGCCTCGCAGAGCACCTGAAAGCCGTTGCAGATCCCCAGCACGAGACCGCCGTCGCCGGCGAACTCGATCACCGACTCCATCACCGGCGCGAACCGTGCGATCGCGCCCGCGCGCAGGTAGTCGCCGTAGGAGAAGCCTCCCGGGACGACGATCGCGTCGGCGCCCTTCAGGTCTCGATCGCCGTGCCACAACAGCTCCGCGTCGCCGACCTTCCTCGCGGCGTTCAGCGCATCGACCTCATCACACGAGCCGGGGAATTGAAGAACGCCGAACTTCACTTCGAGGTCGCCGCGTCTGCAGACACGATCTCGTAATCCTCGACCAGCGGGTTCGCGAGCAGCCGCTCGCACATCGACTCCAGCTGCGCCGGGTCCTCGACGTCGAGCTCGACGAGCCGGCCGACGTGCACGTTCGCCACGCCCGCGAAGCCAAGCGCCGGCAGGGCGCGCTCGACGGCCTCGCCCTGCGGGTCGAGGATCCCCGCCTTCGGGCGGATCAGCACGCGCGCCCTCATCGCAGAGCGGCCACAGCAGCCGGAGGAATCGAGACGCCGCGCGTGATCATGCGCCCGCTCCGGCGCGGTCCAGCCACGCCTTGAAGTGCTCGCCCGCGATCAGCTCATACACCTCGACGTAGCGTGCGCGCGTGCCCGCGACGACGTCGTCCGGGATCTCCGGCGCGGGCGGGCGCTTGTCCCAGCCGCTGCCCGCGGCCCAGTCGCGCACGTACTGCTTGTCGAAGCTCGGCTGGCCTCTGCCGACCTCGTAGGAGTCCACCGGCCAGTAGCGCGAGGAGTCGGGCGTCAGCACCTCGTCGCCGACCACCAGCTCGTCGTGCTCGTCGAGACCGAACTCGAACTTCGTGTCGGCGAGGATCACGCCGCGCTCGCGCGCGTGCCCGGCGGCGAACGAGTACAGCTCGATCGACTTATCCCGTACCCTCTCCATCAGCGCGCCGTCGCCGACCAGCTCGGTCGCCTGCGCGAAGTCGATCGTCTCGTCGTGGCCGACGTCCGCCTTCGTGCTCGGCGTGAAGATCGGCTCCGGCAGCTGCTCGGACTCGCGCAGTCCCTCCGGCAACTCGATCCCCGAGACGGCGCCCGTGGCCTGGTAGTCCTTCCAGCCCGACCCCGTGATGTAGCCGCGCACGACGCACTCGACCGGGAGCATTTTGAGCTTGCGCACGACCAGCGCGCGGCCACGTACTTCGTCGGGCACGTCCTCCGTTGCGGAGATCAAATGGTTGGCGACGATCTCCTTCGTCTTCTCGAACCAGAACACCGACAAGCCCGTGAGCACCTTGCCCTTGTCGGGGATCGGCGTCGGATGGACCGCGTCGTACGTGGAGATCCGGTCGCTGGCGACCATCAGCAACCGCTCATCGTCCAGCCCGTACATCTCGCGGACCTTCCCTTTGGCGATCAGAGGCAGGTCGACGAGCGTGGTCATGGCCCGGAAGATATCCCGTCCAGCCGCCGGACTATCTCCTCGGCGTAGCGCGTGTAGTGGTCGTAGTCGAAGATCTCGTCGAGGTCCAGGCCGGCCGCGCGGTCGTCGCTCGCAAGCAGCTCGCGCAGGGGCGTGCCCTCCTCCCAGGCGCGCTGCGCCAGCTCCTGCACGATCCGGTAGGCCTCGTCGCGGGTCTTGGGGTGGGCGGGATTCCCTTCCGCGGGATTCCCCTCTACAAGCGCCAGCAGCACCCGCTGGGAGAAGAGCGCGCCGTGGGTCAGCTCGAGGTTCTCGCGCATCCTTGTCTCGTTCACCTTCATGCCCTCCACGAGCGCGATCGCGCGATGTTGCAAATAGTCGAGCAGGATCGTCGAGTCGGGCAGCACGACGCGCTCGACCGATGAGTGGGAGATGTCGCGCTCGTGCCACAGCGCGACATCCTCGAGCGCCGCCTGGGCGTTTCCCCGCAGCACGCGCGCGAGGCCGGAGATCTGCTCGCTCTTGATCGGGTTGCGCTTGTGGGGCATCGCGCTCGAGCCCTTCTGCCCGGCACGGAACGGCTCCTCGACCTCGCGCACCTCCGTGCGCTGCAGATGCCTGATCTCGGTCGCCAAGCGCTCCAGCCCGGCGCCGGCGAGCGCGATCGCGCTCAGCAGCTCGGCGTGCCGGTCGCGCGCGACGACCTGTGTGGAGACGTCCTCGCGCTCCAGCCCCAGCCGCCCCAGCACGCGGGCCTCGAACTCGGGGCTGGTCGCCGCGTAGGTCCCCACGGCGCCCGACACCGCCCCGACGGCCACCTGCGCGAAGGCGCGCTCCAGGCGCAGGGCGTTCCGGTGAGCCTCGAACGCGAAGCCCGCGAGCTTCACGCCGAAGGTCGTCGGCTCGGCGTGGACTCCGTGCGTCCTGCCGACGCAGAGCGTCTGCGCGTGCTCTCTCGCGCCTGTGATCAACGCGGCGGTGAGCGCGCGGGCGCCGGGCACGATCACCTCGCCGACCGCCTTCAACTGCAGCCCGAGCGCGGTGTCGAGCACATCCGAGGAGGTCAGCCCGAAGTGAATCCAGCGCCCCGCCTCACCCGCCGAGGCGGCGAGCACGTCGACGAATGCCGCCATGTCGTGGTCGGTCGTCCGCTCGCGCTCGTTCACGGCCTCGACCGTGAACGTCGCGCCGCGGATCGCCTCCAGATCCTGTGATGAAGGCCCCTCCCGCCCGGGCGGGGATCCGGTCGACACCCCGAGCAGCCCCGGGAGCTCCTCGCAAGCCGCGACCTCGACCCGCCGCCAGGTCTCCATGCGCGCCTCATCCGTCCACAACGAGCCGAGCTCGGGTCGGGTGTAGCGGTCGATCATGTATCGAAGTATCGCCTGCCGGTCGCTTCGCCGTGTCGACCCCGAGGCGATTTCGTCCCGCGACCGGCCGGCGCCAGCTTACGCTCCGAGGATCTGCGCGGCGAGGATCGCGGCGTTGCGGGCGTTGTCGAGGCCCACGCAGGCGACGGGCACGCCCGGGGGCATCTGCACGATCGAGAGGATCGCGTCGAGCCCGCCCGCCGCGGTCAGGCGGCCGGAGAGGGGCACGCCGATCACGGGCAGGTCGGTGTGCGCGGCGACCGCGCCCGGGAGCGCGGCGGAGATGCCTGCGCCGGCGATGATCACGCGCAGGCCGCGCATGTGCGCGTTCTTCGCGTAGTCGGCGACCACATCGGGTTCGCGGTGCGCGGACATCACACGGATCTCGTGCAGGATGCCGCGCCCTTCGAGCTCATTCGCGGCCTTCTCCATCGCCTCCATGTCGCTCTTCGAGCCCATCACGATGCCCACCCGCGGCGCGTCGACATCGATGTCGTCGAGCTGCGCCTGCACTTCAGCCTCCCTCATCGGCTCCGGCGCCAGCGACAGCCCCGGCGTCTCGCGCTCGCTCATCGGGTGTCCTCGCTCGTTGCCTGAGCGGTTTTCACTTCCGCATTCGCGGCGATGTCGCGCCTGAGCTGCATACCGTCGAAGTAGATCATCTCGGCCGCAGCATACGCGGCGTCACGGGCGGAGTCGGCGCCGTCGCCGAGCGCGGTCACGTTCAATACGCGCCCGCCCGCCGTGACCACCCCCGCCGCGGTGCGCGCGGTGCCGGCGTGCGTCAGCTCGACGGCCATGCCGCTGTCGTGCGCGCGCTCAGAGCCGGCATCTCCGTAGCGTTCCCGAAACTGCTCCAGCCCGGCGATAACCTCGCCCTGCGAGGCGGACTCCGGATAGCCGGCGCTCGCCAGCACGACCGTCACCGCCGAGGCGAGCGACCACTCCAACCGCACGCCCTCGAGGCCGCCCGGGCGCGAGGCGCGCAGCAGCACATCGAGCAGATCCGAGCGCAGCCGCGGCAGCACCGCCTGGGTCTCGGGGTCGCCGAAGCGCACGTTGAACTCGAGCACCCGCAGGCCGTCGGGCGTGAGCATCAGGCCGGCGTAGAGGATCCCGTGGAAGGGCGTGCCGCGCTCGCACATCAGATCGACGACCGGCTGGTGGACGGTGGCGACGATCTCCCGCACGCGCTCCTCGTCGAAGCCCGCCACCGGCGAGTAGGAGCCCATGCCGCCGGTGTTCGGCCCCTCGTCGCCCTCGCCGATGCGCTTGAAGTCACGGGCCGGCGCCAGCGCCACGGCGCGCTCGCCGTCGCAGACCGCGAGCAGCGAGAGCTCCTCGCCCGTCAATCGCTCCTCCACCACGGCGCTCGCCTCGCCGTCGCCGAAGCGGCCCTCGACAAAGATCTCCCTGAGCGCCGCCTCGGCCTCCTCGGGCGTGTCGGCCACGGTCACGCCCTTGCCGGCCGCCAGGCCGTCGGCCTTGATCACCACGCCCGCACCCGGCGACCCCGGCTTGCGCGTGAGCTCGCGCACCGCGTCGATCCCCTCCTGCAGCGTCCGCACCCGCGACCAGCGCGCCGTCGGCACCCCGGCCGCTTCCATCGCGTCCTTCGCGAACATCTTCGAACCCTCTAACCGCGCCGCTGCTGCGCTCGGGCCAAATGCCAGGTGACCCTTCTCGGCAAGCGCATCGACCAGCCCGGCGACCAGCGGTACCTCGGGCCCCACGATCGTCAAATCGACGCTCTCGCGCTCGACCGCGGCCAGCAGCCACTGGACGTCGTCGGCGGGGATCTCCAGCAGGCGGGCATCGGCGGCGATGCCCGCGTTGCCCGGCGCACACAACAGCTCCGGTTTCTGCGGCGAGCGCTTCAGCGCGCGTACGATCGCGTGCTCGCGCCCGCCCGCGCCGACGACGAGGACCTTCATCTACTCGATCCCCGTGAGCCGCGAATCGTCGTGACTGGCAAGGAGCGCGAGCGGGGACAGTGCTTGGCACGGCCGCGCTCGCGGCGACACAGCCAGGCGCGTCGAGGCGCCGCTCACAGCGACGCGATGAACTCGTCTACGGGTATCGCCGAGAGCGTCTCGTAGCGCCCGGTCCCGCGCGAGCCCAGCTCCAGCGAGACCCTCGCCATCGTGCCCTCGTCGGGCGCCTCGATGATCGAGATGAAGTCGACGTGCCCGAGCGTCGCCCACTGCGCCTTCACGACGGCGCCGAGCTGCTCGACCTCCTTGTTGACCTCGTTGATCCGCTGCGGGTTGTTCTTCACGGTCTGCACGCCCTCCGGCGTGAGGGTCGAGAGCATGATGTAGGTGGGCATGGCTGTGGCTCCTTGTCGTCGGTTGGGACCCAGTGGCTCAAGTCGTTTGTACCGGATCGGGCGCGGCCAGCACCAGCTCCCCGTCCCGCGCGTCGACCGTCACGGAATCCCCCTCGCGCAGCTCGCCCTTCAGCAGCGCGAGTGCGAGGCGGTCCGTGAGCTGCTTCTGAATCACCCGTCGCAATGGCCGCGCCCCATAGGTCGGGTCATAGCCCATGTTCGCGATCAGCTCGCGTGCCGAGTCGGTGAGCGTCACCTGCACGCCGCGCTCTGCCACACGGGCGATCACGCGGGCGACCTGCAAATCGACGATCTCCGAGATCTGCTCGCGGGTGAGGGCCTTGAAGCGGACGATGTCATCGAGTCGGTTGACAAACTCGGGCTTGAAGTACTGGAGCAGTTCGGTGCGCAGCCGCGCATCGGCCGCGGCGCCGGTTCCGCCGTCCGTACCGGCCCCATCCGCGCTGGCGGCACCTGAATCCGCGTCCCCGCCCACCGGCAGGTTCGAGGTCATGATCAGGACCGTGTTCTTGAAGTCGACCGTCCTGCCCTGACCATCGGTCAGGCGGCCGTCGTCCATCACC
>Ga0207933_1001279_pt1 | contig 19843 bp, 18 predicted proteins | sample NGESurdeep092012_4_FD_184488 | JGI IMG/M metagenome (GOLD analysis project Ga0207933, IMG submission 184488) | Arctic peat soil microbial communities from Barrow, Alaska - NGEE Surface sample F53-3 deep-092012 (SPAdes) | ecosystem: Environmental > Terrestrial > Soil > Wetlands > Peat ...
AAATAATAATAACGGTATGGGTAACCGAAAATAATAGGTGGCCAAATATAAATAATTTTGTAAAATCGGGATGGGCCTGACATAATCAGCAGACCCTAAATAGAAACGATTTTGGTAATGTTACCAACAGTGGAAATGTTCTTTCAAGAGAAGAAGCCAGTCAATTATTAAATGATTGGGTATTGAATGACAAACTACGCACGCACATGAAGCAGGTGGCGCAACTTATGAAAAGCTGGGCAGCGGAAAGAGAGCAACTCAATGAGGAAGATCAATGGCGATGGGAAATGGCGGGATTGCTGCATGATGCCGATTGGGACCAATGGCCGGAACTGCATTGCAGCAAAATAATAGACGAATTGGAACAAAGAAATATTGATCCCGAAATTATCCGTGCTATTGCTTCGCACGGGCCCAATCATTTCGGCGTGGAGCCGGAAACAAAAATGGATAAAATGCTGTATGCCTTTGATGAACTGTCGGGTTTGATACATGCGTATTCATTGATGCGCCCTGACGGTTATGAAGGAATGGAATTAAAAGGCGTGAAGAAGAGATTGAAGGAAAAATCGTTTGCTGCCAATGTATCAAGAGAAGAAATAAATGACGCTTGCACCAGGGCAGGTTTGGGTTTGAATGAAGTGATCGGGTTTATTATTTCGCACCAGGGAAGCGTTTCGGAATAGGTTTTAAAAAACTGACCATATGATTTTTCTCCTTTTCAAAGAGTCTTTGATGAAACTTAACAGTAAACGAACTTATTTTAAAGATTTCGAATTACTAATCTTCAGCAGCCAGCACTAAATGTTCCGCCTGTTTTATTCTTCCGTTAAACTCTTTCTTTCTCAACAGATGCAGATAGATCGAAAGGTTTAATAGAATTAATGTGAAGCCGTAAAAAACATCTTCAACAGGAATAGTAAACAAGCGAATATTGAGATTTTCTAAATTGTTATAGCGCACTACGGGCTCCTCAAGCCCAGAGCCTGTTAAAATTCCGTTCACGATTAGAAATGGAATCAACAGTATTGCATACACGCTTACTGCCCTACCGAACCAATTTATTTTTAAAACGAATTTTAACACGAGGCATACTATCGCTGTACTGATAAAAGTTACTGACGTATAAAGACGATTAAAATATAAAAAGCCTATTACCAGGAGGAAGATTGATAGCGCAATACAAAAAATATTTTCAAACCGGGGGTTCCAGGTAAGATTATAAAATTTGTTCAAACAATAATACGTAAACACGCATGAATACGGAATACAGATAAAAAAAAGTATTTCTTCAATAGGCAAGCTAAAAAGATAAATTCCTGTGATGTAACGCGGATTGAAGTTACAAATTCCAAGACGTGTAAAGTAGGAGTCCCATATTATAAAAATGACAGCTACAATTATGGCCGAAGGGAAAAATTGTTTCCAGGTTTTATAAAACCTGAGCTTGGGATGAAACGAAAATATCAGCGGAATAATTACCGTAAAAAAATCGACGAGAAGATATAAAGATTTCATGCGCCAACTTCAGTTTTTTGTAAAGTGACTTTCTTGTTTTTCAAATCGCGAAAGTATTTCAGCGGCACCCATAACATGCCAAAACATTCGCCGTCTTCTTTAGTCAGATGCTTATGATGCATTTTGTGTACCCTGCGTATCGCTTTCAAATATTTGTTATTTGAATTGCGCAATATTTTAAAACGCTGATGAATAAAAATATCATGAACTAAAAAATAGCAAAGGCCATAAAGCGTAATGCCGACACCGATCCAGAAAAGGAAATTAAAATCCTTTTGCATTCCAAAAAATAAGCAGGCGATTCCGGGTAGTGCAAAGATCAAAAAGAAAAAATCGTTATGCTCTATAAATCCTTCCGACTCTTTTTTGTGGTGATCTTTATGCCATATCCATAAAATTCCATGCATGACATATTTATGCGCCAACCACGCTACGGCTTCCATTCCGACGAAAGCAGCAAGCACAATTAATGCGTTAATTAATATTGTTTCCATGATCAATAAATAATTTTTTTAAAACCTCTTTTCTATAACTAAAAATCTGTTCAATTTTTTTCTTTACTATTATTGAATGAGTAATTCTCCCGATGAGTCCAAAAGGTAGCTCATATTTTACATGATCTCTCATAAGGACACCATTATCTTTTTCTAAAAAAGTATGGGTGTGCTCCCATATTTTATAAGGACCTTTTAATTGCCTGTCTGCAAACCTGACAGGTTTGTCAACTTCAAAAATTTCCGTTTGCCAATGTACCGGGATACCCAACATGGGCTTTACGGTATAATCAATAAGCATGCCTTTGTAAACCGCTTTATTGTCCAAATCCGTTAAAATTTTAAAATCCATTTCGGGTGGGGTTATGACGGAAAGATTTTTAGCATCTGAAAAAAAATCCCAGGCCTTCGAAATGTCAATTGGCAAAAATTGTTCTGCCTCATAATAATATACGCTCATTTTAACGATTGGATTTTTGTAACAGAATAGATTCGACCCTGGGAAAACAAATTTTTAGCCACGCGGAATATTTATGCGGATGGGAAATCATTTCCTCCCTTAATTTTTGAGGATGCAAATATTTCCAATCTTTTACTTCATTCGGATCCGGCACTGGAGTATCGTCGCTTTCGCCAAAATATACATGATCCAATTCGTGTTCAGTCAGCCCGTTTTCAAGCTGGACTTTATAAATAAAGCTAAACTGAAATTGAGTAGTACACTCCATCCCCATTTCTTCGTTCAACCTTCGTGAAACAGCATCCTTTACATTTTCACCTTTTAGCGGATGGCTACAGCAAGTATTGCTCCATAGGCCTGCTGAATGATATTTTTCATCTGATCGCTGCTGTAACAAAATTTCTCTTTTTTGATTGAAAATAAAAACAGAGAACGCGCGATGAAGTACACCTGACTGATGCGCAGCAAGCTTATTCATTGAGCCTGTCTCATTATCATTTTCGTCCACAAGTATTAATAAGTCTTCCATTGCTATCTTAGTTTCACTTTTTCCGTAGTTGTTAAATCTTTTGATTTTTTTAAAGTGGGCAACACATATTGCTCGAGACTTACGTCATTTAGTTGTGAGAAAGAATTTAGAATAAATTTCTTGTCTGTCTCAATATTATCATGGTAGCCGAGAAAAGAAGGCATATTCGTTTGAGCTGTAAATCTTAAAAACCGAAGCTCAAAATTCTTATCATCTGCTTTAATAGCATTTTCAAGCATTACCTTTCCTTTCTTAAAATAAGACATTTTTGAAAAAGGACTAAATACATGCTTTGCCATCATCATTGTTGCACAACCAATGTATCCCAAAAACAAAGGATCTTCTTTATGCGGTTCCAGTATATCAATCAATTTTTTACAGTCATCTTCATTTTTCAACGAGTTTTCATAAAGGTTCCTGACTTCATTTATTGATGGCACATTTTTATTAGCTGGCGCGCCATTAGATATTTTGATTAGGAAAAGTAAGCCCAATAACATTACATTTTTCATATCAAATTCATCTTATTTATTACAAGGCTGTTAATCATTAAACCCAATTTTTGGCCGTTGTTAATTCTTACCCGTTCATTGAGAATTGTTTGTGCGGGCAGTCTTTTTATTTTTTTGAATAAAGATTGATAGTACACGTAAGCCAGGTACACACCGCCTTTGGATGAGACAGGGAGCATTTTAATTCCATCCAACGCTATTTTAAAATCATTTTCTATTTCAGACTCAATTTTCTTTTTGCTATCCCCGCAAAAATCATTCATGTCCAGACTCGGAAAATAAGTTCTGCCTAGCAAATGATAATCATCCTTCATATCTCTCAGGAAATTTACTTTCTGAAAAGCCGCCCCAAGCTTCATTGCATAAGGTTCTAATTCTTCGTACTTTTTCATATCACCCTCAGTAAATACATGCAAACACATAAGTCCGACTACCTCTGCTGAACCCAAAATATATTGTTGATATTTTTCCTGCGTATAATCTACCTTTTGCAAATCCATCTCCATGCTTGTTAAAAAGGTCTCTATTAATTCAGTATTAAAGCTGTAATCATTAACGGCATTTTGAAACGAATTCAGGATTGGATTCAACGAGATGCCGCTTTCGATTGATTCTCTTGTATCGTCTCTGAATTTCTGAAGCAGATAAGCCTGGTTGTAACCTTCAAAACTGTCTACTATTTCATCAGCGAGGCGTACAAAACCATAGATAGAATATACGGCGTTTCTAAGCCGGCTGTTCAGGAAATATATACCAAGTGAAAAGCTGGTGCTATACGCCTGAGTAGTTGCCTTACTCATCTTTAGAGACAGATCGTCAAATAAAAACTTCATGCTTGATAGGTTTTAAAATTTTTAGTAATTGTTGCGCAGCGATTTTCCCTGAGATTAATGAAGGAGGTACACCGGGCCCCGGAACTGTCAACTGGCCCGTATAAAAAAGATTATTTTTTTTTTATTTCTGATCTTCGGTTTTAAAATAGCTGTCTGCATTAAAGTATTGGCCAATCCGTAGGCGTTACCTTTGTACGAATTATAATCAACGATAAAATCATTAACGCAATAGCTTTTTTTATAGTCAATAAATTCTTCTATAGGCTGGCCTGTGTGTTTTTCTAATCTCTCTATCATTATTTTGAAATACTTTTCTCTTAACAACTCGCTATCGTCCAGGCCGGGAGCGATAGGCATTAGTAAAAATAAATTTTCATGTCCTTCAGGTGCTACTGTGTCATCGGTTTTAGAAGGGCAACAGGTGTAAAATAGAGGCTTTGATGGCCATTTCGGATCCTCATAGATTTCTATGGAATGCTGTAATAGTTCGTGTTCAAAGAATAAAGTATGATGCTGTAGTGATTGTATTCTTTTCGAGATACCGAGATAGAAAATCAGGCAAGATGGAGCGAAAGTTTTTCTTTGCCAATAGTCTTCATTATAGTTTCTATCAGCTTCGGGTAGTAAACTACTTTCCACATGATGGTAATCGGCAGATGCGACTACGGCATCAAAATATATTTTTTCTCCATCTACAATTAGTCCATCGGAATTGTTGCTGGATACGGAAATTTTTTCAACAGGTGAATTAAAATGAAAAATGACTCCATTCATTTCGCAAATCCTCACCATTGCTTCTATTACCTTTCCAAATCCACCTATGGGATACCATGTTCCTAATTTTAACGCAGCATAGTTCATCAAACTATATAATGCCGGCGTATCCTGCGGCATAGCACCAAGAAACAAAACGGGAAATTCCATCAGTGCAATCAGTTTGGGATTTGAGAAATATCTTCTTACATGCTTGCTGAATGAAGAGAATATCTGTAATCTGAGCACGCCTTTCATCAATTTAAAATCAGCAAATTCTGATATCGAAATTCCCGGCATTTTTGTAAGGCTTTCCATCCCGGTATCATATTTATATTCCGCCTCCGACATGAACCTGTCCAGCTGAAGTGCACTTCCGGGTTCTAAAGATTCAAATAAAGCGCACAACTCTTGATAATCAGATGGAATAGACACTGTTTCCCGATTGTGAAATACAAGATTAAAGGACGGATCCAATAACTTTAAATCATAAAAATCAGAAGCTGAAAATCCGAAATCTTTAAAGAAATTTTCAAATACCTCCGGCATCCAATACCAACTGGGTCCCATGTCAAACAAGTATCCGTTTTCAGTTTTCAACTGCCTTGCTCTTCCTCCAGCTGTTTCATTTTTTTCAAATACATGCACATCATGGCCTGCGGCTGATAAATAAGCCGCTGCGCTAAGACCGGAGAATCCGGAGCCGATGACAGCAAGGTTAGCCATAATTTGATGTTTACATTTTAAATTGATTATTTGAACAATAAAACCTAGAGCAATTGTTGTTCCAAATCGTCAACTGAGCATAAGAAGCGTATATTGTTTGATTTTTTAACTTGCCGTATAAGTTTTTGTTCTCCGGCTACATATATTTTTTTCCCAGGAAAAGTTTTGCCTGATTCATCCAGGTATTCCTGAATTTCCTGATTCGAATTTTTATGAACTAAAAAGAAAAGAATGTGTTGGAAAGATATATCTTTTCCTACATTAATTAATGATTTTAAGGCAATATTACTTCCAAGATAAATCACTTTTTTGCCGAAAAGACGGAGCAGGTAATGGCTAAACAATAATCCTACTTCGTGAAATTCATTTTCCGGCAAAAACAATAGCCAGGAATCAGCGCCCGATTTAGGAGGAGGAAGCGAATCAATGGCGGTAAATAATTTTTGCCGAAGTAAATTACTGATAAAATGTTCGTTTGCGGGTGGCATATCATCGCGCGTCCACATGATGCCCGTACGTAAAAGGACTGGATAAATCACTTTCAGGTAGGTATCTTTCATTCCATACCTGATAAGACTACGGGAAAATATTTTGTCAAAATAAACTTCATCATAGCTGATTGCCGTTGCTATAAGCTGCGAAACAAAATATTCATCCGTTCTATATTCCGTTTCATTTTTTGATTGCCCGACCAGCTTAAATAATTTTTTATCAGGCATGGCGCATAATTCCGAGACTTTATAATCCTGGTTCGAAAGACTTACGATATTTAATAGCCTGCGCAGTTGATCATTATCATAATGTCTTGTATTGCCTTCGGAGCGACTTGGTTGAAGTGCATTGTAACGCTGTTCCCAAATTCGAATGGTATGGGCTTTAATACCTGAAAATTGTTCTAACTGGGAAATAGAGAATTGATTCATTTGTTTAGATATTAGCAAATATATTTAAACAAGTAAACAAAGAAAAATTTTTAGTCAACACGCCCAGTAATTTATCACAATTATTAGTGAAAGTATTTTGACGAAGACTTTAAGATAGAGAATATCCCGAAAGACAGTTTAATTTAGAAGTTTCCTGGTTTAGCATATTTTTTACTTTCTTAATAATTTCGATTCATTATTTTTCTTTTAATTTCCCCCAAAATTTATTCACTGTGGTTTCTAAACATTCTATCATTCTTTTTATTTTCTTGATTTTTTTCCAACACTCCTTTGCACAATACGATGTGCCGCTCTATACTTCATATACAACCGTGGCGGCAAGAGCAAAGCTGAAAGAAAGACTGATTCAAAATAGTATTACAAAAGGTTTATTATTTCCACTTTCGGATTCTACAGAAGAAAACTGGGAAGACGCTTTTAGCGCAATGGAGGTGCTGGATTACAATACGCCATTTACCAGGAATAAGGTAAATGCTGCTTTTGATCGTATTGAAACAACAAGTATTGATTTTCAAAGGGCTTTGCTGGAGGTGGCTTATACCAATTACCCGGGACAATTTCGACAACAAACCGAAGGTTTATTAAATGAAACGGATGATCCGCGAATATTTGCAATGTGCAGTGAGTACCTAATTCAGCACAAACAGGATAGCACGTTAAAGCAGAAAATTTCAACAAAACTCTTTGAGAAATTTGGGGACAGTGTTTTTGTGAATCCAATTTTGAGCAGCCTGGAAAACCGATTACAAATGCCTAAGGCAAATAAGTTGATTTCAACCAAAGAAGTATTAAAAGAAATAATAAACAAAAATTTTCTTCCGGGGCAGGTGGTGATGTATAGTTTTCAAAGAAAAGACAGGGATTATCCGGGAATGGTTTTAATCAGGAACGCGGCAGGTGATTTTATAAGAGATTCTTTAGGAAATATTTTTCATGTTCCACAACTTGCGCGCAGTATCACAAACCTTCCCGGATATTTAAGAAACGGAAATACGCCACAAGGTATTTTCAGAATGTATGGCTTTGGGGTTTCGATGAGTAATTTTATCGGACCTACCGCTAATGTGCAAATGGGAATGCCGGTGGAATTGAGTTTGAAGAAATTTTTTGATGACAGCACGATTTTAGATTCGATATGGACTCTGGACCGCTATCAAAAATTGATTCCTTCAAAAATTAAAATGTATTTGCCACTATATGAATCTTACAATGCCGGTCTTATCGGAAGGACTGAAATTATTGCGCATGGTACCACCATTGATCCAAATTATTATTTAGGAAAAACCTATTATCCCTTAACTCCGACACAAGGTTGCCTTTGCACCAAAGAGATATGGGACGGAAAGCGAATGGAAAGTGATCAGCAAAAATTAATAAACGGCTTACTGAAAGCCGGGGGTGCAAATGGATATTGCGTGGTAATTGAAATAGATGATAAACATGCGCCGGTAGCCATCAATGATCTTCTGCCTTATTTACCAAAATGAATGAATATTTGGTTTTAAATTTGTTGTAATGGGGTTTGAAGTTTCGGATGAAAATTTTGAGCTAATATTAAACTAAGCATTAGACAAACCGCAGGACACAGTAAATAAACAAATAGTCGGGATTCTTATTCTTTCAACGAGAAGTTTTATCGGAGAATTTTCAAAGAAATAAAACAAATACGTAAATCACCATTCACCAAATGACCTCAACACCTTTAGCCGAGAGGCTCCGGCCGATAACATTAAGCGAGCTGATAGGGCAGGAGCATCTAACAGGTGATGGAAGTATTTTGCGGGTTGCCCTTGAAAATAAAAAAATTCCTTCGATGATTTTGTGGGGGCCACCAGGCGTGGGTAAAACGACGATTGCGAATATTATCGCTCATGCTTTGCATGTTCCTTTTTATACGCTTAGCGCTATTTCATCGGGCGTAAAAGACGTAAGGGAAGTTATTGAAAAAGCAAAGCATGAACAAAACGCAATTTTATTTATAGATGAAATTCATCGTTTTAATAAAGGCCAGCAAGACGCGCTACTTGGTGCTGTAGAAAAAGGAATTGTTACATTGATTGGCGCTACGACGGAGAATCCATCTTTTGAAGTAAACAGTGCTTTGTTAAGCCGTTGCCAGGTTTATATTTTAAAATCATTGAACAATGAAGGACTGAAGAAATTGATAAATCAAGCTATAAAAGAAGATGTTCTTCTATCGAAATTAAATATCGAAATAAAGGAAACGGAAGCCTTGATTAATTTATCAGGTGGTGATGCAAGAAGGTTATTAAATCTGCTGGAACTTACCGTGAACCAGCTTTCTTTAAAAGATAATTCAAAAGAAAAAGTAATAATAACTGATGACGCTGTAGTAAACGCGGCTCAACAAAAAGTGGCGCTCTATGATAAAAAAGGTGAGCAGCACTATGATATCATTTCAGCGTTTATAAAATCTATAAGGGGCAGCGATCCCAATGCGGCTGTGTATTGGATGGCACGAATGATAGAAGGAGGAGAAGATGTAAAATTTATTGCGCGAAGAATGGTAATCCTGGCCAGTGAAGATATTGGAAACGCGAATCCTACCGCGCTGGTTTTAGCTACCAATACTTTCCAGGCAGTAAATATGATTGGGTATCCCGAAGCAAATATTATTTTGTCTCAATGCGCCACCTATCTGGCTTCTTCGCCAAAAAGTAACGCGGCGGTGGCGGCCATTGGTAAGGCACAATCGCTGGTAAAAGAACATGGAGATTTACCAGTTCCGTTAGCGATCAGAAACGCACCAACTAAATTAATGAAGGAATTGAATTACGGAAAAAATTACAAATACGCGCATAGTTTTGAAAACAATTTTGTTGAGATGGAATTCCTTCCTGAGAAGATTAAGAATACATTGATTTATGATCCCGGAAAGAATGCGAGAGAAGAAGAGTTGCGTAAATTTTTAAAACTAAGATGGAAGGAAAAGTATGGATATTAGGCATTGAGTTTTGAGAATTAGTAAACGAACAAATTATTGAGATTCTTATTCTTTAAGCTTTTAGCCTTTAGCGTTGACAAACAGTAAATCAACAAATACCCAAATTCACGATTCACCAACATGATCAATTGGCAATGCAAATCATTTTCGGGATTGACTTCTGAAGAGATTTATAAAGTCCTTCAATTGCGCAATGAGGTTTTCGTTGTGGAACAAAATTGCATTTACCAGGATTGCGACAACAAAGACCAGAAAGCATTTCATATCCTGGCTTGGGACAAGGATATTTTAATCGCTTATGCACGATTGTTGAAACCCGGGATTTCCTATCCTGACGCTGCATCTATCGGCAGGGTTTGTGTTTCTGTTTCTTTCAGAAGAAAAGAGTTAGGAAAACTGCTCATGGAAAAATCAATTTCCGGGGTCTATCGTTTATTTGGACCTATCTCTATAAAAATTAGCGCTCAGCTATACTTAAAACACTTTTACGAATCGTTCTCTTTTGTGCAACTTGGAGATGTTTATCTTGAAGATGGAATAGAGCACCTCCTGATGAGAAAATAATTCCAGCGAGTTATAAATACAATATAAGGTTAACGTAAACCGTTAAGTAGGATGTTACCAAAAATAAGAATTTGGTGATACATGAATCCTATTTATCGAAAAAGAAATCTATTCCTAATGAAAAAACGTTTACATACCTTATGCCTTACGTGTTTCATGTTTATCATGCTATGTGTTTCACTTTCTAAAACAAGTTATTCCCAATCTATTATAATAGGCAACGAGAAATCAAGATTTGAAATTGGGTTGGATATAGGCCCTTCTTTTTTTCTTGGGGATCTTGGGGGGCACGCTGGAAAAGGACAACGATTTGTTAAAGATCTGAATTTGCCGTTAACTCAAATAATGGTTGGTGGTTTTGCTACATATTATCCGAACGAATGGATGGGGGTGAGGCTTGCGGTACAATATGGTAAAATCGCTGGAGAGGATCAACTCATTACTACTAAAGGAGAAGATGAATTATACAGAAAACAACGAAACTTGGATTTTAGATCGAATATTTTTGAAACTTATTTAGCAGGAGAACTATATCCACTAATGTTACTTCACAAGAACGATCCGGATTATTCGCCCCGGCTCAGACCTTATGGAGTAATCGGTGTTGGATATTTGCATTTTAATCCACAAGGTTCTTTGATAGATGCAAATGGAGTAAAAACATGGTATTATTTACGGCCTTTACATACCGAAGGTGAAGGGTTTCCTGAGTATCCTGACAGAAAAGAATATTCGCTTAACCAGGTAAACATACCAATGGGCGTAGGTTTTAAGTATTATGTTTCTCCCCGCATTACAGTGAGTTTAGAAATTCTATTGAGAAAATCCTTTACAGACTATATCGATGATGTGAGTACTACTTATATTGATCCTAATCTGTTTGATAAATATTTATCCCCACATGACGCAGCCATTGCCAGGCAAATTTCAGATAAAGTTTTTGCTATTGTAAATCCGGGGCTTTCAAGAAATTCCCCGGGGACCCAACGAGGAAATCCAAATCAAAACGATTCTTACTTTACTACCTTTCTTAAATTTGGGATCAGACTTGGACCTATTTATAAAAATAAATATGATGAGCATGTTGCAAGTATGACGCGGTGTCCAAGCAGATTTTAAAAAAAGATCTTAAACGTGAGTTTGTTGCCGAAAAAGAAAGTGAGACTTCTTTACTTTGCGATCAATTCTTCTTTTAAAAATATACCGGTAAAGCTTTGCTTTACTTCCACGAGTTTTTCGGGAGTTCCCTCAAACAAAATCTTGCCACCAGCGTCGCCACCCTGAGGTCCCAGATCAATAAGGTAATCGGCAATTTTAATGATATCCATATTGTGTTCAATTACTAATATGGTATTGCCTCTATCCACCAGTTTATTCAATACGTCAACCAGATGTTGGATGTCTCTGAAATGAAGACCGGTGGTCGGTTCATCTAAAATGTAAAATGTTTTTCCTGTATCTCGTTTGCTTAATTCGGTAGATAATTTTACCCTTTGTGCTTCGCCACCGCTTAGGGTAACAGCACTTTGTCCCAGTGTGATATATCCAAGTCCAACTTCCTGCAAGACTTTAATTTTTCGATAGAGATAGGGAACATTTTTAAAGAATTCTACCGCTTCATCCACCGTCATTTCAAGTACATCACTAATCGATTTCCCTTTATATCTTATTTCCAACGTTTCGCGGTTATATCTTTTTCCATCGCATTTTTCGCATTTCACATAAACATCAGGCAGAAAATTCATTTCTATTACCCTCATTCCGCCACCCTGGCATACCTCGCATCGGCCACTTTTTACATTGAAGGAAAAGCGTCCGGGCTTGTATCCCCTGATTTTTGCCTCGGGTATTGCGGCGAAAAGCGTTCTTATGTCTGTAAAAAATCCGCAATAAGTTGCAGGATTACTTCTCGGAGTTCTACCAATCGGCGATTGGTCTATTTCTACCACCTTATCAATGAATTCCAAGCCTTCAATAGTGTTATATGGAAGCGGAATTGCTTTGCTTTTGTAAGCATGAAAGCTGAGGATTGGGTATAATGTTTCATTAATTAATGTAGATTTTCCACTACCGCTTACGCCGGTAACGCAAATAAATTTCCCGAGCGGGAAAGTGGCATTTACATTTTTTAAATTGTTTCCCGAAGCACCTTTTAAGACAAGCGAATGGCCATTTCCTTTTCGTCTCGTTTCGGGAATCTTTATTTTCACGTCTCCATTCAAATAAGAAGAGGTAAGTGTATTTAGTTTGAGAAAATTAGCCGGAGTTCCCTTTGCAACTACCTGGCCACCGTACTTGCCCGCATCGGGGCCGATGTCAATTAAATAATCGGAAGCAAGCATGATATCTTTGTCGTGCTCTACCACCAAAACACTATTTCCAATATCTCTTAAATTTTTTAATGCCTTTATTAATTGATGATTATCCCGCTGATGGAGGCCGATGCTCGGTTCATCTAAAATGTAGGTGATGCCCTGGAGCTGCGATCCAATTTGTGTGGCCAGCCGTATGCGCTGTGACTCGCCACCACTCAGGCTTTTAGATGGCCGATTCAACGAAAGATAGGTCAATCCTACATCAAGCAGAAACTGAACCCTTTCTCTAATTTCTTTTAAAACATCCCTTGCAATAATATTTTGCTTTTTGCTCAATCTCTTTTCAATCCCTTCAAACCAGTTTGATAATTTTACAAGATCCATTTCACTTAATTCAGCAATATTTTTTCCATCAATTTTGAACCAAAGGCTTTCTTTTTTCAACCGCTTGCCATCGCAGGAAGGACAAGTTTTCAACGCCATGAATTTTTCAACCCATCCCCTAAGGCTGTCGTTGGTTGTGTCAGAATGAAACCATCTCTTGATCACATTTACCACTCCTTCATAATCTCCGGATGGGTATTCGTTTTCAGCAACAATTTCAGCAGAAGATTCTTCATTATTATTGTTCTCAGCCGGTTTGTTTTCATTTCCAAATAATACCAGATTCAAAGCCTTTTCCGGAAGACTTTTTATTGGCTTATCAAGACTGAATTTGTGTTTTCGTGATAGCTGCTGGACTTGTTTAAAAACATGGGCATCTCTCTCCTCTCCCAGCGGTTCAATGCCGCCCTCGTTAATACTTAATTTATCATCCGGAACAATGGCTTCGAGGTTTACCTGGTAAACATTTCCAAGGCCTTTACAAACCGGACAAGCACCATAAGGAGAATTAAATGAAAACGCGTTTGGCGAAGGTTCTTCATAACTAATCCCCGAATCTTCGCACATTAATTGTCTGCTATATTGCACTAATTGATTGGTATCGTTTAGTAAAAGGAATAATAATCCATTTCCCAATTGCAATCCTTTTTGTACGCTTTCATTGAGCCTTACTTTTTGATCTGTATCGGCTGATAGCCTATCAATCACGAGTTCGATATCATGAATTTTATAGCGGTCAATCTGCATCTTCGGCGCCAGATCTTTTATCTCGCCATCGATTCTTATCTTAAGAAAGCCCTTCTTTCTTACTTCTTCAAACAATTCACGATAGTGCCCTTTTCTGCCTCGTACGAGGGGTGCCAGGATAATTATCTTTTTGTTGGGAAATTTCGATAAAATATTAGAAACAATTTCTTCTTCGCTCCATTTTACCATCTTTTTTCCGGTGTTATAGCTGTAAGCCTCCCCTATTCGTGCGAAAAGCAATCGCAAAAAATCATAAACCTCTGTAACAGTTCCGACTGTACTGCGCGGATTTTTGTTAGTTGTTTTTTGTTCTATCGAAATGACCGGCGAAAGGCCGGTAATTTTATCCACATCGGGCCGTTCCATATCGCCCATAAATTGGCGCGCATAAGCAGAAAAGCTTTCCATGTAACGCCGTTGACCTTCCGAGAAAATGGTATCAAAGGCCAGCGAAGATTTTCCGCTGCCGCTAATTCCGGTTATTACCACCAGTTTGTTTTTGGGAATAGAAATATCTATATTCTTGAGGTTATGTTCCCTCGCACCGAAAACCTCTATGTTGTCATTTTCCGTATATATTTCTGAAAATTCCTGTTGCTCTTTTTTGACCATATTGAAGTATGCAAATTTAGTATTTAATCATTTTCGGATTATAAGTTGACAAACTAATGCTCTTGTTATTTAATAGTTAATAATAGATAGGCAATGAAAAATTAAGAATAATGAATAAATATTTATTTACTGTAAAACGAACTGTATTACAACATCTAGTGGCCTATAAAAAATTAGCGGAGTGAAAAAGCGAAAAGTGGTTTTTTAATAAAATAGGAAATATCTTTCATTTTTCTTATCAGATTTATTTTTTTTAGATAGTTTTTTGTAGTTTTAGTTTTTCAATTCCACAGAAAACCTCTTATTTCTTCCGACTTTAACAGCATAATTATTTGACTCTTTTTTACAATAATTAAAATACTTGCTCGTTTAATACAAATGGCGGTTAATATTTATCGAGAAATACTCAAAAAAAGCTAGAGATTTTTAAATTAATATTACATTTGCCCTTACCCTCAAAGTTAAAACAAATGAAAAACAAGTTTTTCACAACATTAGCAATCGCTGCTGTCGCATTTCCAAGTTGCGGTAAATTCGGAAAATCGAAAGGACTTCCGAATGATGGACAGTTGCACGGAGTAGCGCCGGAAGCGCGCTACGTCTTACCAAAACCGCCTGGAATGGTATATATTCCACCTGGAACTTTTCACATGGGACCAAGTGATGAAGATGTCAATTATACCTATACGGCCCGGAATAAGCAGGTGTCTATTAATGGATTTTGGATGGATGCAACTGAGATTACAAACAATGAGTATCGTCAGTTTACCAATTATGTACGTGATTCTATTGCGGCCAAATTAATGGGATATGTAAAACAAGGAGCTGACGGGAATGAATACATTGACGAGTCAAAAATGAAAACCATCAAATGGGACGACAAGGCCACAATGGAAAAAATAGATGCCATGATTATTACTCCTGACAATCGTATTTTTGGAAGAAAAGAGATAGATCCTAATAAAATTGTATACCATTCAGAAACATTTGACTATGATGCAGCAGCCGCTAATCGCGATCCAAATGTTCCCCGGAGTAAATTCATCATTAAGAAAGACATTCCAATTTATCCGGATACGTTGGTGTGGGTGAGAGATTTCGCTTACTCTTACAACGAGCCAATGTCTAAACAGTATTATAGCCACCCTGCATTTGGAAATTATCCTGTTGTAGGAGTTAACTGGAAGCAGGCAACTGCATTCTGCGAATGGAGAACACAAACCTTAAATTCATTTTTAATTAGTAAGAAAAGAGCCGCCGAAACAGACTTCCGTTTGCCTACTGAGGCTCAATGGGAATATGCCGCAAGAGGCGGAAGGTCACAATCTCCTTATCCATGGGGTGGTCCGTACCTTAGAAACAGGAAAGGATGCTTACTGGCCAACTTTAAACCAGGCCGTGGTAACTACCCTGAAGATGGTGGATTCTACACCGTTCGTGCTGACGCTTACTGGCCTAACGATTTTGGTTTGTATTGCATGGCAGGTAATGTAGCTGAATGGACTTCATCCCTGTATTATGAAGGGGGATATAATTTTATGAGCGATATGAATCCCACTATCCGGTGGAATGCAAAAGATCAGGATCCTCCGCGTATGAAACGTAAAGTGGTTCGCGGCGGTAGCTGGAAAGATGTTGGGTATTATCTGCAAACAAGTACTCGTACTTTTGAATACCAGGATACGGCAAAATCATACATCGGTTTTCGTTGCGTGATTGATTTACCACCTTCTGCCAGCAAAAAAAAGTAAGCAATAGTTAACTTAAGCAAAGAAAAAACAATTCCATAGATTAAATTTTAGTTCAACATTTTACAGTTTTTATTAATACATTAAAAAATTAATAGAGCTGTTTTATGCAAACATTTTAAAAAAATTATTAAAAAATAACCCCAAAAAAATAACCCAAACAATTAAATTTCAATTATTATGAGCCAACAACCTAAAAGAAACTTTTTGACCCTTGTAGACGTACTTGTAAGTGCAGGTGCTGCAGTCGTGATTTTTGCTGCATGGGCAAAATTAACTCACCAATCTTACGCAGATACAATGCTAACCATTGGGATGTGGACGGAGACAGCCATTTTCATGGTGTATGCTGTTATAGAATGGGTAAAACCACAACCGCATGCAGTAGCCCACGCAACGGCTCCTCAAAAAGTGGTGTCTGAAGGCAATCCTGCATTAGATTCCATGGAAAAAATGATGAAAGATGCAGAAATCACTCCTGCAAATATGAAAAGGCTTGGTGAGAATTTCCAAAAACTCGGCGTAACTGTTTCACAAATTGGTGAAGTAGGCGATGTGGTAAAATCAACGGGTGATTTTTCGGCTAAAACAAAAGAGGCTACCAGTGCTCTTGGTTTAATGAAAGATGCTTATACCAGTTCTGCCGCTACAATGGGTAACTTCAATATTGCTGCTGACAGCGCTAAAGGCTTCCATGAGCAGGTGCAGGTGCTTACCAAAAATCTTGGCTCATTAAATACGATCTACGAATTAGAATTGAATGAAAGTAATAACCATCTTAAAACTTTGAATAGTTTCTATGGTAAAATGGCTAAAGCGAGCGAAGTAATGGTTTCAACTGTAGATGATGCACAGGCAACAAAAGCCCAGATCAGTAACCTGGCTAATAACCTGACTAAATTAAACCAGGTATATGGCAACATGCTAAGCGCAATGCAGGGAAGACAATAAGAATCATAAATAATTATAATCCAATTAGCCGGTAATTCCGGCGCTATAAAAACTAACAGTTAAATTCAAATAACATGGCAGGACTACCCAAAGATCCACGGCAAAAGATGATAAACGTAATGTACCTTGTACTTACGGCCATCCTTGCCCTGAATGTATCAAACGAGGTAATTAATGCGTTTAAAGTTGTAAATACAAGTTTGATAACTTCTAATAACAATATATCCGCATCTAATAACACCTTGTATGAATCACTTAAAGAAAAGCTCACCAACCCCGTATCTAAAGAAAAGGCACAAATTTGGGAACCCAGAGCAATGACCGCGAAAGCGCTTTCGGATGATATGACAAAGTATATAGACGGTCTTAAGACAGACTTGCTGAAAGCTGCTGATCTTAGAATGAAATACAATCCGGCTGGGAAGGATAGCATTCAAGATTATAGAGAAGATAACCTTGATGCCTCTACCAGGCTATTTGAAACTAATGGCAAAGGTGAAGAGTTGCGTAAAAAACTAGATCAATATAAAGCAGATATGCTTAAGATCGGTATGCCCGAAGACTCTTCTATCAAACATGAGTTTGCCGCCATATTTCCGGTAAATACAACGCCTCCGGCGGCACAGGATGGTACCAAAAAAGATTTCACTCAAACGTTCTTTCACATGACGCCAACTGTTGCTGCATTGACCATGCTTAGTAAATTTCAGAATAATATTAAAAATGCAGAAAGCATGGTTGTTACCTACTGCCACTCACAGATTGGCGCCGTAGAGGTGCACATGGACCAGGTAGGTATTTTGGTTGGACAAAATTCGAACTATTTAATGCCAGGGCAGGATTTACAGATTACAGCTGGAGTAGGCGCATATAGCTCTGCAGCAACTCCCACTATTTCAATTAACGGAAGTAACGTGCCGGTTTCGCAAGGCCAAGGCACTTATAGTACAAAGGTTAGCGGTTCCGGTTCGCATACTGTGAATGTAACAGTTACTTTTAAAGATGAAAATGGTAAAATGCAAACAAAGACTGAGCCGGTAACGTATGTGGTTGGCACACCCGGTGGGGCAGCAGTAATGCTTGACAAGATGAATGTGTTTTACATAGGTGTTCCTAATCCGGTAACTATCTCTTCCGGTACGGGATGGGACAAAACCACTGTTTCGATGGCTGGTGGATCTATTACCAAATCAAGTGTGCCTGGTAAATTTGATGTAAACGTAAAAACTGTCGGAAAAGCCTCTATATCTGTAATCGCTGATGGCAAAAGCAGTACCTACGATTTCAGAGTTAAAAGAATTCCCGACCCTGTTATAAAAGTAGGTCCCAATAATGGAGGAAGAGTGCAATCAGTGGTATTTAAAAATCAGAGCTTTGCACGTGCAGACCTGGAAAACTTTGACTTTGATGCGCGATTCAATATTGTGAGTGCAACGATGTATTTCTCGGGAGCTAACTTCCCCAATGTTCAGTCTGCTGAAATACATGGAGGAAGCCTGGCAGCGGTCAGCAGTCAACTTCAAAAATGTGTTCCGGGTACATCTGTTACCTTTGATAATGTGAAAGTGCAGGGACCAGATGGAGTGGTAAGAAGTATTACCGGACCTGGCTTCATTTTATATTAAAATACTAAGAATAAAAATAAATGGCTATGAAAAATTTAATGATTAAATGTGTAATGGTGATTCTGAGTGTGGGATTATTTTGCAACATCGCAGATGCCCAAACAAAGAAGCGTACTGCCAAAAAGCGAACCGCAAAGAAAACTACAGCGGCAAAAACAACGGCAGCAGTACAACCTGTAAAAGTGGATACTGCGGTAGTGGTGGCACCTCCACCAGTAGATAGTCTTCCTATAGCGGTTGTAAAAAAGTCGTTGCGGCCTGAAACAGCGCTTGATAACCATAACGCATTGATCGCAGACAGAACGCCATTGCCTTATCAGAATCTTCGTGCTGAAGACGCGGCTTATGACGAAAGGGTTTGGCGTGAAATAGATACACGTGAAAAGATGAACCTTCCTTTCAGGTATTCGGCCGATGAAGATAACGGTAATCAAAGATTTATTTCTATTCTTTTCAAAGCCATCCAGGAGGGTCCAGATAATGGAGGTGTGACAGCTTTTGACCCGGTTGATGACAGGTTTACAACACCAATGACAAAGGCAGAAGTTGCTAAAAAGATTTCCGGAGGAACTGTTTCAGTGCCTTTGTACGATTCTTTAGGAAACGTTTCCGGCACCAGAGAAACAATGGCAGAAGTGAATCTTGATTCCTTTTATGTATTCCATATAAAAGAAGAAGTCATTTTTGACAAGCAGAGTTCGCGTTTATTCTGGAGAATACTGGGTATCGCTCCTGTAAAACATGTGATTACTTCATCAGGTGTTGATCTTGGACCAACCGAACTTTTCTGGGTTTATTATCCCGATATGCGTCCCATTTTTGCCAAGTATTTTGTGTACAATGGCAAGAACTATGGAGCACGTATGAGTTGGGAAGATTTGTTTGAATCGAGAATGTTCCACGGACGAATAATTAAGAGCACGCTCGATAATCCTTATAACCAGTCTTTAAGTACTCAAACTGGATTAAAAAACAGTCCTATTCTTCAATTGCTACAAGGTGATAAGATTAAGAATGAGATATTTGATTACGAACAAAATCTCTGGAGTTATTAATTTATAGAATAAAGCAGATAGGTCGTGATGAATTGAATAGTATTTGTTTTAAGCTAATAATATTAGTATATTTGAGCTAAAATTATTAGCCATGTTTACAGGAATGAG
>Ga0207933_1001280_pt1 | contig 19820 bp, 25 predicted proteins | sample NGESurdeep092012_4_FD_184488 | JGI IMG/M metagenome (GOLD analysis project Ga0207933, IMG submission 184488) | Arctic peat soil microbial communities from Barrow, Alaska - NGEE Surface sample F53-3 deep-092012 (SPAdes) | ecosystem: Environmental > Terrestrial > Soil > Wetlands > Peat ...
ATCTCGTTGTTGGCGACGCCCTGCGCCGCCAACAGCAGCGCGCGAGCGCGCAACACCGTTCGATGCGCCATCGTTCGCGACTTCGCGAACTTCTCGAGCGCTAATCGGTCGTCGTCGGTTAGGGACAGAGGTGGCGCAGCCAGGGAGTGGGTCATGAACCTACTTTAGTCCCCTTAGTTATTTAATTAACGGACCACTAGCGTCATCACCGCACCCAGCCATGCAGGAATGCGACCCGAGTGGTTCTATTTTCCAGAGCGCGACGGACTGCTCGCCGATGAGACGAGTGTGAGTCGTTTGGAGACGATGCTCAAACCGTCCTCAGCAGATGCGGTGGTCGCAGTGGGCGCGGGAGTGATTACGAACATCACGCGCTTTGTCACGCATCTCCTCGGGCGTGACTTCGTCAGCGTTCCAACCGCGGCCTCGATGGATGGCTACGCCTCAAGCGTCGCAGCGATGGAGTTTGGTGGCATGAAGACGACGTGGTCTGCTGCCGCTCCGAGTGCGATCTTCGCTGACCCGCACGTTATTGCCATGACGCCTCGGGACATGACACGTGCGGGTATCGGAGACCTTCTTGGCAAGGCGTCGGCGCATGTTGACTGGCGTCTCTCACACGGTCTCTGGGGTGAAGGACTTTGTGACGTGGTCGAACGACGAGTTGCTGAGCCACTGGTAGACGTCGCGACGCACGTACGTGAGATCCTTGAGCAGTCACCTGAGGGAGTAACGCAACTTCTTCGCGGTCTTGTCGAGTCCGGCATCGCCATGGCGATGGTGGGAACGTCGCGGCCCGCGAGCGGATGCGAACACCACGCATCGCATTTTTGGGATCTTCTGGCCTCGATGGGTCGCCATCAACACGCCCCCCACGGACTTCAGGTTGGATTCGCAACTCATTTTGCACTTCGCCTTCAAGAGTGGGCACTCGGCGAGAGTGCCATAACTCCGTCGCTCCCGCTGCCTGTAGGGCCAGAGGGTGATGAGACACGTTCATGGTTTGTAGGTCATGAGACCGAGATCGAGGCGGTTATGGACGAAAAGCTAGCGTTTGTGGCTGCACACAGCGATGCGTGGTCGACGAGTTCGTCGCGGTGGGAGTTGGTTCGGGCAGGTACCGCGAAGGCGAGGAGTATCGCTCCGCTTGTCGCGGGCGCGCTGCTCACCGCAGAGATCCCGGCAGCTCCGGGCTTTTTGGACCTTGATGTCGTAACACTCTCGGCGACGTTCCGATTCGCGAACCGTATTCGGGCTCGCTACACGGTGATTGATTTCTTAGAGGGACAGGGACTGCTCAACGAGGCCGTTGCGTCGGTCATGGCCGAGATTTCTGCTTAGCAATGTTGGCACCACAGAGGGGCTGGTCGCTCAGTTGGCCTGTCCGTAGTAGGCGCCAGGGCCGTGCTTTCTGGTGAAGTGCCAATCGATTATCACCCGAGCCAGCGGCTGAATGTCGGGCGAAGCGCCACGCTCAAAAACGCCATGTGGGCAATTGCTTCGAGTGTAACCGCGCGCTCAAGCGCCTGGTTGGTATCCTTGCCCCAGGTGAATGGACCATGGCCAGGGACAAGTGGCACGGAAAGGTCTGTGATGTCGTGTTCATCGATGACTACTTTTAGTGCAACGCCGGTATTGAGTTCAGAGGCGTTCGCCACCTCGTCGTCAGTGAAGTGACGCGACAGTGGCACCGGACCTGGGAAGAAGTCCGCGTGCGTAGTTCTGAGCATGAGAATCTCCCGGTCGACCCCGCTCGCGTTGCCCCATGTCAAGGTGACCAAATTGTGTCGGACTAATGCGAGGTTTGCGGCAAGAACTTCCTCTCGAAGACCTTCGCGGCATCGTACGGGAGAGGGCATCGGCTAGATCTTGACGAATTCGATATCGAGCAGTTCGGCGAGGATGTGCCGGCGCTCGACGTGGTCGCCAAGATTGAGACAGAAGTGATGTGTTCCGCCGTTTCGGAGCCATGCCGTGAGGTAGTGGCGCACGCCAGAGTCTGGACGGAAGTGGATGTACGGCTTTTGTACGAGGGGCAGCTCTGGAGTGTCGAGGATCTCTCCGCGGGCGACAGCGAAACGGTAGTGCTCGCTCTCGAGTGCGACCCATAATGCGTTCCCAACTATTCACCAGTCCTTGACACGTTCCTTGGCTTAATCAAGAACTCGGCATAACCTGCGGAATCCGCGAGTGCGCTACACTTCGGTTTTATGTGAAGGGGGAGGTGGCTACGATGTTCGGCGAACTTTTAGGCCCAGATCTTTTAGTTGTGGTCGTAGTAATTGCCATTGTAGTTTTTGGCGGATCACAGATTCCAAAGTTGGCGCGAAACCTTGGCTCGGCGAAGAGCGAGTTTGAAAAAGGTCTCAAGAGCGTCAAAGTTTCGGACGATGGAACTGACAAGACCAGCAAGATTCAGGACTCGGACTCAGACAAGTAGCTTCAATTGGCCAGAAGTGAGATCTTGGAAATGGTGACAAGGAGATTCAGCAAGTGTTCGTTGGTTTTCGGCCGTGTTTGATCTAAGCCCACTGAAGATCATGGTCGTGGTGACCGTGGTGTTAGTCCTTTTGGGACCTGACAAGCTTCCCGAAGTCTCCCGCAAGTTAGGCGCGACGTGGAGAGCCATCAAACACCTTCAAGAAAAAGTCGAAACGGAAGTTCGCGAAGTGATTCCTCAATTGCCTAACTCCGGCGATATTTCACGGCTGGTGAGAAGCCCCATAGGATTGTTAAACCACCTGGCCGATCGGGCAGATTTGGCCGATCGAGCAGATTTGGCCGACGACGCAGAATCCGAGTATGCCGAGAACGATGGCGCCGACAAACTTGAGCCGATTTTTGTTTCGAAGATTCCAGAGGATCCCCAACTCGATTACGTGACCGGGACGTCACCGACAACAGATCCGTCTCTCAACTAATTCCGTGGTGTGGAAATTTCGCCACAAAGTCGAAGGGATGACGCTCGCTCAACATCTGGCTGAAGTTCGTCACCGTTTTCTTGTGGTCATCGCTGCAGTTGCAACCCTCGGGACGCTCGCGTTCGTGTTTTATCCCCAAATCCTTCATTTCTTGCAACAGCCCTACTGTGATGCTTCGCCGGGTCACTGTAATTTTCTTGTCACCAATCCCCTCGACGGCCTAACTCTGCGAATCAAGATTGCAATATATGGCGGCGCGTTCTTTTCATTACCCATAATTTTGTGGCAAATATGGCGATTCATCACTCCTGGATTGAAGGCGCAGGAGAGAAAATATGCCATCCCCTTTGTACTCTCGTCGGTTATTTTCTTCACCATTGGAGTTGGCATCGCGTACTTCAGCTTCGGTCACGCAATTCGGTTTCTGGAGGCGATTGGTGGAAAGTCTCTCGTCACCTATTACAACCCGGTCCAGTATCTCTCCCTGATTTTGCTGATGATGTTCATTTTTGGCATCACCTTCGAGTTTCCTGTCGTTTTGGTTGCATTGGAGTTAGCGGGAATCGTCACCCCACGCCAATTGCTTCGATCTTGGCGTTATGCCGTAATTGGGATCACGGTTGTTGCCGCGGTAATCACGCCTAGTGGAGATCCACTTTCGATGATGGCTCTAGGCCTGCCACTAATTGTCTTCTATTTCATGGCGATTGCTCTGGGGCACATTCTTAAGCGATAACTGTGGACGATTTCAACTGGTCGACGCAACAAGCTCGGTGAGTTTCTCAATCGGCATCATGTAGTCGAGCGTCTTACAGGTGCGGACCTCCATTATGACTCCGCTGAATTCTCGCTAGGTCGCCGGATGTGAATTTCGAGAGGTCGGTGCTCTTCAGCATGCACACGCGCTCGAAGTAAAAAGCGAAGTCGGCACACCTATCTCCGAGATTCTCGAAATCGAAGAGCGGGAAACGGATGGGAAGCAACGGCGATTGACGCCAAGGGTCGAATCGGGTCGTCGCTTGAGGTCGAGTTTGAGCAGTCCGACACTTTTACGGAAGTGATGTCAGGATCGATGCGTCGCTTCGTAAATGAAGAACGAACCGTCGAGTGATGTCTGGTGGCTTGTTTGAGCACCCTGACTCATGCGAAGTTATAGGCGGATCGACGAGCTTTTAACACGAACGATGACGGACTCGCTCATCGCCGACCACCGGAGGAGCCCACCATCTCCATAACGACGGAGGGCCGTGTGTCACCAAAATCGTTCGACAAGTCTCACACCCTGTTGGTTGGACGCTGAACCGCTCCTCGGCACGTTCATTGCGGACAGTAACAGACTGTTAGATGGAGCCACTGTGCCTACTCTGGTGCAAGACGAAGTCACCAGGCTTCATCTCTTCGCGGATAGCGTTGATCGCATGAACACTCCTCCACTGGATGGTGACCCAGTTTCCCGCCCAGTTGTTCGCGTGTAACTCGACGTTCAGTCGCTTCATTCCGCGTTCGAGGCGCTCGCTGTTGTCGTGCTGCCTCCACGCGCCCAAATCGACGACGGCGCGCAGATCTTCGACGGCCCCGAACGCGCAAGGTTGGGAGTCGTCGGGCAAGGGGTACTCGAGGTACTGCCCGAGATCGAACAATGTCTTCTTGCCCGTGGGAAGATTGAGGTCCACAATGATCGGGCTGAACGCACTGAGGGCCGGATCGAACTCCTCGGCGTTGGCGCACTCTCGAGCTAACCGTGGCGCGGCTTCAGCTCTTGCGACAGGTACCAGCGGACCCGTGTGTCCCGGTTGGACTTGCCACCTCGCGTTGAGGTAGTCGGCGGCTTCGGGCAGGGCCAATTCCGCGGGGAAGGCAGGTTCAACGGGTTCGACAGTTGGAGAGAACGGTTCCTCGAAGCGCTGGAGGCAGTCGCCGACGTCGCGCAAGTTTGCGTAGCGACGGATAGTCGGAATCGGTGTGACCGTGAACCCGTCTCTCGATCTCGCAACCGAACAGCGCCACACGGGGGTTCGTGCTCTAGGGCCTCGACGAGCAACGAGACGTCCGCCAGAGTGGTGCACATGCGGGGATACGTCAGGGAGTCAAAATGCTCAAGGATCTCCTCTGAGGTCACGACGAGTGGGACGACGGTGACGGGGTCCGGGGCGAGTCACCGTTGAGAGAGCTCATTCGAACTCATGGATTACGGGCTGGATGGTGTTTCGGTACCATCGCCGTCGCTACCAGCGCCGGACCACGTTGCACCATCACCCAACTCGGTTCGCAGGCGACGCGCCGCTGTCACCAGGTGGTCGAGCGCCGGAAGGACTTGTTCGTAGCGACGGGTCTTGAGTCCACAATCAGGATTCACCCACAACCGGTCGGGCCCGAGACCCTCGAGGGCCCGACGAAGGAGCCCCTCGACCGTGACAACCTCGGGAATCCATGGCGAGTGTACGTCGTAGACACCCGGCCCTACGCCGCCCCGATACGAGACGTCGTGCAGTACGTCGACGGAGGCCATGTCTGATCGCGCCGCTTCGAAGGATAGGACGTCCACGTCCAATTCGTCCAGCGCCCGAAGAATGTCGCCCAGTTCCGCGTAACACATATGCGTGTGTACCTGTGTGGCGCCAGCGGCTGCCGAGGTGATGAGTCGGAAGGCGCGAGTCGCCCACGTTAGATACTGCGGACGCTCATTGGAGCGAAGGGGCAGACCCTCGCGCAAGGCGGGCTCGTCGACCTGGATAATGGAGATTCCAGCCGCCTGGAGATCCGCCAACTCGTCGCGGATGGCCAGCGCCAATTGGTCGGCGGTATCGCGCTCGGGCTGATCGTCTCGCACGAACGACCAACGCAGCATGGTGATCGGTCCGGTCAGCATGCCCTTGACCGGCTTGGACGTCCTCGACTGGGCGTACTGCGTCCATTTGAGTGTCATTGGACCGCGGCGCGCCACGTCGCCGAAGAGGATTGGGGGTCGCACGCACCGCGATCCGTAGGACTGCACCCACCCCTCGTCGGCGAGCGCGAAACCACTGAGCTGCTCAGCGAAGTAGCGAACCATGTCGTCGCGCTCGGGCTCTCCGTGCACGAGGACGTCGAGTCCGATTTCCTCTTGCACGTTGAGCACGTGATCGATCTCCGCGCGCAGTATGGCGTCGTAGTCAGCGTCATCGAGGTTCCCGGCGCGCCACGAGGTGCGCGCCCGTCGAAGTTCCGAGGTCTGGGGAAACGAACCGATCGTGGTGGTCGGCAGGACCGGGAGCTTCAATTCATCGTGCTGCGTCGTGGCCCGTTCGGCGGCCCCCACCCGGCGGGGATCAACGCTCGCAAACGACGCGACCCGCTGACGGATCACGTGGTCGGTGACGCGCGCTGAGCGGCGTCGGGTCGCCAAGCGGGCTCGATTGTCGTCGAGCGCGTCGTTAATCGATTCACGACCGTCGCGCGCTCCGCGGGCCAGCATCGCCAACTCGCCGAGTTTATCGTCGGCGAACGCGAGCCAGGGGCGGACTTCTTCGTCGACGTTCTCGTCGTCGGCAAAACCCAAAGGCACGTGCATCAGCGAACACGATGTCGAGACGACGATCTCGTTGGCGAGTTCGGTGAGCCCATCGAGCAGGTCGAGACTGGCGTGCAGATCGTTGGACCAGATATTGCGACCATCCACTAGGCCCGCAAAGAGGATCTTCTCCCCGAGGCCGCCGCAGGACCGCAGCAGATGGAGATTCTGGTACCCCCGACAGAAGTCGAGACCCACTGCTTCGACCGGCAGATCCCGCACCAGTCCCATCGCCGGCCCCAAATGACCGAAGTACGTCGAGAGCGCGATCTTCGGTCGATCGGCGCCGTCGCCGAGTCGCCGGTAGACCCGACGCAGTGCGTCGAGTTCTTCAGGACTACGCTCTTCGACCAGAGCGGGTTCGTCGAGACGCACCCAGGCGGCGCCACTGCGCTCGAGCTGTGCTAGGACCTCGATGTACGCGTCGACTATGGGATCGAGTAGCTCCAACACGTCAACGCCGTCGCGTGGGAAGGCACTGCGCAGTACCAACGTCATCGGACCAAGGAGCACGGGGGTGGTGAGGATGCCGAGCGTGGTGGCCTCGGCCAACTCGTTACTCGCCTTGGTGGCGTCGGGGACGAACGCTGTGTCGGAACCGAATTCGGGTACTAGATGGTGATAGTTGGTGTCGAACCACTTCGTTAGGTCCAGGGGGGCGATCGTATTCCCGTCGGCTCCGCCCCCACGGGCCATTGCGAAGTAACGTGCCCGGTCAATTGTCCCACCGGCGCTGGCGAATCGCGGCGCGATGGCCCCGACCATGACCGCGGCATCGAGAACGTGGTCATATAGGGAGAAGTCGTTCGAAGGCACAAAGTCGATCTCGGCGGCGGCCATACCCATCCAGTTACGCTGGCGAATCGACGACGCGACCTCGTCGAGCTGCGCGTCGCTCACCGTTCCGGCCCAGTAGCCCTCGAGCGCCCACTTGAGGGCGCGGTTGGGTCCGATGCGCGGCATTCCGTGAACAGCGGTTCTCATCTGGTCTCCCTGGGGATCTTGAAACTGCAGTGATCGGTCCGGACTGGGGAACTGCCCGGCACGAATCGGATTGGAGCTCTGCGTGAGCTGGACGAGCTACGAGTCACTGGCAACTGCGATCACCTCGCGCAGCACCGTGGCGGCGGAATGTTCAATGTCGTGAGTCGCCGTCAAGAGCACCAGTCGTTGTGACTTGCGCACTTCGCGCAGCCTACGAAGGACCTGCGCTCCCGGCTCGAGCGCGAGTTCGGTCCGGTAGTGATGGGCGAACTCGGTGAAGTGTACGGGGTCATGTCCGTACCACCGTCGCAATTCGGTACTCGGTGCAACGTCCTTGGGCCATTCGTCGAGGTCCACGGCATCCTTCGTCTGGCCACGGGGCCATAGCCGATCCACGAGTACCCGATAGTCGTCACTTCGACGGGTCGAGTGATCGTAGACGCGGATGATGTCGACGGCGTGCCCGGTCATCTGCTGGGCTCTTTCAACTTCGAATGGGCGTCGGGCGAGAGACTCGCTCCGGGAAGTCGGCGCAACAAACCCGTCATCTCCGAACCCGAAATCCGAGCGCGGTCGCCGCCTCGGCGTCGATCATCGCCGGGCTCCAGGGCGGATCCCACACCAGGCGCACGTCAACGGGAGTCGACGTACCTACGATCTGGACGATTGCGGCCCGAGTCATCTCGGTGAGACTCTCCGAAGCTGGACAACCCGGCGTAGTGAGAGTCATTTCGACCACGATGCTTCCGTCCTGCTCGCGAACGTCGTAGACGAGACCCAGGGACACCACGTCGAGGTAGAGCTCGGGGTCATAGACCGTCTCCAGTGCGCGCCAAGCCGCACCAATCAGGTCACCCGCTGGAATCGCTGCGCGGGCCGGAACGATCGAAACCGGATCGCGCGTCTCGTCACCGGAGGTCATGACGGCCTGCGAAAGGTGACTTGCCAGTCCCCGTCACCGAGATCGACCGCCTCGTACGAGAATCCCTGCGCGCCGAGGACGCCTTCGAGCGGCACCGGCTCGAACGGTGCCAGGACCACGAGCTCCTCGTCGCGCTCGAGGGCCCCAACCGCAGCCATGATGAGGTCGAAGGGCTCGTCACCCGCGGCGATGATCGGACGCGCGTCAATAGTTACCACTCGGAACCTCCTCCTTCGGTTAGGTTTCGACCGACATAGTTATTCTACTCTCAACTAGAGTTATAGCATGAACCGCCCGTGGACCAATCTCCGAACAAAGGAGACTTACGTGCCCGGTGAGAAGATCCACAACGGTGACGTCCCCGACGTCGCCCCCGGGCCGCGTCGTCACGTCGTCACGTCGCGGGTGGAAGGCATCGTGGCCTCTGAGACCGCACCGTCGCCGCTCGCGGGCGGGTGGCAGGGACGTCCGCCCGGACTCCCGAGCGCGGTCCCCCCTCCATCGGTACCGTTGAGTTTTCTCGCCGCCGCGTCGCTCGGCTTGGTCGGGTGCGGCGTCGCGTTGATCTGGTTTCGATCAGTCGGCATTGTGAATCCAACCGACGATCGAGTGGTCGCGGCCGCGCACCTGGCCATGCTGGCCACCCTTTCGATGGGAATACTCGGCGCCGTCCACCAGTTCACCCCGGTGATCACCCAACGGCCATTGCGTTCGGTGCGGCTTTCGCGCGCGACGTTTTTGAGCTGGCTGGCCGGATCGTGGTTGCTCCCTTTGGGCTTTGCCACCAAGCAAGAGTTCGTCGTCCAGACTGGTGGGATGTTCGCCGGCGTGGCCGTCGCACTGCTGGTGGTGAACATCTTCTCTGCCTTGTCGGTGCGGGACAAGGGAGCACCGGTAACGGGACTGCGCTTCGCCGTCGGCGGATTCGTGGTGACCGCCTGCTACGGGGTCGTCTACGTCATCGATCGCCGGGGGAACTGGTTCGATCTGAACGGTCACGTGGTGCTGGCTCACGCGGTCGTCGGCCTATTCGCCTGGCTCGGGCTCACTTACGTGAGCGTGGCTGAGAAACTTTGGCCGATGTTCCTGCTCGCCCACGTCCCGGGCCGACACCGATCGTCGTGGCTCGCGGTGTGGGCGATTCCCTGCGGAGTGCTCCTGCTCTCGCCGGGTCTCCTCCTTGGCGTGGTGTGGCTGGCGTGGTGCGGCGCGGCACTCGTGTCCATCGGTCTTGGTGCGCACCTCTACTCGTTAGGGTTGCACATTCGCCACCGTCGACGTAAGGCGGATCTGCATCTGCTCTTCGTGGTCACCGCAGCTGCCTGGTTGGTCGTGGGCGCCGGACTCGCCCTCGCAGCGCAACTGACACTCGGACATCACCACCACCTTGGCATCGCGCTGACGGCGGCATCGATCGCGGCGATCAGTGGGTGGCTGTTGGTGGCACTGGTGGGCCACGCGCATAAGGTCGTGCCTTTCATTCTGTGGTCGGCGCTACGAGGTCGCGGTATCAAGGAGAAGGCGGACGGCACCCAGCTCGTGTTCGCCGACCTCTTCGACCATCGTTGGTCCGCCATCGTTTACGGGCTCGTCACCACGGGCGTTGGCGCAGTGTGTCTCGGGTTCGCCGCGTCAATTTCCGTCGCTATCGCTGTTGGCGGCGCTCTCTTCATCGCGACCGGACTCAGTGTGGCGGCGAACCTGTCCCTGACGACGCTGCGCCTGCCGTCTGGATCGACGGTCGAGCAATCAGTCGTTGAAGACGCACCGACAGCTGCCTGATCCACTGGCGGCCTCGAGAATCGAAGGGTTGTCCGTTGTCGAGAGAGGTCTTTGATCAAAGACGAACGGTATCCGGCTGTCCGTTAACGTCCACTGGTTGCGCGGCCTGTGGGCCAATCTCGCGGTGGGAACGACGCAGCGCCCACCAACCCGTGTCCGCCTTGGGGCCAAACCTCGTTCTCAGGCGGAGGTCGAAACGGACGTTCTACCGACGCGTACCCGCCATATCGTCGGCCCGGACTCCAGGTAATCCCACGTGAACTGACCGGTGTGTTGGGCTTCGAACTGGTAGCGCAGCGGTTTCGGGTCATGGTCGTTGACGATCACGAAACCGCCGCCGGGCATGAGGTGGTCGTAGGTGGAGAAGATGACTTCGTGGCGTTGTCCGTGGGGGAGGATCCGCACGTCGAGTTCTTGAACGTTCGCACCCTCATTGGTACCGATTTCCGCCGCGTCGGAGAACGGTCTGGCGATGCTCACCCGCCACACTTCGGGTCCGGACTCAATGGCGTCCCAGGTGAATTCGCCAGGGTGTTCGGCCTCGAACTGATAGCGCAGTGGTTTCGGGTCATGGTCATTGACGAGTACATAGCCGCTCCCCGGGGCGAGGGCGTGGTACTCGGCGAAGATCGTCTCGTGGCGCTGGGCTGGCGCCAGATGACGCACGTCAAGTTCACGAAACGGAGTCACCCCGGCGTCTTTCATCCGCGAACGCAGCGCGATCGGTTCGCTCGCCACCGCCCGGGCGAGTCGGTGCAGGCTGGCCGTGGTCTTGACCGCGAGCGCGGGCCTCGAGGACCGCAGCGTGGCCCACGCCGAGGCGACCAACTTGCACGCCCGGTCACCGTGGCCGGCATTCGCGAGTTCCGTCGCCGCCTCGAGGAGCAACGACAATATCACCGCTTCGGAGTCGGCGATCGCTACGTCCTCGGGCGGCGGGCCGCTCGGGGGGGCGGTCAGGTGGTGCATCCGCTCCAACAGCTGCACGAGATCCACGTCGTCGTCTTCGAGCAGTGCCGGGAGCAGTACCTCGTTCTCTTTCGCGGCATGAGTGGTGAAGAACGCGCCGATTTGCGTGGCCTGAGTGAGTGCCGCCGGAGCACTGCTCGCGTTGGCCAGGGATTCGACAGCCGCGGTCAGCACGCGGTGTTCGGCGATCATCTCGCTTACCGTGCGGGCCAGGTTCGCACGGGTTGCGGCGGTACGGTAGATGGAGAGTTCCTCGGCCACCGCGTGGGGAATCACTTCCTCGGCGAGGTAGGCGATCAAATCGGCAACCGCCGGTTCGTAGGCGATTCCTGAGCCAACGGCCTCGGCGAGCGCGGTGATCCGCTCGTCGACGTCCCCGACGAGCGTTCGATGGTGCTGCAGCATTGCTTCGAGGGCTTCGACTTGAGTGATGGTCATGGCATCCAACTCCTTCTTCGGGTCACTGCGCGATCGCAAACACGACGATGATTACACCGATCTGATGTTCTAGGCTAAACTAGAATTACTTTATCACCTGACTGGGGGAGTAGTAAGAAATTGTCATCAAGTGCGCCACTGGTCGCCATCGAGGTGATGGCCGTGTCCATCTGGGTGGGCGGCATGGTCTGCATCGCGGTCGTTGCCCGGGTAGCTCGCGACGCCCTCGACGAGGTCGCGCAGGTGGCATTCTTTCGTTCCCTGGGTCGCCGCTACGCCATGGTGGGCATGACGTCGTTGCTCGTGGCCATCGCTGCGGGTCTGGCACTCTCTTGGTCGTCAGTGTCGTCCTCGAGAACGATCGATGCCGTCCTCTCGCTCGCGGGGATTTTGCTCGTCGCGACGATGTTTGGCATGCGTCAGGCCCGGGCGATGACGACCCTTCGCCTGGTCATGATTGCGAACCCGACGGATAGTTCAGTGGCGAACTCGCTGCACCGCGGACGGCGGTTGGCCAACGCCATCCGCGCGCTGATGGCGTTCGCCACGTTCGCCATCGTCTTTCTGGGAGCGTGGATCGTGACGCGCTGACTCACGGATCTCTCCGAGTTGCTGTGCGCCACGCGGTACGTCCAAGCCCGCCCCTCGAGCTTGAGGATGACGGTGTAGGAGAGCAGTCAACTCTGATCGGCCGGGCGGGATGACCGTCTTCGTCATTGAGAGGCGGAGCCTCATTCGCTGCTCGACAGATGCTACGGCGACTTCACGTGACAGTCCGATGGCCGATACCGGGGTCGGCGAGATACTGGAGGGTGTGCAGTCCGTACGATACGGTGCCGTCGGGCTCTATCGTCGGCACGTGTGCGTGATCGAAGCCGAGCCACTCGCTACGACGCCGGTCCATGGTGTCCGATGGCGGCGAAAGTGGGAGTCCCAGCTCGCGCAGGGTGGACTCGTCGCCGATGTTGAGGTCGTGCATCGAGAGATAGTCAAAGAGTGCGGCTCGAAGCCGATCGGCGTCACCACCCGTCAACACTGAGAACTCCGCCACGGCTGATGTCGTGTTGGACTGGGTGGTCGGGCGCGTGACCTCGAACGTTTCTGTGCCGCGTAGGAGGCGTCGAATCTCTTCGAGTTCTCGGTCGAAGAGATTCGAGAGTGCGCCGGTTACCGGCTCGCCCGAGGCCGCCACACCGGGGTCGTAGACGACGGCGCGCCACTCGACGTCGGCGGCGCGCGAGGTCACCAGTCGGTCCACTCGTCTGCTGGCGAGCAGGCTTCAGTGACGGTTGAACGATCCGCCGACCACTAGGTTCAGGTCGGGTCTCCGATTCGCCGTTGAATTCGTGCGTTCTTACGTCTGTCTCGATACGAGATCGCGCTCGAGAACGAGACGACAACCGGCCCGGTGCGGCTCTCTGGCGGTGAGACGATGCACCGTTACGCCGCCGAGACTTTCGGCGAGACCCTCGGCGAGGCCGAGGTGGAGTTGGCAGACCGTGTCGGGGTCGTCCGCCGCCACCTCTTCGAACGGACAGCGCCCCAGAACGAAGGCCACCTGACGGCCTCGCTCGCTCCGGGTCGGGCGAAAGCCATTCTCGGTCAGGTCGTGCTCCAGGGCCTCCACGGAATCGCCCTGCTCGGACTGTCGTCGTCCTCGTTCGAGGCCGGCTTGACGTCCGACCTCGTGTGGACTCAGGTCGTTCTTCAGGGCCCTACTGAGCAATCCGGCCAGCCACGCGTACGGGCCCGGCGTTGCCCACTTGCCGGCTGCCTCGGGGTGCAGGCAGTAGAGCAGGCGCGGACGTCCCGCAACCTCTCGCTTCTCCACCTCTTCAATGACGAGGTATGCGTCCTTCAGTACGGCGAGATGCTGGCGCACCGCGTTGTGATTCAGTCCCACGTACTCGGTGAGTTCCGCGACGCCAACCGGTCGGTCGGCGTCGACGATGTAGCGGAACAGGTGGTAGCGCGTCGGGTCGCCCAGGGCCCGGGCCTCGAGTTGGATGTCGTTCGTGTTCACGAATCTCCTCGCAAGGTCACTGATGCAGTACTTCGATTTCTAGCGTATACCAGAATAATCGATTCCTGACTGCATATTTCCGCGTGGCCACTGTGACTGTCTACGACGGCGCGGCGTCGTCACGCCGGGTCCGAGGACATCTCCCAGCGGCGAGGACGCTAGCCCGTCACGGGTCCGTCGGCGTCGTTCTCGGGTCGTGTCCTAGAAGTTGACGCCCATCGTCCCAGTAAGTCGGCGCGCCCTAGGTGAAGCTATGGACGATTTCTTCGGCGCTACGTGTGCTCGAGAGCAGGCCCACACCCTGTCCTGCATCTATCTCCGCGAGCTCAAAGTCGTCCTCGTCGCGCCCCCGTGAGAAGGCCGCGCGCGCCTTGGTGTCGCCGACCAGTCGTTCCTCATTTCCCGAGCATCGAACGCTGGAGCGAACAACAGGCGAAGGCGGCCGGCCTGACAAGGGCGCAACATCAACTTCTCCTCGCCATACGGGACACGGCGAGCCCAGAGGTCCGACGGTGGCGACGGGCGATATTGGCTTTCGCTGGTTCATGACGGCGAACTCGAGAAGGAGCGATGTAATGAAGGGCGTAATTGACCTGGTGAACGCGTCCAGTACCGCACGGTACTTTTACTCGTTACACGGTTGCTTCTGCTGTCGGATCAAAGAGGAACGCCGAACCGAATTTCACTGCACCTGGCCGGACTGCAAAACTAGACCTCACTTGGATCAGTTCACGGGGATCCGGCCAAGTCGCAGAAATGTTCGTGAATAGAAATGTGAGACTCTTGAGCGAGCGACGTAATTAAAGGGGGGCATTGGCTCGCCAGTGATCAATGAGATCAATAATCTCGGAACGTCAGCCGCCTCGCGTAAGTCAGTCAGATACGGATGCTCTCCCTAGAGAGTTTGGTTTCGAACTCATCGGGTACGACTTAGTTGTCGTCGGCCACGAGGAGTGGACGTCGATCAACAAGTTGACTCTTGGGTCTCGATTGTTTGCAGTTCGGACAAAGAATTCCGGCCACCGGAGAAGCGGCGGGCGAGCCTCCTAAATAGAAGTAGTGCCACGATCCACCCTGCACGTCTTCGATCTCTCGCACCTCATAGGTCTCCCGCCACACATAGTTGCATCGATGGCAAAAGAACTCGTGCTGCTCAAGGTAGCGATCAACAATCATCAGAATCATGCTAGGTCATAAGTATTGAAGGAATTCTAGAAAGCGATGATTCCGTTAGGGGTCTTGTCTTTGATTGTGCCAAATCACGACGTAAGTATCGGTCCAGACACGTCGAGGGAGGTCTGGGGAAAATATGGAGAATAAATCAGGGAATGCGGAGTCGATTACTAGGGACGACGTCATGGGCGACGCCGACCAAGCAGATTCTGACGTCACGGATGTCTGAGGTTGCCCAGAGAAAGTAGTGAACCGTGTCGAGATCACTGGATAGGCGACCTTGGGTGGTCAATGTGGTCTTTGTTCTTCGGTTGGTGGTACTCGCTCGGTCGTCACAGCCCCGGGAATCCGTCTTCGAGGGACCTCAACACGTGTGCGCCTCCGGCCGCCTTGAGCTCAGCGACCGAGTAGGGGCCGCTCGCCACTCCGACCGACACCGCACCCGACGCGTTGGTCGCCTTCATATCGTGGGGGGTGTCGCCCACCACGTAGACCTGAGATGGGGTCAGTTGGTCGTGCAGTCGGGTGGCCTTTTCAATTGCGAACCCAGTGAGCTCGGTGCGGTCGGGCGAGTCCGACCCGTAGGCGCCATAGACGAAGAATCGGTTCAAGTTGGCGGGGACGAGCTTGGTGCGCGCCGCACCTTCCATGGCACCAGAGACGAGCCCAAGGATGACGCCAGCTTCTCTCAGTCGGTTCAAAATCCCCTCCGCTCCGGGGAGTACTTGGTAGCCTTCTGAGTTCCCGATGTCCTCGTCCAGGTGCATGAGGTACTGCGCGTAGAGTCGGCTGAGTTCGTCGTCGCTCGGTTCGCGACCAAGCACGGCGTTGAAAGTGGCGCGGGCGACTTGTGGGTCCGTTTCACCTGCCGAGCTGTGCTCGCCGATATCGGCGGGGACGCCGTAGAGCGTGTCGAACGCCGACATCCAGCTGCGCGTACCCGACCCACCAGTGTGGACGAGTGTCTCGTCGACGTCGAACAGCACGACGACCGGCTTGGCCGTCTCCGTCGGTTTCGTGGACACTGTCGTGGGGGTCATCTCAGTCCTTCTTCTCGTCGTGGCCACCGAAACCTTTGCGCATGGCGGAGAGCACCTTGTCGGCGAAGTCGTCGAGGCCCCGAGAAGCGAAGCGTGAGTACAACGCGGTGGTGAGTACCGGAACGGGCACGCCTTCGTCAATCGCAGCGATCGACGTCCAGCGTCCTTCGCCCGAGTCCGAGACCCGCCCCGCGTACTCCGCCAAGTCGGGTGCTTCGAAGAGGGCGGTGGCGGTCAAGTCCAACAGCCATGACTCGATCACGCTGCCACGTCGCCACACCTCGGCTACCGCCGTCGTGTCAATATCGAACTGGTAGTACTCGGGCTGCTCCATCGGGGCGGTCTCGGCGTCCGCGTCGCCATGGCGCTGACCCGCGTTGGCGTTATGCAAAACGTTGAGGCCCTCGGCGAAGGCCGCCATCATCCCGTACTCGATGCCGTTGTGAACCATCTTCACGAAGTGTCCTGCGCCATTGGGGCCACAGTGCAGGTACCCGTGCTCTTCCGTCGTGGCCCTGCCGGAACGCCCGGGCGTTCGGGGCGCCGAGTCCATACCGGGCGCAATGGTCAAGAAAATCGGCTCGAGGTGTTTAACAATCTCAGTCTCACCACCGATCATGAGACAGTAACCCCGGTCGAAACCCCAGACGCCGCCACTCGTTCCGCAGTCGATCAGATGAATACCCTGGCTAAACAGCGTGGCGGCGCGAGTCATATCGTCTCGGTAGTAGGAGTTCCCGCCGTCGATAATGATGTCGCCGCGCTCCATGTGGCTCGCGAGTTCGTCGATGGTCTTGCCGGTGATATCACCCGAGGGCACCATGACCCACACCGCGCGCGGCGGGCTGAGTTTCTCGACGAGTTCGACCAGCGAGCTCGATCCCGTAGCGCCACCTTTCGCGAGTTCCTTGACGGGCTGAGCGTTCACGTCGAAGACGACACACGTGTGGCCGTCACGCATTAGTCGTCGACTGATATTGGACCCCATTCGTCCGAGCCCGACGACGCCGAGTTGCATTGGTTTCTTCGTGGTCACTATCTCCCCCTCCTTGGAACGTGCGCTGCGAGTCTTGTCATGAGTTGCCAGATGGTGAGGTCGCCAGCCAGGGCAGTTGCCACGGAGTGTGACCTCGTAAGAGGTCGTCGGCACTCTGCGGCCCCCACGACCCGCGTTGGTACTTCACGATGGCGGGCGGTTGGTCGATCAGCGGTTGGAGGACCCGCCACGTCTCTTCGATCACGTCCTCTCGAGTGAAGAGCGACTGGTGGCCAAGAATGGCATCGTGAAAGAGGCGCTCGTAGGCCCCGAGAGGCTTGCCCAGTTCGTCGACGAACGAGAGGTCTAAGTGCACGTCCCTCGAGGCCCGCCCGTCGGGGCCCTTCGACAACAGCGTCAGTCGCACGCCCGGATCGGGACCGATGCGAATGATCACTTGATTCGGATCGGTGTGCTCGGGAGCATCCAGAAACGCCAAACGAGGCGGTCGTTTGAACATCACCCTCACTTCGGTAGATTCTGCTGCTAATTCTTTACCGGCCCGGATGAAGAACGGCACACCGGCCCAGCGCCAGTTCTCTATGGCGAGGCGAAGGGCCACGTAGGTCTCCGTGGTTGATCCCTTTTTGACGGCGGGGACGTCCAGGTATCCGTCGTACTGACCTCGCACACACGCAGCGGGGTCGACGTCAGCCATCGCTTTGAATACCTCCAGCTTCTTGTCCCAAAGCGCCGCATGTCCGGGCGCGGCGGGTGCCTCCATGGCTATCAGCGCCACGACCTGTAAGAGGTGGTTCTGGACCACGTCACGCAACGCGCCGACGGGATCGTAAAAGGCACCACGATCTTCTACACCGAAGTCCTCGGCCAACGTGACGTACACACCGGCCACGTGCTCGCGGTTCCACACCGGTTCGAGGAGCGTGTTGGCAAAACGAAGGTAGGGGATATCCGTCACCGGCTGCTTGCCCAAGAAGTGGTCGACGCGGAGAATTTGATCTTCGTTGAGGACGCGGTGCAACTCACCGTTAAGGGCGCGCGCCGACGCGAAGTCGTGACCGAAGGGCTTTTCAATCATCACCCGAGCGCCGCGAAGGAGATCTGCGCCGCCGAGCGACGCGACCACCGGTGCGAACAGTTCCGGCGGAATCTCCAAGTAGTACAACGGACGTGAACTCTTCTCCAGTTCCTTGGCGAGCGCTTCGTATGTTGGGCGATCATTGAAGTCACCCTGAACGTACCTGAACCGTTGTGCGAGTCGGTCAAATACCTCACTCTTCACCGCCAAGTTCATGGAGCTTAAAGCCGCGAGTGCTGAAGAACGGAGGTGATCAACGGACCAGTCCTCGACGGCCACACCAATGATCGGAATGTTCAATGCACCGGCCAACTCCAGTTGGTACAGCGCGTGAAACGTCATCTTCTTGGCGAGATCCCCCGTAATGCCAAAGATGACGAGGGCGTCCGCCGCGCTCGACAAACCCTCATTCACGTCAGCGATTCCCGGCGTATCCAGTCGTAGACCGTCAAAGCTCTTGTCTCTGGGCCGTCGCCCATCAAATTATCGTCACCGACAGGAGTCCGGGGGGCGGACTCTGTCGGTGAACGGTCTCTTGAGCCCAAGATTCGGACACCGGGACCACGCCGTCAAGGTGCTCGCTGCTGCCTCCTATTAATCCAAGGTAGGTTTGCGGCGACTCCGACGCGACTGGTTCCGGAACCCCATCCAAACTGTCCACTTCGCACGCTTTCCTATCAAAACCGACAATTGGCGGTTCAGGAAGAGGCGAAGTCTGGGCGTCTTGAACTCAGCGTACTACGGCGGCGATCGAATTACGAAGGTCTTATCAATGGAGCGTCAAACTCCTTCAGTTACGCGAACGTTCGTACATCGACTCTCGAGCAGTTGCGGCGCGACGCTCGTCTGCTGCATGGAGGGCGAACGTGAATGGAAATTCTGCTTCGGATCGAGAAAACGTCGAAGCGAGAAAACGTCGAAGCGAATAAGGCGTTCGATGTCACGGGTCGCGACCTCGGCGTTCATGGAATAGCGTGCGGGGATCGAGAGGTCGAGAATGGCAGAGCTTCGTGCAGCGATCGATCATGGATTCATATACATTTCTCATCACGGCGTCGTGGGTGTCTTTGAATGAAGTGGTGAGTATCGCGGCAACTGCCTGGCGAGCCGTTAGCAATTCGACCACCTGCCTCTGCCGACAACGTTCTCAACTCAACGCGTACCAGCCCGTGCACCACCGTCGTTCACTCGCTCTCGGCACTTCGGGAGATCATCACCAACGCGACTACTTGGATTTCTTTCCCGAGACTGACGATCCGCCAGAAACCAATTCGGCAAGACTCGTTACGACGACGTCGGCACCGTGGTCACGAAGTTCATCGGCGTAGTCGTGCGTACCAGGCGCATCATGATGATCGACGCCGACGACCAAGCCAAAGTGTCCGGCGCGTCCAGCTTCAACACCTGCAAGGGCGTCCTCCAGGACCACGGCGCAATTTGCGTCGACGCCTAACATCTTTGCTCCTTCGAGATAACTGTCGGGCGCGGGCTTCCCTTTCAGATCGAAATTCTTGACCGCGTGACCGTCAACGATGGCGTCGAAGAGGTCGATGATGCCCGCCTTCTCAAGGGCCGTCTTCGTGTTTTCGCTGGCCGAGACGACGGCTACTTTGGTTCCCCTATGGCGAAGTTGCTTCACGAGCGACACCGCGCCGTCGAAGACTTTCACCCCGTCTTTTTTCAGGGCTTTTAGAACTAGCTCATTCTTACGGTTACCCACACCTTTAACGGTGCGCGCATCGCACGGATCGTCGTCGGCGCCCTCGGACAGCGTGATGCTTCGCGCGGCGAGAAATTTGCGGACCCCGTCGTCGCGAGGCTCGCCGTCGACGTACTTCTCGTAGTCATCTTCGGGGTCGAACGGCGCGTACTTCTTCCCCGCGTGGGTTGCCTCCTTCGTCAAAAACTCGTCGAACGTCTGTTTCCACGCCGCTGCGTGCACC
>Ga0207933_1001281_pt1 | contig 19810 bp, 9 predicted proteins | sample NGESurdeep092012_4_FD_184488 | JGI IMG/M metagenome (GOLD analysis project Ga0207933, IMG submission 184488) | Arctic peat soil microbial communities from Barrow, Alaska - NGEE Surface sample F53-3 deep-092012 (SPAdes) | ecosystem: Environmental > Terrestrial > Soil > Wetlands > Peat ...
GGGAGCTTTCGCACAACGCGACAACGACTACCTTTTCCTGACGGCTGCGGCACATTCCTCGGCGCTCAGCGAGTCGATTGCTGCCCTAGGCGCGTCTCGTATCCCAGCGATCCAACTTGGCCGCATCATCGACGCGGTAACGGCAGAAGGCGCGACTGCCCCAGCGGCATCCGAGGAAGCCGCCCCTTGGTCGGTTGTTGATGCGCCTGGTCAGGTTTGGGGAACGGTCGACACGGTGATCTGGTGGGGATTTTCTGGTGACGTTAGTTCGCCACCTCGTCAGCCCTGGTCAAGCGCCGAAATTGCGGCGCTGGCGACCGTCGATGCCCACGTCGAGCCAATTGAAGATGCAGTCATTCGCGAGGCTGCCAGTTGGCGTCAGGCGCTACTGGGAGCTCGGTCTCGCGCTATCCTTGTGATGCCTCGCCGCCTCCGGGGAGAAACCGCGACGCCGCATCCGTTGTGGCACGAGATATTTGCGCAGCTCGAGTCACTACAGGCTGTCGCCAAGGCCCGGATTCCGGCGCAAACAATTTCGCTCGGTGAAACAGCCCGGATGGGCGATCGCGTGATCAGGCGTCAAGGAATTGGCCCACTCACATTACCAATCGCCCGACGCCGATGGGTCGTTCCCGCTTCGACGATTATTCGACGACCTATGGAGTCGATTACCAGCATCAAAACGATGATCGAGTGCCCTCTTGCCTGGGCGTTGAATTATGGCGCCCGTGTCCGCCCTGGCGCGCTGGACGTCCTGCCCGATGACGCAAACCTAATCGGCATACTCGCCCACGCCGTCGTCGAGAAGCTTTTTGACCTACGAAAGAATTGGCTTCCGGAGGAGGCCGCGACCGAGGCTGCCAAAATGTTTGATAGCCTTGCGATCCAGACTGCGGCGCCTTTGCTGCGGCCTGGGTATGCCGTCGAATACGAAAGAGCCAAGGCGCGTGTATCGGATTCGATCCGCCTGCTTATTCAGATGATTTCCGACGCCGGCTTAACCGTTAGGGGAGTTGAAGAAGAGGTCGTTGTTACATTCGCACCGGGACAAGACTTCGGAGGTTATTTGGATCTTGTCCTCGAGGATGCAAAAGGCCGATCGGTCATCCTCGATCTCAAATGGTCGACACGGGACAAGTATCGTCGCGAAGAAGTTCAGGAAGGCCGCGCTCTTCAGCTAGCCGCATATACTTGGCTAGAGGAACAGGCCGGGCGCACGTCGCTGGGCGCCGGATATTTTATGCTGCGACAACAGAGCCTCCTTTTCACCGCCCCCTATCCGTTCTCTGCCGCCCACCATGTGCCCGGCTCTGATCTCAAACAGACATGGGTTGAGTTACGTACCGCTTACGATCGTCGCATGGAACAGCTGGAGCGCGGCGATGTTCTGGTAAGAGGCGTCCCGGCTGGAACTGATGACACTGATGTCGATCCCATGCCCCAAATCGAACCGGGGTGCAGATTTTGCGACTACAGGTCCCTTTGCGGCGCGTCGATCGAAGGAGGCCGGCGATGACCGAAATGGGGCCAATCTCAGTAGTAAGTGCCGGAGCTGGTACTGGAAAGACATGGCGACTTAGCACCGAATATGTGAACGCCGCCCAAAGCGGCGCGTCTCCAGCTCGCATCATCGCGACGACGTTCACCATCAAGGCCGCAGCCGAGTTGGTGGAACGCGTCCGGGCTCGCCTTATTCAAGAAGGCTTCGCCGACGCTGCCCAAAGCGCGCTGGCCGGGCTGGTTGGCACCGTGAACAGCGTTTGTGGCCGCTTGGTAAGCGACTTCGCAATCGACGGGGGGCTTTCTCCAGTTGCCGAGGTTATCCCGCCGGAAATGGCCAACTCTCTTTTCGGTTTGGCGACCGAGGAAGCAATCCAGAGATTCTCTCTAAAGATTGACCCAATCGCGGAACGCCTACGTCAGGACGATTGGCGAAAGACTGTATTGGACATCGTCAACCTGGCGCGTGGGAGCGGCTTGACCCCAACGCAGTTTGCCGATTTTTCTCTAAAATCTTGGCAGGGCATCGAACCACTTCTCGCACCGGTTGCCGCCAACGAAACGCCAGCCGATCTTGACCGCGCTTTGGCTGATACTATTCGGAATTGCATCGCGCAGATTGATGCAGGCGGTGACGTTACTGAGACAACAAAAAAGGCTTTGACAACGCTGCGCCAGGTCGCGTCTCAATTGTCGAATGGACGGCCTTTAGCGTGGGATGCATGGGCTCGGGTTTCAAAGCTCAAGGCTGCGAAGGCATCCGAACCCTTCCTTCAGGCGGTTAGGGCGATTGCCGCGCGTCATCCGACGCATCCACGACTGCATGCCGACCTCCGTCAGTTTATCGATCTTGTTTTTTCATGCGCGGCAGAGGCACTCGATCATTTCTCCGAATTTAAACGGTCTCGCGGTCTACTCGACTTTACCGACCAGGAGGCGCTTGCCCTTGAGCTCCTCCGCCAGCCGGAGGTGCGCGCTCGGATGCGCGAGCGATTCGACCTTTTGATGGTCGACGAATTTCAGGACACCAGCCCCATACAGCTGGCGGTATTCCTAGAGATGGCAAAAGCCGTCAAGCGCTCGCTTTGGGTCGGCGATCAAAAGCAAGCCATCTTTGGGTTTCGGCAGACCGATCCCGCGCTCGTAAACGCGGTGATTGAAAAGATTAGGCCGGCGACCGGGGGCGCCGAGGAATCCCTCGATACGTCACGGCGCTCGCGCCCCAGCCTGGTTCGATTTGCAAACGCAGTTTTCGGTGCGGCATTTCCGCCAAAGGGAGTTCCTTCCGACAAAGTCATCATCCCGAACTTTCATCGGTCCGAACCGCCTGGCTTCGGACCCGGCCTGCATCATTGGAAATTAGAAGGGAAAAACTGGCCGTCTGCACTGCAGGCGCTGGGCGGGCGTATCCAGTCACTACTGGTTTCGCCTGATGCAACCCCGGTAATCAACCGGGCGGACGGAGCTAGCCGGCCACTGAAGCCTAGCGATATAGCCATCCTTTGTCGCCAGAATGATCGCTGCAAGGCCGTTGCCGATGTACTTGGCGCCTTAGGCATCCCCGCCGCCATGCCGAGAAACGGTCTACTCGATACAGCGGAGGCAGTTCTGGCGTTTGCAGCCTTGCGCTATTTGGTTGATCCAGCGGATTCGTTGGCTGTGGCCGAACTGGCCCATTTCAACGAAGGCAATGGCGACTGGCTGACCGTCTGGTTGACAAAGGGCGCCGATGTGCTGAAGGCCCAATGCGAGGCGGTCGTCGCTCTCGACGGACAACGCCCCAATCTCGCTCATCTGACACCTGCAGAGGCGCTTGAAACGGCGATTGCCGCGGCTCGCATCGATCAACTTGTCCACCGGTGGGACCGTGCGGGCGAGCGCCTGGCAAATTTGGATGCTCTGCGTAAAATTGCGCTCGTATATGAGGATGCCTGCCGAGCTACGCGAGGCGCCGCGACGGCCGCTGGCTTGGTCGCGCATCTTGCGACTGGCTTGGAGAATGGCGGCGAGCGTCCGGCCTTTGAAGGTGACGATGCCGTGCGCGTGCTCACCTATCATCGCGCCAAAGGCCTGGAATGGCCGGTCGTGATCTTGCTTGACCTGCAAGATGGAGCAAAACGCTCGCCCTTCGGGGTTTACTCCGAATCGCCTACCGGCGGATTGGACCCCTGGAATCCGTTAGCGGGACGTTGGATTCGATTTTGGCCGTGGCCGTATGGCGACCAGGAGAAGGACGTACATCTCGACGCTACGGTGTCTGCCAGTCCGCAGGCTCAGGCTCGAACCGAAGCTGAGCTCGCCGAGCTTGTTCGACTCCTCTATGTGGGGATGACCCGGGCGCGAGATTATTTGGTGTTCGCCACCCGACCGTCTGCGTCATTGGCTTGGATAGACATTCTGACGCGGGCGGACGGCACGCCAATTCTCAAATTGCCAACAACAGATGGCAAAACCGAGGTAACCGTTGATGGTCAAGCCTTCACCATGGTGGTGCAGTCTGCGGGTCCCACCCCAGTAGCAGCTGTTCAGGGCGAGGCTCCTGCTGTCGCCTGGTTCGCTCCACTCCCTCTCTCGGGAGAGCCGCCTAAGTTTTCTGCAGCACGACTGTCGCCGAGTACTGCTGCGCAAGACGGCAACGATAATCGCGCACCTATCGACGAGACACCGATCGAAGTCGGACAGCGCTTGCCGATCAGCGGCAGCCCGGACATGCGCTTACTCGGAGAGGCCGTCCACGGGTTCTTGGGTGCCGACAGCATCGATCGACCATTGACCCAGCGCGAGGCCATGGCGAAAGAAACACTCGATCGCTGGAGCGTAACCGGGGCTCTGCTACCCGCCTCACTCATCGAAGCCAGCAGGAGACTAGATCGCTTTATTGCCGACCGCTGGCCTTTAGCCCGCCAACATCGTGAGGTGCCTGTGTTCAGCCGTATCGGCGATCAACGTGCTAGCGGCCGAATTGACCTGTTGCTTGATACGCCTGAGGGTTTTGTGATCATCGATCACAAGACCTTTCCAGGCGCACCACACACCTGGGTCGAGAAAGCGAAGGAATTTTCGCCTCAACTCGCCCTTTACAGTCAAATAGTGGCCCAGGCGACGGGACGACCCGTTCTGCAAAGTTTCATACACATGCCGATTGTAGGCGTCCTTATTGGCATCGGATCAACTTTCTCCCCTGCAATCCAATCAGGCCAGGCATGAGCACCAGTGTGCAACAGAAGGCCGAGGCTGAGGACAGGCAGCCATCTGAAGGGCTTCTCGAAAATATCAGAATCGAGAACCTGAACGTTTATCGCGCGAGCCCGCAACGCCTCCGCGAGGATGTCGGGCAGGAGAGCCAAATCGCGCAGGATTACCGTGGCCGCCTTGTCTACGAGCTCCTTCAAAATGCAGACGACGCAATGGGTGCGGGAACGGCATCCGCCTGCATTCGCTTTGAGCTGACGGATACCGATCTTTGGGTTGCCAACTCGGGGCGCGCACTCGACGAGGCGGACATCAGGGGTCTTTGCGGAATCAGCGCCAGCAAGAAGTCCGTGCAGCACGGCCAGAAGCGCCGGGCATCCATCGGCCACAAGGGAATGGGATTCAAGTCGGTGCTGGAGATCACCGATGCGCCCGAGGTCTTCTCCACTACCGTCTGCTTCCGCTTCAGCCCTGACGCCGCTGTACTCGGCGTGCAGCCACTCGTGCTCGAAGGGAAACTTGAGGAGATATCTCGGGCACCAGCAACACGATTTCCCTGGCCCACAGACCGAGAAAATACCGAATGGGCCCAGCTGCGTCAGCGGGGCATGAACACGGCATTCCGGTTTCCTCTTCGCGACAAGATGAATGGGGAACAGCGCGATCGCCTTGCCTCGGTTCTCAGAGAACTCCCTGTTACCTCTCTTGTATTTCTGAAGCACATCGGGCGCGTCGAAGTCAAAATAAGGCGATCAAATGAGAGCCGATACTTCGCGTGGTCTGTGCATCGGGAACATGCAGACGGCGACGGTTGGAAGGATGTGTCCAGCTTTGCGGCGTCCGGTGACTACCGGGTCACACTTAAGTCGGACGACGGAGCTATTGAGGCGTTTTTGCTAGCTTACGAAGCGGACATCGCCATCGGTGATCATCGTGGCGGCCTGGACGAATTCAGCTGGGAGGGAGTGGAATACACAGAGATCTCGGTCGCCGCTAGGATGCACGATCAAGAGCCCGCCTCGATCAATGATGAGTGGAAGCGCATTCATGTCTTCCTTCCGACAGGCGAGCCATGCCCATACGATCTTCTCGTAAGCGGCGCCTTCGGATCGAACCTATCGCGCCAAGAAATCCGGGTCGAAGACGAGTCGACAAACTACAATCGTTTCATGTTCCGCCAAGCTGCGCGGATTATTTGTAAACGTCTCTTCCCGAAGCTAATTGGTGATGGCGCGACGGTAGTTAGCTGCCTGCGATTGCTGGATAGACACGTAAAGCCGCACAGCCGCTGTACTACGGCGGCTGCACAGGCTCTCTACGAAGAGGTTGCCGGCGCGCTGGCGGACCTGCCGTTTCTCCCGGCAGCGGATGAAGGCTTTCTGGCGATACGTGACTGCGCTGTGCCACCCATCACTTCAGACGACGACGTTGGGCGCTCGTTCCGCAAACTGCTTCATTCCAATGCATCGTGCCAGGAGCGCCGGCTACCGCAAGAAGAGTTCTGTGGCGCAGACATCGGTCGCGTGCTCGTCGATCATGGGGCTTATATGATCGCAGCTGACGAAGCGGCATCCTTGCTAGCCTCAGCTGATCCGTCAAAGTCAGAGATTGGCTTTCACGCAAGTGGAAAGTTTTGGGTTGATCCGGTTCTGACCGTACTTGAAAAACTCTGGCAGGGCCTCAATTGGGAGGACAAGTCTAAGCTAGTTGGTGCCGCACGACTCCAGCACTTATTCCCAGTCGCCGTTGATGGCAATATCGCTAAGCGCATCAGCACGCAGGATGTGACTTGTTTTTATCCCCCGCGCTTTCTCCATGGGGAAGTGCCGCTGGCTGGTTTGTCTTTTCTTCTACAGGAACTCTGCTGGGGCGATCTCACACCCAAAGAACGTAACATAGAACTTCAATATCAGATGGAGGCATGGAAAGCCCTATTCGATATCCGCGAATTTAAGTTTCCTGAAGTCATGCGCGCCAGTGTGCTCCCCGCGCTTGATCTTGAGCGCGACACGGATGAGCAGTCCGGCCGTGAAACACTTCAGGACCTCAATCGACTTGCAGCCATTTGCCAACTGGCTGGACGCACTCCCAATGCGAACGCCCCGCTGCCATACGAACGCCTGGGACCAAATCGAGCACTCTTTAACCTTAGTCGCCTCGACGTTCCTTGCCGGGGAGATTCGGACAGCGAGGTGAGATGGATCCCAGCCTACAAAGCCTATTTCGGCTCGGACTGGCTAGGCGTTAGTTCTGTGGAGTGCATCTTTGACGCTGGTCGGGATGCGGGCGTCAGCGGACTGCCCGATGTTAATTTTGTCTTGAGTCCCGATCGCTTCGGTGGCCTGTTGGAACAGTACCGTGGCCTCAAGACGGACGAAGAGGACGGAGATCAAAAAGGGGATGCCGGTGAAGATGAGGTCAGCGTCGATGAAGACGAGGACGCCGCACTCGACGCGGACGACCGAGAGCGATGGCTTCGGTTCTTTCAATGGCTGGGCGTTAACGCTTTTTTGCGACCGGTTCACTTTCACGACGTAGAGGACCGCGCATCTGGTTGGCTCAAGACCCACGACCTTCGCCGACCTGATGGGTGGGCGTTTCAGAACATTCCGGCCGACCTCTGGGATCGGTTCACTCAGAGTGTGCGCCAGCATCTGGACGAAAGCGATGCCGCGCGCGCCGCAGACACAAGCCCGTACTTCTACGAACTTCACGATCTTGAACACCTTGTTGCTTTTGCCAACATCGCATCTACCGAGCCGTCGGCGAAATTCGCTAGGGCGTTTTATGAGCACCTAGCGCGGCACTGGACGGCACTGGAAAAATTTTCGCGGGTTCGTGTCGCTCAGGTGTCTGTTGGTCAGGAGCCCGCACGAAGAACCAAACCTCCTCGCGCGAAAGAAGATGAACTCGCGGATGGAGGACTGAATCTCTGGCTCTTTCGTTTACAAAATGTTGCGTTCTGCCCCACTGTCCATGGTCCACGCATCCCTGCACAGACCTGGTTGCCTACGCCCGAGGTTCAGCGACGTTTTGGCCGGCGCGGTAGAGCCGGAAGCTACCTGATCCCCGCTCTCGATGTCGACGCATCGGTTCTGAAAGGTAAAGCGCGGGCATTTGCTCAAGCTGTTGGGGCTCGTGAAGAGCTCAGTCCCACGACCTTTACCGTTAGCGATGCAAGAGTCCTGTTGGAACGACTGCGGCATCTCTATCAGGAAAAGTGTGACACCAATCAGGATCTACGACTGGATCTCCGCGAGGTGATCCGTCCAGCTTACAGAAACCTAATCGAGCTTCTCTCGGGCAAGGCTGAGGACGGTGATGAACGATCTCACTTGGGCAATGCCATGGTCTTGGCATCCGATAGCCACGGTGCGTTACGTTTTTTGGAGGCCCAAAACGTCTTTTATCTCGACCGGAGGGACACCAGGGAACGGCTCGTGAGCGCCGCGCCTATTTGGACGTTCGTAATCGAAGCCTCACCAGCAGCTCGCATTGTTCTCGCCCAGCTATTCGGCATGCGCATACTTGAGGATTCACTCTCCTGGGCACCCAAGCCAGGTGATCCGTCGCTTGATGACGCAAGCTTAGGAGGGTTCAGGGGAGGCTTGCGTCGCCTTGCTCCGTATCTTCTGGCCCGAGTCGGCGCCGACCGTGCTGATGAACGGTTGGTTCGACAGGACGCTCGCAGGCTGCGTGATTTTATAGACAATGTTGAACCAGTAACCAGCCTCGATCTGAGTTGCAGCCTCGACGGCCAGGAGATTGCTATCGACGAGGGTAGCCGCGAGGCATTCGTGAACCTTGTTTCAAATGAGTCAGCCAAAGCCTTCGTCGTCTGGGGTGAGAATCCATGGCCTCCGAGTCAACACGAGGCAGAAACACTGGCCAGCGTGCTGTGCGACGTTCTTGGGTCTGGCTACTTCGAATCCTTCATCGCGCTCCTGCAGTCGGAGTCTAAAACTCTTCGGGAGAGGATACTGCGGCGCGCCGGTGCACCGCTCGACATCGATGAGAAATTAGCTCTGTTTCAGACAGTCGGCAAAGATGACGACGAGTCGACGGATATTGGATCAAAAGAAGACGCAGATACGGAAGAACCAAGGAACGCTGTTCCTTCAATCGGCGAGATGGAGGAGCCGGCCGCAAACCCCGCGACGTCGGAGAACACCATCGGGGGGGGGCCAGCTGATCGCCCACACGTGCCTCTATACGAGCCTTCCGATCTGCTGATAGACGGCATACCCGTGACCATTCATGGAAAACCTATTGATGGCCATGGCGATCCCAAGAAGTCCTCCTCTAGTCACTTCAACAATAGATCAGGGACCGGCAACGGGCGCTTCGGTGGCAATACAGATTTAGACGAACTGGACGAGCTGGGGATGTGGGTGGCGCTCTCCTTCGAGCGAGGGCGGTTGCGCCGTGGTGGATTGCCAGATGCCGAAATATTTGATGCTGAAAGCTCGAACAGCTTGAATCATGCGCTAGTTTTCGATGTCTCTAGTCCCAAGTCAGTCGAGATCGCGCGTTCCAAGTCCGCCAAATTTTCTGCCGCGATAACTTGGCTCCACGAGAATTTCGGTGTTGTGCCCGACTGGCCTGGCTTCGACATCCTAACCCTCGATCCACGCGAACCGAGTTCTGTAGGCCGTATTATCGAGCTTAAATCGTCAGGAGTGGCATCACGCATTCAGGAGATGACCTGGAACGAGTGGAAAACTGCGAGAGAAAGCACTCTCAGAGAACGATTTTACCTATACCTCGTCGGCAACTTACGATCGGACTTGCCATCGGCTGAACCCTACATCCGCACCATCAGGAACCCGTTCGAGCAGATTGCCGCCGATGTACAGGTTTCCCGAACGACTCAGAAGAAGGTTCAGCTCGCTGTTAGCGAATTTCGGGAAGCAGAACACCTGGACCTCACAGTCCAGCGTACTGACAAGACGGCTTTGAATGAGTGATTATCGACAACCGACAATGCTCTACCTACTCTAAGAGTTAGCCACTGGCATAATACTTCACAACAAAAGCTGGGAACGCTCTCGCATCCATTTGAAAAAAGGGCAGGCTATGACTTCGCCATTTGCCACTCTCGCACCGTTAGCGGTGCAATTGAGACAACGCGAAGCGAATGTTCGCCCAATCAGCCAAGTTGTCTTACAGCTCCCGTCTGGGGAACCATCATTCAGTCGCGCCAGATCAACAGTTACACGATGGATGAATAATCGCGCGGGTCGCAAGTTACCCACGGAGGCGTGGAACGGCGATACCTTCGAACTTGAGGATGTTGGCGCCCAACGCACAGCAGCCGTGTCGATCGTTGCCCCCCGATACTGGGCCGCCCGCCTCGACGATGCGGATCGGACTGTGGCCCAGCGTGTCTGGACCACAGAAATCGGCATAGCTGAACGTCAGGATAAATCAATCCTATTTGGTTGCCGGCTGCTGTGTGTAACGCGCGGCGCTGATATTGCGTTTGTGCGTTCTGTTCCTGGATTTGTGCGGAATGTTTCCGAAGACCAAGAGGCGCATCTCGATGGGCGTCCAGTTTCAATAGAACCCTGGGTCATTGAAGACGAAAGCAGCGTGGATGATCTTGTAGCCATGCTGCGCGATCGTCATAGACAGAGCGACGTAATCGTCTTTTCTTTGCCGGAAGATTCGGAAAATCCTCTAGAGACTATTGTCTCAGCCAGGCAGATTGCGAAGTCCACCATCGGTGTGGCCCATGTAGTAATTATTACCGGGCCAGCAAGTTTTTATCTAAGTGACCGCGTCGGCAAGGAATTTTCCGTTTTTCGGCAAGCGGTGCGCACTTACAAGGTCGGCTTCGATCCAGCAGAAGACGAGCCGTTTAACCATCCTCTGGCGCTGCCGCAAAGGATCACAACTTGGCCCGATGGGGGCGGCTCTGCATTCGAAGCGTTCTTAATTGATCGCGTACTCGCCGCATCGGTTAATACACGTGATTATGAGCACAAGCTGCCGTCTTTTACGACTGTGCGCCGCGCCGCGGCTGAAATTCGTATTGCGTCTGCCCGAGAGGCGGGCTCATCCGAAACAGATTTGCTGAAAATCGCTGATGAAGAAATTTTGAACCTTAGAAAATTTTTAGACGAAGAGCGTCAAACTAGTGCTGGCCTCTGGAAGGTTGCGGAAGAGGAGCGCGATCAAGCCTTAGCCGAAGCGCAACAAGTCAAGGAGACGAACAGCCACTTACGATATCGAATAGAGCGCCTTGAACAACAATTAATCGCAAAGGGAGGCGCCGCCGCTGAAACACCTATTCCTGACAACCTCTCGTCGTTTGAGAACTGGTGCAGGACATACCTGGCAGGATACGTCGAAATTCATAATCGCGCTTATCAGGGCATCAAAAAATCTGAGTATGACGATATCTCCCTAATATATAGATCGCTTCTCGTTCTCCGCGACTATTATGTGACGATGAAACGCCACGGAGGGCTGGATAAAAAACGAAGTTATGAGGAAGCCTGCCAAGCTCTTGGACTTGAAGAAGCCCCCACCTTCTCAGGCCCTCGGGCTGGTGAAGAGGGCGAAATCTATTTTATTCGTTACGCTGGGCGGCGAGTGGAATTAGATAGGCATCTTAAGAAGGGAAACTCTAGAGAACCGCGCCACTGCTTTCGTCTGTATTTCTTTTGGGACGATGACGATCAGCAAGTCGTCGTTGGTTGGCTGCCGTCCCATTTGGATACGCGCCAAACTTGAATGTGATTTTTGCACGTATCGGATAATGCAAGCCACTGCCCGATGAACACATTCGGCTTGACGTCAGCGAGACATTCCGTGAATTGCGATCTGCTGCTGAGAAACACTATGACGGCATTGCGGGCGGCCCAAATATGTCGATTTCGCATGATCGGACTTGCCGCAGACCGGGATCTCGGGTTGCCAAGCCTGCCACTGGCTTGAAGATGTCCAGTCCGCGACCAAGTTTAAATACGAACCCGTTGTCGAGGATGAAGAAGCGATCGTGGAGATCTTCCTCAATCTTGAGCTTGATACGCATATCCCCTTTATCAAACGCATCACGGTCGAGCGATTCAAAGAACTGCTTGTCAGCCTCCGCTGAGGGATCGTTGACCTCTCGAGTGATGATATGCAGCGTCTTGAGTTTGGCACCCTCCAATAATGCCACAACGAACTCGGTTAGATTCCTTCGTTGGTGACGCAGCGCAAGATACGGATCGACGAGCCATGCTTCAGAGGCAGCCTGAAAGTATTGGCGAGGAAAGATGCGCGTAAATGGCCAGCCCTTCGCTCCGTTTTGGAGGACATGCCGCTCGACGCATTGTTTCGCTCGCGCCCGTATCGATTCAGGAAAGTATTCTCTTGCTGGTGTCCCAATCGGCTGTTGAGCCGCAATCGGCTGTTGGGCTGCAATCGGTTCTGGCGTTGGTTCGCCCCCTGGCGTATCAAGTTCTTCCCCCAACAGTTCTAGGACGTCTGCGCGAGCGGACGAAATGGCTGCAACGAGTTCGGTCGCCGTTCGTTCAAAGGCTTCCTTTTGCCCCGTGACAGCAGCCTCAGCGGCTGCCCGAATGTCGACGGCTGTCTGCTCAATCTGCGCTCTGACTTGGCTCAGGGTGTTGTCAGGAATAGCGTTCGCATGCGCCGTGAGATGCTCCGAAAACTGTCTAAAGCGGGCATGGACATGCCCCTTTAGAGCGTCCTTCAGGATCGATCGTACTTCACGATAGAACGCGCGCACCTCCACCGTTTGGCCGACCGTCGTGCCGCGCCCCCACACGGCAGCTACTTTCTCTCGGGCTGTAGAAATTTTGTTCTCTACGTCTTGGTCGACGAAATTTTCGAGCAAAGCGACAATCTTGGTTTCCTCTCCCTCGACAAGCTCCTGGAGCGAACCCAATGTTTCCTCCAGAAACGCATCGAGATTCGTACCGATATCGAGCTGCAACTCGTCACCGATCTCAAGCCGAGCCACGGTCGCATTCGCTTCGGTCGAAAGCGTTTTGAGGTGCACTCGAAATTTCGTGACGAATTCGCCAAATGCGTCGGTCTTCTTGCTCAATTCCTCGGCGATCTTTGGAAACACTCTGTTTGCTACACGAGTTTGCACCTCGTGCATGTACCCCCAACTTCCGCCGCGACGCGTGCGCCAATGACGGCCTGTGTCGTCCGACTCATATGAGCCTAGTACTTCATCGGCTTGATGAGCGATGATCTCGGCAATAAGGCTCTCGTACTCGGCCCGGTTTGCCAAAGTCGATTGCAGCACATCACAATCTTTCCGCGTCACTTCAGAAAACTGCTGGCCATTCTCCTCAAATTTTCCACGAAACGTAGCGAGCTTCTGCTCGGCAACCTCGCGACTTCTCAGGGCGCCGACCACGGTGCGCCGCTTTTCGACGACAGATAGCATCTCCTGGAGAGCAGTGGCGACGCCGCTCTGGATGACATACTTAGTCGCCGCGAGGCGAGATTCGGTTGATAGAATGCGGTACAGCGTTTCTCTGATGTTTCGCATTCCTCCAGGATCATCATGCGCAATCAGAAACTTCACCGGCTCGTTGCGCATGTGATCGTTATGGTTTGCCGCCGAGGTAAAAGCGATCTCGATGGAATTCAGCTGGTCACGATACCGCGTTACAGATGCGGAACCGGTTTCTCCAGCCAACTCGTTAAGGGTTACTTCGATTTCAGACCGAAGCCTGCGGCGCTCAGATGCGATTCTCGCTGAGATGGGTTCGGGATCCTCGTCTTGATCGCGCGCCTCGCGAACGTGCTGCTCATAGGTATGGTCGACCTGTGTTACGACGAAGATAAGCTGCTTAATGGTCCCTTTGCGCAACAGAGACAGGACAAAATCCTTCTCAGATTGCCCATACGATGCGCCGGATTTCGTCAAGAATAGTACGGCGTCAACATCCTGAACGGCACGTTCGGTCAGCTGCACGCGGAAGCGTTCTGTGTCGTCGAGCCCAGGAGTATCGACAAGCGTCACGCCTTCTCCAAGCAGCGCGGATGGCGTCTCGATTTCAATTGACTCCACGAGACAGTGATGCGGCTTGGTGCTGGATGTGTACTGCTTGATTCGACGCTGAAACTCAGCCTCAGCCTTGCGTTGTGCTTCGCGGCCAGCACCGGCATTCATGGGGATCGTAAGCGTATGCCCCCCCGGTCTCACGTGCTCGCGCTCAATCCCGTCGAGATCGAATGTCTCGGTCTGAGTGGCGGAGCCGGAGCGCTGCTCCTTTTCGAACTTGAACCAGTTCGCCGCTCGGTGCGCCTCCGCATCTGCCGGATCGTTGCGGTAAAGCGCCTTCAGCCCGTCCCAAACTGATTTGTCGATGAGATTGATCTTTGCAACCACCTTCTCGCCAGAGCGGAATGTCGTAATGGCTGCAGTCTCCGGGCTGGTATCGACCCCTGCAAGGCGCCGGTCGAGCAACACATTGACGAAGGACGACTTGCCAGCCTTGAAACGACCGATGATGGCAGCCTTGTATTCATGCGGGGCTTCGTTCTCCTTAAGTAACTTCTGGAGGCTCGTTACAGCCTTGGTGCATTCGTCTCCAAGCCCCCAACGCTGCTCCGATTCATTCTGCTTGAGCACGCCGATCAAGGAGTTCACACGGTTCCTTGCGGCTTCTAGGTCCTTTCGAATGCGACTGGGCGATTTTTTACTCATCGACGCCTCGAAGTTGGTTCCGATTTATATCCAGGTAGAACGATAAGTGAGCGACCGAGCCAGATTTGCGCGATGCTTACAATTCCTCAGTTGATACGCAAGCGTCGAGCTTGGCTGGTCAGCTCCTCGTCAGCAGCATCACCGAGAATGTTTTTTGCAATTCGCGCAGCGGTTCGATTGTTTTGAGCTTCGATCCTCGCAATCAGTCCAATAATCAACGAGACGGGATCAATGCCGAGGCGTCCGGCAAGGGCCATCACCTCGGTGAGCGCTGCCGCACCGTGAATTGCGCGAGCGATTGGCCCGTCAAGTTCCGAAAGGTCTCCAACCCGGAGCCGGTCTGGCCCGACGTCCCAGTTAATATTCGCCCCGATTCCGGAGAGATCTAGATTTCCGGCAGCTTGGTCTCCACGCGCATTTTTCGCTTGAAATGCTTTCAGTGCGTCGGCCTGTTCATACAGGAACCGCTCTATATGGTCTAACATTTGTCGGTATCCCCCAAGACGCCCGAGCACCTGAACGGTCTCATCCGTCCGCGTAGATTGCACGAGGTTAAGTCCTGCAGCATCTTGAATTGCATGCATTAGAGCAGAGCTGCGGTCTCCTATTTCTCGAATGGCCTCCATTGCCCGTTGCGCAAATTCTTGCAGCGGCATGCTGGCATTTTGTATGTCGGCCGATAGACTCTCACCCAATGGACCTCTGAGCAGGCCCGCAAGAATAATGGATAGGACTGTTTCAACCTTCAGCCCCAGATCTTGGGCATGCCGAGAAATATCTTCGAATTCCCTTTCGAGTCCTGCTTCTTTCAGGAGCTTGCCTGCACGACCTGGTTCGAGCCTTGACGGAGAATCTTCAATCAGCTCCACGAGCCGACGGAATGGGAGGGGAAGATCAACATTATGAGGCCGGCTTTTTGGGTCATCGGTGAAGGCGTCAAGTTTAGATACCAGCGACGAAAATCTTGAGGATCGCTCGACCCGATCCATCATTGGCGCCATCGGGGGAGCCATCGCGCACGCTCGAATAGACATGGCAGAATCCATAGCAAACGCAGTACGCGGCGTAGGTAGCGGGACCTTTCGCGTTCCGGGAATTCCCTCTTGAATAGTGGCAGCTTCATCCACGAGGACGAGGCTGGTGAGATGAGTAACCAGTCCTTCGGTCTCTGCGAGTTGAACCGCGTTTTCGACATCGAGCGCTGGAAGCGCTAGGCTGGCTGAAAACGCCGCGACAGCGCGTGCTTCAATTGTTTCCATAGAGGATTCGTCAGCCGGCTGCCAAGACGCGGTAATCGACATCCCCGCGCGACAAACCGATATGTGTTGCGGCATGCCCGTAATCGGGCTGATGGTTTGATGGCCCGTGCGGAGCGAGCGCAGGGACTGGTTGAGCACTTCCGCCAAATCGGCACCGGTAGCGACAAAAATCTCGCCTCCGGTCAAGGCTGCGAGATGTCCAACGTTGGCTTCGAGACTATCCTCGCCGACGAGAATTACCGAAAATCGGTGCCCAGTTCGAGTAAGAGCTTGGACATCGAGCTCATGGCTTTTGCCATCAGTCACTAGAAGCACGTCACGTACTTTTGACCGAGCGGTAACACCATCAAGCGCATGGCCGATATTGGTCCCGCCAGCAGGCTTGTTTAGACGTTGAGCGATTTCTTTGAGGCTATGGCCATCCCGTGTTGATCCGACTCGGTTGAAATCATCATTGAATTCCCAAATCTCAATGTCATCAGCCAAACCGATCCCACTGGCAATGTCCTGCAGACCGCGGACGATCGCAGCATGCTTGGTTCGTTTGCGACCGTCGGTGGAGGGTTCTTCCATCGAGCCGGAGTGGTCAATCATTACAGCTACGTCGAGAGCGGCGTCTGCGGTAATAGAAGGCTCTATGCGTAGGACGACTTTGCGGCCATCGGCTGCTCGACCGGGCAGTTCGTGAGGCGTCCAACCGCTCACTTCTAGATCGATCGGCGCGTTGAGCGGTATCTGAGCTTCACCGTTGTGAAGGCTTCCGCTGCGCAATGTTACCTGTCCATCATGACATGAAACAGTGAGCTCTCCCGTTTGTAGCAGACCGCCATGGGTAAGATCATCGGAGTCCGGCAATCCGGAGCGGCCATATATGTCACCGACCGTAAGCGGAATGCGAAGAGAGCCTCGGCCGTTGATGTTGGTTAGGGTCATTGTCCATGTCGCCAAAACCTCGATCTCAGCTGCAGGGGGAATGTGCCCGACCGACAACATGTGGACGCCCCGCAGCACTTCTTCATGCAAGACAGCCGTCTTCCCGCGCTCCAATGCGCCCTCATACAAGTCGCGGGCTTCCCCTCTGCGTTGCGCTTTCGCCTTTAGAACGCGTCCATCTATCCGAGCCTCCAACGCAAAGAGCGCGGCATGCACAGGTATAGGGAAAGTGATGGTCGCCTCGATACTGTCCCGCTCATCGTTTCGAAAAACTCGAGTAGTCGAGACGATCGCCAAGCCGTGTGCGATGCGCACAGCGAAGCGGGTTCCGATAAGCGGAATCGAGCGCTCAGTGCCCGCAATGAAAGCGCCATGTACAAATGCATGAAGGGGATCAATCATGGCTGGTGACGCGATCGGGCTCATTGGCTTTTTCCTTCAAAAGATCGGTGAGAAGTGTTGCGATGCGCTCAAGGATCGGTGTGACGTCCGCTACCTTGCCAAGGAGATCGGGATTGATGACGAGCGTTATTCCCGGCGCCACCGTGAAGGGGGCTCCTTGGCCACCTTCAAGAAGCAGCTTGATCGCTGCGGGCGGGAAGCCAAGTTCGCGGAGTCGCGCATAGCGGCGGATTGCATTGACGTGATCGTCGCCGTAGTCGGCGTTTGATCGTCCGCCATGAGGCGCAGGCATGAAGCCCTCAGCGATCAGATAACGGATCTGTCGCTCGGCAATACCAGTGAGGGCTACAAGTTCGCGGATGTTCATGGCCACCTCTATTGACAAAATCTTTGTCAAAAGATCAGGTGGGTGTCAAGGCTTTTTACATGTTTTTTGTCGAAAGAAAAATAGCCGACATTAACCCGTTGATTTACCTACGATTACGCTCCCTCTTGCTTCCACAGTGCTTCCTGGAGCAGGGTCCAAACACAATCGTAAAACAGCAACGCCGCCAAGTCTTTGACCTGGCGGCGAATTTGGTTGCGGGGGTAGGATTTGAACCTACGACCTTCAGGTTATGAGCCTGACGAGCTACCGGGCTGCTCCACCCCGCGATAAACCTGCTCAAATTGAGCCGAAATTGAAGCCGCGCGAGATAGCCCCAGCGCGTTTCGAAGGCTATGTAGCAACGGTGGACCGCAATGGGAAGGGCGAAATCTGTCTCATTTCATCAACTTGCCATGAAAACGCGGGAAAAGGCGCGCATGAGGGGGATGACCGGGCGGGCGGACGATCATTCGGGCGGCAGCGGTTTTGGCGGCGGCCTCGCCGCCGCACACGCCATTATTTTCGCTGCCCGCCAGGCGTTGGAAAACTCCGAGCTTTCCGACGCCGAGGCGGTCCATGAACTGCGCAAGGCGCTCAAGCGCTGGCGTGCGTTTTTGCGCTTGCTCGCCCGTCCGCTCGGCGAGGCGGCCGACCAGATGCGGCGCGAAGCGCGCGACCTGATGCGGGCGCTGGCCGGCGCACGCGACGCCCAGTCGGCACTCGATACCCTCGCCGATCTGCGCAAGGCCGATACGCCTTTCTCGGCGACCTCGATGGAGAGTGTCGGCAATCGGCTGACCGGGATCCGCGACGCCGCCGAGCAGACCAGCTTCACGCCGGAAATGCGCGAACGTATTTTACGCTATCTCAACTTTGCGGCACTTGCGCTCAAGCGCTGGCCGCTGCAAACGATCGACTTCGACACTGTCGCCGACGGGCTCGTTGCCACCTATCGGCGCGCGCGCCAGCTGATGCCGGAGAATTGGCTCGAGGCCGAACCCGAACATCTGCACGACCTGCGCCGGCGCGTTGTCGAGCATCGCCACCAGATGGATCTGATCGAGCCGCTGTGGCCCCGGCTCGGCCAGGTGTGGGCCGAGGAAGCCCAGCGCCTGCGCAACCGGCTCGGTGCTTGTCAGGATCTGGCCATGCTCGCCAATTTCACCGCGCCGCGTCAGCCGCTGGCGCCGTGGCGCTCGCGGCTTGCGCCCGTCATCGCGGCACGGCGGGCGACGCATCTGAAAGCCGCCGAGCGCCTGGCCGGTCGGCTGTTCGCGGAAAAGCCAAAAGCGTTCCGCCGGCGGATCGCCGCTTTGTGGACGGCGCGGCAGGTGAAGAAAGGCTAGGCCTATTACGCAACCAGTGGCCGCAGGCCGGGATGCTGTTTCACGAATTGTAAGTTTTCAGCCCAGGCGTCGAGGCCCCAGACATGGCCTGCGCGTTTCACGATCAAGTAGACCAGCACGCCGGCATAGACCAGATGGAAATCGAAGACGAAATTGGTCGTGTTCTCGACGAATGGCCAGTCCATGTGGGCCATCCAATAGATGCCCATCAGCAGTACGCCGAAGGTCGCGCTGACGCGCACCATCAGGCCGGTGAGCAACGATAGCCCGATGAGCAGATGGCCATACTCGACCAGGAAGGTCGTGATCGGAGCCATCGCCGGCGTCGTGAAGACTGCAAAAATATTATGGAAGGTTTTGGTGGTCTTGAGGAACCCGACCACAGTGAAATCGTGCACGAACACCTGGTGCGACGCGGCGTAGAGAAATGTCCACGCCATGGTCAGACGAAAAAATAGAATAAGGCCCTTGTCGATCGACGTATTGGGCATGAGATGCAGCCCTTCCTCGGTTTGAGAGTTCCGCCCCTACTTAGCTCAAGGTCGGAACTCAACAATGGTTCCAAAATGATTTGGGTCGATCGGGAAAGTGGTATCCGGTGCAGGGCAAGGCGGGTTTCAAAAACAAAATTCAAAACGGAAAAACCGCCGCTCGGTTTCCCGGGCGGCGGTTTTTCTAACTCTGATCATCGTGATGAGGAATTGTCTTTGGCAGGACTGGCAGCGACCTACTCTTCCAAGTCTTAAGACTTAGTACCATCGGCGCTGGGGAGTTTTACGGCCGAGTTCGAGATGGGATCGGGTACAGGCCCCCCGCTAAAACCACCAGTCCGGCTAAAGACAACTGTGAAGCAAGCGTTCGCTTCGCGAACGCGCAGTCCTCGGGCTCTTGACCCGAGGACCTGGCGCCGCAAGCTCTGGTTTTTCATTCTAACCGTATCTCTAAATCAATGAGCCTCAGACGCTTCCCGATAAAGGAAGCGCGTGAGCATTGGAAATGAGAGGATCAAGCCATTCGAGCTATTAGTACCGGTAAGCTCAATGCGTTGCCGCACTTACACACCCGGCCTATCAACGTGGTGGTCTACCACGGCTCTCAAGGGAGAACTCGTTTCGAGGTGGGTTTCTCG
>Ga0207933_1001283_pt1 | contig 19794 bp, 18 predicted proteins | sample NGESurdeep092012_4_FD_184488 | JGI IMG/M metagenome (GOLD analysis project Ga0207933, IMG submission 184488) | Arctic peat soil microbial communities from Barrow, Alaska - NGEE Surface sample F53-3 deep-092012 (SPAdes) | ecosystem: Environmental > Terrestrial > Soil > Wetlands > Peat ...
TAGCTTAAATAAGTCTGCCGCTTGTTGATGCGTTCCCTTTTTAGATTTTAAATACGAAATAACTAAAAGCCGTTTCGTCTCCTGACTATCTTTTGAACCTCTCTTTTTTTGCATAAGCAAATATACAAAATAAAATCTAAATATATCACTAAATTATGCTCCCATTAATAAATGTTCATTTACTGTTCTGATAAAAATATTCACTCACTCGTTCCTGCCAAACGACAAAATCAGGAACCAGATGTCTTGTACTTTATGTTTTTCTGGCACTGTTATTTCCATAAGAAATAACTATTGATAAGTAGTCCCCCTTTAATTACTAAACACATTCCTTAAATTTAAAACGAAAACAATATGGCTCTTTTAAAAAGAATGCTTTTCCTTTTTTTCCCAGTTACTATCCTTCTGAGCAGTTGTGCGGCAATTGGTTCTATTTTCAAAGCCGGGGTTTGGGTGGGCATTATCGCAATCGTAATTGTCGTTGCAATCATTTTGTGGATTGTAAGCAAATTGAATAAAAAATAGGTTAAAAAAACACTGATTCAAATTTGTTATCTCACTAACGGGTGTATATTTATTTTTTTTTCAAAAAAGCCTAATTCCCAAAGAATAGATGTTCAAAAACATTTTAGATAAAATGGCCAACAGAACACGGGTTGGATTTTTTGCTGCGCTGTTTCTTTTATTTCTCTCCTACATTCTAACGCTTATATCTACACGCGAAGTAGAGGTGCAGGATTTTTGGATTAACCATACCAATGAAGTAATTCATAATCTCGATAATATACAGGGATTAATAACAGAGGCTGAATCGTCGTTTAGAGGTTATTTGCTTACCAATGATAATAATTTATTAAAGACTTACGACAAAAGCTTGAAGAAAACGGATAGCACTTTTGAAAAGCTGAGGTTGTTAATGATAGACAACAAGGAACAACAAAATAACATGGACACATTACATTTCCTGATAGATCAGAAATTTCTATCGATCGAAAATGCAATTTCCGAATACGCGCAAACGCATAAAACCTTACCCAAAACCCTCAATGAAAATCAATTAACAATTTCAAAAACAAATGCCATTGCAGGCGAATTAAACACAATGAAAAATGCGGAAACAACTCTTTGGAACCAAAGGGCCAAAAGTGTTTCCAAATATTCCGGTCTCATACAGGTTTTAAACATGATTTCTATCATCATTGCGGTGATACTTACTTTTTATTCGTTGATCGTTTATAATAAGGAAAACAAGGAAAAAAGAAAGGTTTCTATAAAAGCAGATCAATACAAGGCTCAATTACAGAGCCGGATAAAACAGCTTGCGGACTTAAATACTGAATTAATCGAATTGCGAAACCTGGAAAAATATGCGGTAACCGGACGTGTAGCGCGCGTGATAGCACATGAGGTAAGAAATCCACTGACTAATATTAACCTGGCAACCGAACAATTAAAATCTGAAATTGGAGAGACTGAAAATACAGAGATGTTGTTCTCAATGATCAAACGAAATTCAGAAAGGATCAATCAATTAGTGAGTGATTTATTGGACACAACACGGGTATCAGAACTCAAATTCTCAAAGGCGTCTATCAATGATATTATAGATGAAAGCCTTAGTCTGGCATTAGATAGAATAGAACTAAATCGAGTGCAGGTGATAAAACATTATGATCCGGAAATTTGCCCCATCTCCGTTGATATTGAAAAAATAAAAATTGCTTTTTTGAATATAATTGTAAATGGAATAGAGGCTACGGGAGAAAGCGGTATCTTAGAAATCTCAACAAACAAAAAAGACGACAAATGCGTCGTGAAATTTAATGATAATGGAATAGGCATGTCCAAATCAGATATGGACAGATTGTTTGAGCCCTATTTTACCACCAAAGAAAAAGGTAATGGATTAGGGCTTGCCAATACACAAAATATTATTCTAGGCCATAAAGGAAGCATTTCTGCGGAAAGCGAACTGGGAAAAGGGACGGTGTTTACTGTCTCGTTTGTCATTCCGCGTGATAATGACGCTTAAAAGTCGGATTTTATCATCTTTATTTTAACGTACTCTCCATCATAATCACTTTAATAAATATTCTACCAGTAAAACAATAAATAAAAGGATTTCTTATTTTTTGTCGAAAATAGGAAAACAGTGAAATAAAAATATTTCCGTCATTAAAACGGAACAGAAGTAGTGTGCTTTATTTCCCCCATTACGAAAATACTTTTTACACTCCCGATACTCTTTAGCGTGCCCAACACACCCAATACAAATTTTTGATAAGCCGGCATATCTTTTACCAATATTTTTAACAAAAAATCGTAGTCGCCGGCGATGTTGTAACACTCTACGACTTCGGGTATAGATTGGATTTCCTGTACCAGTTTTTTGCCATTTTCATTGGTATGCTGCTTTAGCGAAACGTTACAGAAAACAGTTAAACCCTTCTCCATTTTTTCTTTATCAAGAAGAGCAACATATTTTTTGATGTAACCATCTTTTTCCAAACGCTTGATTCGCTCATGCACCGGCGTAGTGGTGAGATGAAGTTTTAGTGAAATTTCGCGATTTGTAATGTGTGCATTTTCCTGTAACATTCTAAGTATGTCTTTATCAATTGAATCTATCATTTTTTTAAAGAGTTTATTTTGCTGCCAAAGATAAAACGCAATCGCTCAAATAGCATTATTTTCTAAAAGATAATCGTATATAGAATTAAATTCTAAATAATGTATTAAATAGAAGGATATTAGTCTTTAATATAGCTTTGCCTGTAAATCTTTTTAAAATCTTTTTTATGCTCACTCACAACTTAGGATATCCAAGAATAGGCAATCATCGCGAATTGAAAAAAGCCAATGAACAATATTGGGTCGGCAAAATTTCTGCTACGGAACTGGAACAGACCGCAAAAAATATTCGCCAACAGAACTGGCAATTACAGAAGGATGCTGGCATTGATATTATTCCATGCAACGATTTTTCTTTTTACGATCATGTGTTGGATACCAGCCTGATGGTAGGCGCCGTTCCCGAAAGGTTTCATTCATTAATGGATCAAAAACAATTGCCCGACATTGATTTGCTTTTCGCAATGGCGCGAGGTTATCAAAAAGGAGATTATGATATTACTGCAATGGAGATGACCAAATGGTTTGATACCAATTATCATTTTATTGTTCCGGAATTTAAGGCCAGCCAGAAATTTTGTTTCTTCTCCAAAAAAATAATTCATGAATTCCAGGAAGCTAAGAGAGAAGGCTTCAATGCAAAGCCTGTTTTGCTGGGACCTGTATCCTATTTGTTATTAGGAAAAGAAAAAGAAGAAGGCTTTCACCGTTTGGAATTGATTAACGATTTGCTTCCGACTTATTTGGAGGTTTTGAAAGAATTAGATGATGCCAATGCACATTACGTTCAATTTGATGAACCGTGTTTATCATTGAACCTTACAGATGCGGAAAGAAGAGTTTTTGTAAAAGTGTATAATGATATTAAAAAAGCTTTTCCCAATTTGCATATTATTTTGACCACTTATTTTGAATGCTATGGAGATAATTTGCAAACAGTTTTAAATCTCCCAATTCAAACTTTACATCTTGATTTAGTTCGTTGTCCCAATCAGCTTGATGATATTTTAGAAACAGATATCCGGCAATCAAAAATCAATCTTTCCCTGGGTGTGGTAGAAGGAAGAAATATCTGGAAGAATGATTTTACTAATTCGCTCCAGTTAATTAATAAAGTAAAAAAAGCAATAGGAGAAGATAGAATCATGATAGCGCCATCGTGCTCATTATTACATGTGCCTTGTGATTTAGATTCAGAAACTGATGAAAAGAACCTTCCTGCAGAAGTTAAAAACTGGATGGCTTTTGCCAAACAAAAAATTGATGAAGTAGTAGTGTTGGCAGCACTTTCAGTGGAAAATCTATCAGCAGATAATTTGAAGAAATTAGCAGATAATAAAAAAGCCATTGAGAGTAAGCAAAAATCTTCACTTGTTCACAAACAAAAAATAAAAGATAGGATAAAATCGGTTTCTGAAAAAGATACTAAAAGGAATAGTGGTTTTAACCGGAGAAAATTTATTCAGCAAAAAGAATTAAACCTTCCGTTTTTTCCAACCACAACAATCGGCTCATTCCCGCAAACAAAAGAAGTGAGAAGTTGGCGCGCGAATTTGAAAAAAGGAGAGATAACCAATGAAGAATATGATGCCTTGATAAAAAAAGAAATTGAAGAATCCATTCGTTGGCAGGAAGATTTAGGTATTGATGTATTGGTGCATGGCGAATTTGAGCGCAATGATATGGTGGAATATTTTGGTGAACAATTAGATGGATTTGTATTCACCAAAAACGGGTGGGTGCAGAGTTATGGCAGCCGTTGTGTAAAGCCTCCCATCATTGTGGGCGATGTAGAAAGAAAAAATCCAATGACAGTTTATTATACACGGTATGCGCAATCCCTTACCAAAAAATTAGTGAAAGGAATGCTGACCGGACCAGTTACCATTTTGCAATGGAGTTTTGTCCGTAATGATCAACCACTTTCTGAAACTTGCATGCAGATTGCGTTTGCGATACGCGATGAAGTAGTTGATTTGGAAAGGGCGAATATTAAAATAATACAAATTGATGAGCCGGCTATTCGTGAAGGATTGCCGCTGCGTAAAGAAAACTGGCGTGAATATTTGGATTGGGCAGTGAAAGCATTTAGAATTTCTTCATCAGGTGTAAAAGATGATACGCAAATTCACACGCACATGTGCTACTCCGAATTCAATGATATTATTGAAGATATCGCCGCCATGGATGCTGATGCCATCACCATTGAAACCTCCCGTTCGCAAATGGAATTACTGGATGTTTTCGCGGCGTTCAAATATCCAAATGATATTGGGCCGGGAGTGTATGACATTCATTCACCACGTGTTCCCTCCAAAGAAGAAATGGTGGATTTGATTCACAAAGCAATGAAAGTAATTCCTGCGAAACAACTTTGGATTAATCCCGATTGCGGATTAAAAACCAGGGCATGGCCGGAAACAAAAGCAGCGTTGAAAGCGATGGTGGAGGCTGCGAAGGAATTGAGGGAGACTGTGAAAGCAACAATCGAAATTTAATTACCAGGTTTTAATAGAAACGGCTGCTGGAAAAGATTTCAGGAGCCGTTTTTGCATCTAACGGTGAAAGATTAAGTAAACTATTCTCTTCAAATTATATGGAAATAGGCCAACCTTGCAATAGCAATAATTTATCCAACTCATACTTAAAGTCTGCTCAGGAAATATTTCAAAAAAACTGAATTGTAATCATCCTACAACATTTTCCAAATCCTCAACTTCAAAGTTTATTGACCAATTTTTTAAGATTATCCTAATCTTCGGGATTAAGTGTGTCAAAATATTAATTAGGGTAAAAAATATACTGATGAACATTCTTATCATTGAAGACGACCAAAGCGTTTCTGGGCTTATTAAAAGAGGATTGGAAGAACAAGGCTATGAAGCTACTCTTGCGTATGATGGCGAACTGGGAAAGAAAATGGCTTTGCAAAATGACTACGACTTAATCATAACAGATATTGTTTTGCCAAAAATAAATGGCCTGGAATTGTGCAAAGAAGTGCGCGCAGCAAAGCCTTCAGTTCCAATAATTATGCTTACTGCATTAGGAACAACCGATGATAAGATTGAAGGGTTTGATGCCGGTGCCGATGATTATTTGGTAAAATCTTTTGACTTCAGGGAATTAAATGTGCGTATTCGTACATTGCTGAAAAGAAATGTTCAGTCTGCAAATACACAGGGGTTTATTTTAAAATATGGCGACCTGGAATTTAATAATCAAACGAAAATCGTAACAAGGTCGGGAATAGAAATTAACCTAACACCCAAAGAATTGAAATTGCTGGAATACCTGATGGGCAATGGTGATCGCGTTTTGTCGAGAGCGGAAATCGCAGAAAAAGTATGGGATACGCATTTTGATACGGACACCAATTTTATTGATGTATATATCAATTATTTGCGCAGAAAAATTGACAAGGATTTTCCTACTAAACTGATTCATACCAAACCTGGTTTGGGGTTTATTTTTAAAGAAGAAAAATGAGTAGCAGGAATAAATTGACTTTACTTTTTACTTTGATAATAGCCGCATTCCTGCTGGTGTTTGCATTTGTGATTTATTTTTCTTATTCCAAAAACAGAGAAGAGGAATATTTCAAATTGCTTCAACATACGGCCATCACCAAAGCAAATTTATTATTAGATGGAAAAGTAGCTCCATCCGTACTACAACTTATTTATCGCAACGCTGAAAATACTTTATTCCAGGAAGAAGTGGCCATTTATGATACCGGGTTTCACTTGCTGTATCATGATGCGGTGGATATAGATAGAGTATTATGGAAAGTAAAAGATTATGTAAAGCAACATCATAAAATAGTTTTAAACAGCTATGTTTAGGCTTCTACTTTACAGTATTACTTTACATAATAATTCGACTATTTTTTAAGATTCTTCAGCCATTCCAATAAAGTATCATCTTTTTCCCAAGATTTATCTTTGGATTTTTCGGGTTTCATTTCCACATATACCTTTTCAAAAGCATCTCGCTTTTGTTTGGAATCTGCACGGGCGTAAATGTCAGTTGTCTGAATAGATACGTGTCCGAGAATATCACGTATGTAAACCAAATTAACGCCAGCTTGCAAAAGATGCATCGCTTTTGAGTGCCTAAGGGAATGACAACTGATTGTTTCTGGTATGATACCTGGATTTATTTTCCTTGCCTGATCGGCATACGTTTTTAAAATGTATGTTATGCCGGCACGGGTGAGCTTTACATTTCTGGTATTTGAGAACAATGGGTAAAGGTTGGCGTGTGGTTCCAACAAATGCATTTCCTGCATATACTTTTTCAGGAACACGATTTGCTCCTCATTGAGCGGAACCATCCTGGCTTTACGCCCTTTGCCTACAAGCTTTACAAGGTTAGGGGAATCCAGCCTAATACTGGAAGGTGTAAGGTCAATCATTTCCTGCACTCTGGCACCGCTATCATACATCAGGGCAAGTAATGCAAGATTTCGGCGGCCGTTATGTGTACTAATATCCGGTTGCTCAAGGAGCAACTTTATACCGTCTGTCGTAAGATAATTGATGCTCTTCTTCTGGTGCTGCTTTACTTTTATCGAGATAATTTTCTGCCATTCAAACAACCTTTCCGGATTTTCATATTGTAAATAATTTAAAAAAGAACGGATAGCGGCAAGGCGATTATTGCGGGTGGCGTTGCTACAATGCCTGCTTTGTTGTAACCAGTCTAGAAAATCTATGACTGTTTCTTTGGTTATTTTTTCAAGTGTCAGCTTTTGCACACCTATGCTTTTTTGCTCTTTCATAAAGGTGATGAACTGAACAAAAGTGTCTTTATAAGCCAAGATGGTATTGTGGCTGACATTGCGCTCTCCCGGAAGGTATTTGACGAAAAAGCTACTTAGATATTTTGCAAAATTAGTTGTTTCCATTGTTTAGGTTCGTTTTAGTTTTAGGAAAAATATGAGCTGAGATTTCGTTTTCGTCTTTCAGTAGATCCTGATATATTTCAGCCGTAAGCCTTACATATTGCTCTGTCGATTTCAGTGACCTATGCCCCAGGCATATTGACAACAAAGGCAGCGAGTAGTACAGATCCAATCCAGACTTAGACATTTTCATAAGTGAGTGAACCGCAAACGTGTGTCTTAAATCATGAAGGCGAGGACCTTTGTGATCACCTTGATGTGGTATTCCGGAGGCGGCCAACGCCTTTCTGAACCAATCATAGACCACGCCCTGCAAACACCTTGTCCCGATTGGAGAGACAAAGAAAAAGTTTTTCTCATCCTTAATCCGGGGTAGAGGCATTCGATCCCGATAGTGTAAATACTGCTTGAGTACTATTACCAAAGTTTCAGATAAAGGTGATATGCGTTCATCTCCGTTTTTGCTCTTTCTAACGTAAAGGCATTTCTTGTCAAAGTCGATATCCTTATTTTTTAAAGACAGAGCCTCGTTGATTCTAAGACCAGTTCCATATAAAAGACGTATTACGGCCGGCATTATAAAAAGGGTTGTGTTCAGGTGCCTGTCATATAATTCAAAATGATCGCAGGCCTGAAAGATGTCCGTCATCTGTTTATTAGTAAAAATATGTGGGGTAAACCCGCTTATCTTCCGGGGTAGTCTTGGGATATAACAATCATAACCGATCCTGCACATATATTTGCAGAACTGTGCCAGGATGGAGTATTTATCATAGATTGCGGATTGTCCATCATTTATCCGGGTAGCTCTCCACTGCTCAATCTGTTGTTTTGTGATCCCTATTTCCCTTACGTCCGTATGCAAAAAAAAATTGTCCAGCTCAAGAAAAAACCATTGAGCTCGTAATGAGGTGTAGCCAAGCCCATTTTTTATGGCTATAAATTGTTTGAAATAGGGGGCGTAGACGCTTTGATAGTTTAACTTATTCATAAAAAATCCCTCCTTTTTGTTCATAGAAATTATTGGAAACAGTTGGAACATTCAACACACATTGGTTTAGAGACTCTACATCTATCCGCAGGTAAGACATAGTGGTCTCTGTACTCCGATGCCCAAGAGCTTCGGATATGACAGGCATAGGTTCCTTGTTTTCCAGAAATCGGCAGGCGAGGCTGTGGCGCATTGCGTGTGCTCCATGTCTCCTGCCGTTGACATCTACTCTGGAGGCCTCAATAATGCGTCCGAATGCACTGCTAACTGAACTATTTGTCATAGGAGAAAAAGGTGTGCGTGTAAAAAGGAAGACTTTGTCTGACTCACTATGTTTTCGGCCATATTTCAAATAATCTATGAGTGCTTCGCCCACGGCTGCTAACAAAGGAAGTTTGATTTCTTTTCCCGTTTTAAACTGGGATAAGGTGATAGTGCTTTGCTCCCAATCGAGATTGCCAAAACTCAAATAGGCAATGTCTGATGCCCTGAGTCCCAAGCGTGTCGCCAATAGTATCATGGCATAATCCCTTTTTCCGGTAGCATCTGATCTTTGAATGGAGGCTTCTATTTGTAACACTTCATTTTCGCTATATACGGAAGGCAATTTTTCTCCCCGGGAATATTTAAAATGCTGAAGAGACAATGAAAGGTCAGTTGCTAATAGATGCTCTTCATACAGATATCGCAAGAAAAATCGGATCGATGCTATTACAAATATCTTGTTGTTTGTACTGGTAGAAAGGAATGTCACAATTTGGATTTCCTTAATCTCTTCTATATTTTGGATTTGTTTGCTTTCCAAATAAGTAAACAATCTGTAAAGGGATAACCGATACTCACTTATTGTTTTTTTTGTTCGGCGCAATGATCCAAGATGCAGCAAGAATTTTTCCATTGCAAGGCCTACGGGGCCTGTTAATTCTCGTTTGAGCGGCTTGTAATGATAGTTACTAATAGTGCCTTTCTCTTGAAATTCGTTTAAGAAAAGGATACTTCTGATGATGTCATCTTCATATCGAGAAATGATATCTCCGGTCACTACAGAACGAAGAAATTTTTCCCCCACAGAAGCGTCATAATATGGTACCGATTGCTTTTCCATGTATGGCATTAATTTTTTCAGCCATAGGAACTTGTACATATTAACTCTGGCAACAGAAAAACGATGCAGTTTAAAATATTGAATGCATTGTCTAATTAACTCTTCAAATGTTTCCATTGATTACTATTTTAAATTTTGTGGGCAATATGGCCTTCTACAAAATAAATAAAGTAATAATCTTATGTTAAGTGATTATGTAAAGTAGTGTCCAGAACACAGATGCTCTGGACGTATTGATGGGATTACTTTACATAATCTTTTACTTTCCATAATTACCGCATTGTATGCCCCAAACAAACTGCCTTTAGTAGTTTCTAACTGTTGGGTTTCGTTGGTCAATGAATATTCAAACGCGGCATCTGTTATATTTTTAAAGCAGGTGGATAATTCATCATCTTTACCAGCCTGTATATTTTGCAACACTTCTTTGTTTGGCACCAATGCCATTTGAATCAGCTTTTTAATTTCGGGGTCGGTAATACGAACTTTTGCCCACTGGTTAAAAATTCCTTCCAGTTCATTACTTAACTGGTTGGTAATGCCCATTAGTTTATGGGCTTCTTCCAACCGTTCTTTTGCATTGGCTGTATGCCTTATTTTAAAAGCATTGCTATGGTTGCGAAGTGCTGCATTTAAAGTATTATTGCAGACAATCCTAACGGGAGTAAACGCTGCGGTAATACTGCCGCCACCATCGTGGGAAGTAGTTAAAAATAAATACTGCTCAATCAAATCATCATTCCCCACTTTGATATAGTTGGGCAATTTAGCAGTAATGAAAATTCTTTCTCCTTTTTTATGTAAAGCTTTACATAATAAAGGTTATGGAAAGTAAAAGATTATGTAAAGTTATCCACTTAAAACCGCTGAGGAGCCTGAGTTCAGCAGATTAAGTTCTTATTCTACTTTACATTATTTTGTTGATGGCAATAATGCCTTAACAACAAATAATGTAATAATGAAGGACAATCAAACCATCGATGAATTAGTAAATGATTTTGAAAATCATCTCCGCACGCTACAGCGAAGCCGGCTTACCATCCGGCAATACTGGCAAATCTGGAAGCCGCTAAAGCTTTTCATGTCTGCACACGGTATTGAGTACTATGACCAATCCGTAGGCCAGCAGTTTGTCAAATCCAAATTAGGGGAGTATGATTATGCTACTCTTAATCAAATGCAAAGGCGGTTGATTAACGTGGTGGATGCACTTTATGTATTTCAGTGCAAGGGAGAAATTTTTTTTGGACAGGCACCACTAAGAAGAAACCCACCGAAAATATTTGCAGGTGAGATAGGTCTTATAATGGAAAATTATATCACCTATAAAAAAACAACTTTCGATCTGTCAAAAAGTACCAATAATAACAATATCAAATCTCTACATGATCTGCTATTGTTTTTGACAGGTAAAGGAATACAGAAAATCAGCGATATCAGTGAGGTATATTTATTTTCATTTATTAAAAGCCTTAACCCGGAAACTCCTGTAGTTAACCATTCCAAATTGGGAATTGTAAAAAACTTTCTTAGTTACCTTTATGAAGAGCAGCTATTAAGTAAAGACTATTCAAAAGTAATACAACGTACCAATTGTAAGCAGCAACCAAGGCTGCCTTCTGTGTTTTCTGCGGAAGAAGTAAGCTGCATACTTAACTCAATAGACCGTGCAAACCCATCAGGTAAAAGAGATTATGCCATGATGTTGTTAGCGGCAAAACTCGGTATGCGTGTTTCTGATATTGCCGGGTTAAAGTTTGAAAATATTAACTGGAATAAAGGCATTATTGAATTTGTCCAGTTTAAGACCCAGAAAGAGATTACGCTTCCGCTGCTTCCTGAAGTGGGTAATGCTATTATTGATTATCTTAAATATGCACGTCCGGTTTCTGATGAGCATCATTGCTTTCTTCAACAAATATTCCCTTATAAAAAATCGACGCCGCAAGACGTTTCCGGCACAGCCGCCTTTCATATTCGGCGTTCAGGCATTTCGATTAAAGAGAGAAGGCACGGTGCCCATGCTTTAAGGCACAGCTTTGCTACCACTCTGCTCGAAAACAAGACAATTTTACCGGTTATATCTGAAGCGTTGGGACATCATCATACTGCTTCAACAATGTTTTACCTGCGGGTTGATAAAAAGCAACTTAAACAATGTGCCCTTGACGTTCCTGTCGTTTCACCTGGTTTCTACAATCAAAAAGGAGGGTTTAATCATGACTATTAATTATTACAGTATATACAAGCCTTTCATTGAAGAGTTTATTGCATTAAAAAGAAACCTGGGTTATAAGTTCATCAATATTGAATATCCTTTTATGAAGTTGGATCAATTAGCTTATGACAGAGAGGAAACGAGCATAGGGCTTTCAAAAGAGCTTTGTGAGCAGTGGTGCATCAGACAATCTAATGAATCAGAAAAAACGTGGTACAACAGAATACAGTTCCTCCGACAGTTTTCGTCTTTTTTACTGTCGCTTAATTATCCTTCATACTTGCCAGCATTGCCGAAAATCAAAAGTACATATACACCATACATTTATTCTAAGGAGGAGATAGCGGCGTTATTTGCAGCATGTGATCGCCTTGAAGCGCAAACTACCTGCTATAATTCTATGGTGCTGATACTACCGAGTTTGTTCAGGCTGTTGTATGGGACAGGACTACGTGTAGGGGAAGCTTTAGCACTATCATGCAAAGATGTAGATCTTAAGGAGCAATATATTGTGTTGCGAAATTGTAAGAACGGAACAGACCGGATGGTTCCCCTTTCTGACTCATTAACACAGGTGATCGGTGATTACCTGGAGTACAGAAAGCATTTTCCTATGCGCAGAAATACCGATCTGCTTTTTGTGCACCCCAACGGCGATTGCTGTTATAACCACCGGGTATATCACTGGTTCAGGAAAATCTTGTATGGGGCAGGTGTCCCGCATAAAGGCAGACACTTGGGTCCACATGTACACAGCCTCCGGCATACATTCAGCGTTCACTCGTTGGCAAAAATGGCAGAAGAGGGTATCGATTTGTATTACTCCTTACCGGTTCTTTCCACTTACCTGGGGCATACCTCCATTGCCAGTACAGACGGATATGTTCGATTGACAGCCGATATGTACCCTTCCATTCTCACTAAAGTCAATAATGTGTGTCCGTATTTATTTCCAGAAATCTATAAAGAAACAAGCCATGAAAACAGTTGATTTACCTAAGAGTCTGGCCGACTTTCTCACTAAGTATCTACCGGCAGAAAGGGGAATGAGTAACAATACCATAGCATCTTACAGAATGACATTCATTCTGCTGATCTCTTTCATGCAAGAACAGAAAGGTATAAAGCCACAAAAGTTAATGTTCAGCGATGTTACAAAAACATGCATTGAGGAATTCTTGCATCATTTGGAAACAGTACGTAGATGCAGTGTTTCTACTCGCAATGTGCGGCTCGCTGCGGTGCACTCCTTTTTCAAGTTCGTGCAATATGAATGGCCGGAGCAATTGGATGAATGCCGGAGAATATTATCAATAAAAATGAAAAAAGCAAAACAAGGCTCTATTAATTACCTTACCGTAGACGGTATAAAGCTTTTGCTCCATCAACCTGACCTGGCTACCAAAACAGGGATACGCGATCTGGCGATGCTTGCATTGATGTATGATACAGGTGCACGGGTACAGGAAATCATTGATCTTACCCCCTCAAGCCTAAGGTTGAACAAGCCTTATACGATCAAAATAATAGGGAAAGGCAATAAAGCCCGCATAGTACCGCTGATGGAAGAAGAAGTGGTGCATCTAAAAAACTATATGTCAAAAAATCTCTTGCTGGGAGACTATGCTGGCATGTACCCGTTGTTCTATAACAACCGAAAAGAGAAACTGACACGGGCGGGCGTTACTTATATCCTGCATAAGTATGCAGCAATGGCAAGAAAGGAAAATGCTGCTCTCATTCCTCAGAAGATTAGTTGTCATTCTCTCAGGCACTCCAAAGCCATGCATCTGCTACAGGCAGGAGTTAATCTTGTTTACATCCGTGATATTCTTGGCCATGAATCGGTTACAACAACTGAAGTCTATGCAAGGGTCGATTCCAAACAGAAACGGGAAGCTATAGAGAAGGCTTATGTCAATGTTGTAAAAAAAGAAGCCCCAATATGGGTGAACAATGAAAGCTTATTAGATTGGCTAAAAAACTTTTAACGAGATATAATGTAAAGTAGAATTGCCTTATTAATCGCCCGACCATCGAAGAAAAATCTTCTTTTATATTTGATAACCAAACAGTTTCACAAAAACAACAACATTGTGTTATCGCGTTTTTTTATATTAATACCTTTTTTCCTATTAAATTTCATTACTGCCAAAAGTCAGCAAACATCCAAAGACAGCCTCGAACAATTATTAAAAACTGTCAATACAGGTAATGAAAAAGTGCTTCTCTACCTTCAATTAGGGCAAACTTTTCAAGCTTCAAACAGCGATTCAGCACGCTTATACTATGAAAAGGCAAGGGCACTTGCTAACCACCTGGATGATAAAAAGGGTTTAACTAAATATATTTCAGGGCAACTAAAACTTCTTAATCAAAAGTCTGAATTTGAAGAGGGTTTAGCATTAGCACAAAAAGATATTTCCATCGGGCAAGAACTAAAAGACCCTAAAATATTATTAGCGGCATATAATGATGTAGCCAACGAATATGAATACCTAAGCGATTATCAGCCAGCGGCGCAATATTATTTAAAATCTTTGAAACTTGCCACTGCAATGGGAAATGAAGAAATGCAAAGTAAGGTCAACAATAATCTTGCTTCAGTTTTTATCTGCCTTAAAGATTATCCAACGGCATACGGGTATTCTTCAAGAGCATTTAAAATTGCCAATAAACTACATGACACAGTTACTATGGGAAATTGCCTTCTCAATAACGGTGTTGCAGAAATACATCAAAAAAAATATAAGGAAGCGCTTTTTGATTTTGAACAATCGGAGAAAGCCGGCTACCGGATTCCAGACATGAGCCTTGTAACTGATGCTATGTCTGACGAAGGATTGATTTATTACACTTTACATAATTTGGAAAGTGCCGAAAAGATATTTCGGCGCGAATTAATGATTTCTGAAAAAAATCATCTTGATTATGAAAAAATGTATGCATTGTTTGGATTGGCCGTGGTAGCAAAAGATAGAAATAATTTTAGGGCTGCAGAGCAATATACATCAAGTGCCATCGGAATTGGCGAGAACTTAAATACAGAAGAGGAGCTGATGGAAATGTATGATACCATGTCGGTGATCAAACAAAAAATGAGGAAACCTGAAGAGGCATTATTGTACAAAAATAAATATGTGGCTATAAGCGATTCAATGATGAATGCAGCAATACAAACCAATATTCATAACCTGGATATTCAATATCGTTCTGCACAAAAAGATAAAATGATTGCCCAGCAAAATTTAAGCATAGAAAAAAATAAAGCGGCAATAGAAAGAGAAAATATGTGGCTTTTTATTTTTCTCGGAGGAATAATTGCACTCCTGGCCATTCTTGTTCTTTCAGTCCGGAGTTATCGCCATAAACAGAATTTGCATCGCCAGTCTTTACTCACTTTGCAAAAGCAACATGAAGTAAATACATTGCAAGAAAAAATGCAGGCGCGCGAAGAGGAGCGAGACCGCATCGGCAGCGAAATGCATGACGACATTGGTTCTGCGCTTACCACCATTCTTTATCTGAGTGATGGGCTGAAAGCAAAAAGTAACGAAGCCGATAAAAATATTGCAGATAAGATTGCTACAACTGCAACAGGTGTTGTTGATAAAATGAATGAAATTATCTGGAGCATGAACCGTCAATATGATACACTTGATGATCTGATTGTTTACACGCGTCAATACGCCGTAGAGTTTTTGCAAAATCATTGCCTGAAATATCATTTTGAGGTTCCTGATTTTATTCCTGAATTACCAATCTCCGGCGAAGAGCGCCGCAATATTTATTTAGTGATCAAAGAATCATTGCACAACATTGTAAAGCATTCCGGCGCTTCCGTAGTAAACATCTCTTTTGAATTAAATGAAGACTTACTCACATACATACATGATAATGGAAAAGGTGTTGAACTTACCAGCCAGCGCCGCTTTGGAAATGGATTAAAAAATATGAAGCACCGAATGGAAGGCATTGGAGGCAGTTTTGAAATAGAAAATGATGGCGGCACCACTATCAAATTGTATTGCCCTTTGGGATCTTCAAAAAAGGAAACTGCGGCCATATAACGAACGTTATATAAAAATAGAAAAGTACGGGTTTAATTTTGTAAAAAGGAAAGCGCATAAATTTCAACAAATGAAAGATCAGATTTCAGTAAGCATAGTCGAAGACATGGCTGACGTGCGCCAAAAAATAAATAGCATGATCGAAGAGTCAGAGGAATTTATTTGCCTTTCCACATATAACAATGCTGAAAACGCGCTGGAAGAATTGCCCGTTTTGAAACCCGATATAGTTTTGATGGATATCAATCTACCTGGAATGAATGGAATAGAATGTATCAAAAAGGTTAAGAGAAAATGCCCGCAAATTCAGTTCATGATGTTCACCATTTATGAAAACAGCGAGCAGGTTTATGAGGCACTTGCTGCCGGAGCAAGCGGTTATCTTCTAAAGAAAACCCCGCCGGAAAGGATCCTGGAAGCATTGAAAGAATTATATGAAGGCGGCGCACCGATGAGCGCAAATATCGCCAGGAAAGTAGTTTCTTTTTTTCAAAAAGAAAACAACTCAGCCAATGGCAGTTCACTGTTATCAAATCGCGAAAAGGAAGTGTTGGCGCTGCTTTCAAAAGGTTTTTTATACAAAGAGATCAGCGATCAGCTTTTTATTTCTACAGGGACCGTAAGGCAGCATATTCATAAAATATATGAGAAATTGCATGTGCAAAACCGCACGGAAGCTATAAATAAATTTTATGGAAGGGAGTAATGTGCCAATTTGCTAATGTGAAAATGTGCCAATGAGAAAATGAGAAAATGAGAAAATGAAAAGGCCCATTATAAAATCCATAAATCCCATTTTTTATTAAGGCTAAGAATTTATTGAAATCAAAATCTTAAAAATTTGTCTACCTACCGGTAGGCAGGTTTGTTTACTACAAATAGTTTTTAATGGAAAGTTTCCGTCAGCCAAAGGCTTTTTTTATTAAATTCAATCTTCCAAAAATATAACTTTCGTTCTATTGCCACCGCTTCTCCAGATAGTAATTTTGTCTCATCAATTTTAATAAAACTTCTTAGGAAAATCATTCATAGTTGATTTGATCACAATTTTTTTAATTATAAATACAAAACAATGACTGGCGAATCTGAAATAAGAGACATAGAAAACAAAAGAGCCGAAGCACAACTTAACCATGATCTTTCGTCTTTTTTCGGATTATTTTCTTCCGAATTTGTAGCAACTAATCCATATAATAAAGTAGTAAACAGGGAGCAGGTTTTTGAGATTTTTAAAAAAGGAATGGCAGGAAATGTTTCTTCTTTTGAATTGGAAATTGATAAAATATCTTTTGTTAACAGTCTTGCAGTTGTGATGGGGCAGGAAACGCTCATGCCACTTGGCGCTTCTTTGCATGCCGGAAGAACAATTACCAGGCGCTTTACCAACGTCTGGATAAAAAATGAAGAAGGCTGGAAAATTACAATAAGGCAAGCGACAATTATTTCAATTAAATGATCTGCCGTAATTGAACAATCACATGCATTTAATTCTCTAACATTTATAAACTTAAAATTTTTTTTATGAAAAAAATCTTCAGAAAATTATTTCCTTTACTGTTTCTTTTACCAGCTTCTGTTTTTATGTCGCAAAACACATTTTGCCAAACATCGCCAGGAGCCAGCAAAACAGTTTCAACAAAAATGGGCCTCGGCTTTAGGGTAGGGTTAAATTATGCCAAAGTCAGTAGCAGCAGCGATTCTTTCCAGTACCGTTATAAACCCGGTTTGATGGTTGCCGTATTTTTAGCACCGCCTTCAAGTGGGATAATTGGCTACAGGACTGAATTATTATATTCCAAACAAGGATTTGATTATACAGATCCACAAGGAAAAACAGGAAGCGTTTCCAACGATTACCTGATGCTTCCGCAGATGATGACTGTGAACATTACCAAATATGTACAATTGCAGGCAGGGGCTTTTGCGGGCTATTTATTGCGTACAAAAGATTCAAACCAGCCAAAGGAAAGCAGTGCTGACAACGCTCCATCCCAAACAGCCATAAACCTGATGAACCGTTTTGATTACGGCGCAGCAGGAGGAATAGAAATTCATCCTGTCAAAGGATTGATTTTGAATGTAAGGTATAATATGGGTTTCGCGAAATTGTATAAGGAACAAAGCGATATCGCTCAAACCTCTCCCACTACTACTTTCAATCCATTAAGCCGATATGAAAATATAGATACAAAAAATGCAGTCATCCAATTCTCTTTGGGTTACCAGTTTTAGAAAACTGATGGCATGGGGTTTAGGATGAAAATTTTTATACCGAAATCAATGCGGCAATTCAAAAAAATAAAAAATAAAAAATAAACACATGAAAACAAGAATCGTTATTACTTTAATTATTATAGCGCTAACTCCCCTGTTTTGGATTAGTTGCCATCAAAATCAATCACCTGAAAAAAAGAGTACGTCAGTGAATATGATGAGTCAAAACGAAAATGGCGGTTTCCCAAACCAGGTTGAGTATGGAAAACACCTTGTAGCAATTATAGGATGTAACGATTGCCACACACCCAAAATGATGACCGCGATGGGACCGGCTCCGGATACGTCTTTATTATTATCCGGACACCCGGCAAAAATTCCATTCCTGGATCTGAACCGCAAAGAGATTGAAAGTAAAGGCCTCGCTGTTACTAATGACGAAACAGCCTGGGCTGGCCCGTGGGGCATTAGTTACGCAGACAATCTAACACCCGATGCTACAGGAATTGGAAGCTGGACTAAACGCCAGTTTTTTCGCGCCTTACGCGAGGGTAAATGGAAAGGGCTGGAAGGTAGCCGGGACCTGTTGCCACCTATGCCATGGCAGGATTTTAGAAATATGACAGATAATGAACTGGGTGCAATATTTGCCTATTTAAAATCTATAAAACCTATTCAAAATATTGTACCACCCGCCGCTCCTCCTGTTTCAGCGCCACATCATTGAAGGAGAAGAAAATGATGTCATTTCAATCTGACTTATGTTTTTTATTTTGTGAGATAACTGATTGCCAGATTTATAAACCTTCATTTTACAGAACAACTTACTTTATCTATCAAATTTTTTATTCATGAAAAAGGTTAATCAAAAAAACAGTTATTGATTTAAGAAAGCCGATAAATTTGCAAAAGACCGGGGAATGGGAAAGACAGTAGATGATCACCTAAAGCTTTAAATAGTTTTTAACAATTAAACTATATCATTATGCAGAAAAAAAATTCAATAAAAATTATTTTTCTTTACCTCTCAATCGTTTTTGCCAGTGGCGTTTTATTTGTCAATATCTACAATTCAATTGTTGATACAACCGCCTGGGGTTCCAATATTCCTCAGTCAATCCAGGTTACAAGGGATTATTACCAAAGCGTAAACCCGGGAACTTTTTTCAGGGTTTTTTCTCCCATTAATCAAATACTTGCTTTATTATCCCTGGTCCTTTTTTGGAGATCTTCAGGAAGCTTCCGAGCATTTTTAATTGTTGCCTTTTTGCTGTATGTGCTTGCTGATGTTTTTACGTTCACCTATTTTTATCCAAGAAACGACATCATGTTCAAGTCAGATATTTCAACAAACCTGGAAGCCATCAAAACCGCCTGGAAACAATGGGTTCCTATGAACTGGCTCCGAAGTTTTCTCATTTTTATTGGGTTGATTTGTTCATTTATTTCTTTGCATAAAATTAATTACCCACCTATTGTTTTAGCACCACATCATAAATGAGAAAGAAGCAATGTCATTTCAATCAAATTAATGTTGTTATAGCAATAGAATTAAAAGAGGATCGAAGAGCATAAATGAACTTTAAATTCAACTTCGGAAAAGGATAAACACATTAATGGGAGCATAATTTAGTGATATGCTAAGATTTTATTTTGTAT
>Ga0207933_1001285_pt1 | contig 19781 bp, 17 predicted proteins | sample NGESurdeep092012_4_FD_184488 | JGI IMG/M metagenome (GOLD analysis project Ga0207933, IMG submission 184488) | Arctic peat soil microbial communities from Barrow, Alaska - NGEE Surface sample F53-3 deep-092012 (SPAdes) | ecosystem: Environmental > Terrestrial > Soil > Wetlands > Peat ...
ACCCCGCGCGCGGTGCAGCATCACGCGAAGCGTGCGGGCCCCCGGCGCCATCCTGGCCAGCAATTGAAGAATGCGGCTGAAGGTGCCCCGCAGAAGCGGCTCGGGGGGTTCTTCCCAATCTCCAGGAACTGATTCCGCACTATTCATCTGAGGAGCTCACCATTCGGTCGCCTGTGAAAGTCGCCCAATACCGCATAAATGTTGCCTGAAATCATAAAGCTGCCGAGGTTCTTCTCCCCACCGCAGTTTCATAGAGTTTAACAAATTCGCCGAATGTTATAGGGAAGAGGGTGTCGTCTTCAATGAATGGATCCACCCCAAGCGAGTCCTCCAGGCGTGTGACAAGAATTGCGAAACAAAGTGAATCCAAGCCGGATTCAAGAAGCGGCAAATCGTCGTCGAGTGACGGCAAAGTTCTCTCCTGCTCGTTTGCGACTTGTTCGAATTGCTCAACAACGATGGAATGTATGCTCATTTATTCTCCGACCAAAACTCTGCCTTCTTGTATTGGGTCATAACAGGAGCCACAGAAACTAAAAGACATTCGGTTGGCCTAGAGTGGGGATTCACGATTGCTATGCCCCGCCACGGTTCGAGAAGTGCGGCACTTCTTCACGGAAAAGCCGCGTATGGTGCATTTGCTTCGGGGTACACCTATCATGTATCCGCTCTAGGCCGCGGCCCTGGATAGGGTCAAGATGACCTGTTCCATAAGGGAGCGGAGGAGGTAGACACCTTCAAACACGTCCTGACCTGGTGCCAGTGGGTTGATTTCCATCTCGGCATCAAGCGCGCGAAAGAGTCCATCCGTATGCGCAATATCACATACACCGTGAACGTCCGTATATTCCATCTCGCGCGATCCTTCCAGTGCCGCTAGCTTTGCGAGATAAGGCATGAATTTCTGGATGAAGCCCTCAAAAAAAGACATAGTTGCGAGTGACTGCACGGCCGAAAGCCGGCCCAAAAAGAGGCGGACCTTGGTGAGACCATCATCCACCGCGTACGTGTCCCTATCCGTTGGGCACGCATGCGCGGCCAAGTAGAACTTGCGCAGCATGTGGGGATGCGAATCGCGGCATTCTTCGAGCAGATTGTCGAGGAGGATCGGCTTTGCGTCGTCGGCTTGGGTGGCGACCAGTGTAGCCGTCATCCAGTAAATGAAGTTCCCCTCGAGCACCGCACTGTAACGAGCGATAATGCCTCGCCGCTCTTCGCTGGTGATGTTGTTGACGTCAGGAAGCGAAGCCATCAGGTCGTCGATAGCCTGATTGACCTTATTCCGGATCGAGGCGAGCCCCTCATCGCCAGCGGTATGCATGAGTGGCAAAGTTGTGCTCATAACGGTCCTTTCGTTGGGTGTGGATGGGTGGTTGTTGAGCACGCGAGGGATTCGTGCCGGATGACCGTGACGATGGCGAGAGGAGAGAGAATCGACTAATGTCAGGTAACGTTGCCGGTTCTGATCCCATCCATTTCGCTGAACATATTCATAACCCCGGGCGATGAGTGATTTCCGCAAGTCCTGATTCTGGGCGACATCCAGCATCGCTGCGGCCATTGCTGTGGAGTCTCCGGAGGTGAAGAAGTGAACCTCCCCCTCCTTAAAATAAAATGTATCTATTTTCGTGCGCGAGGCAACTACAGGGACTCCTTGCGACATGAACTCCATGATCTTAGTGCTGTAGGCCTCGTTTCCGAATGAGTCGGCCCGCTTGGGGACGATACCGAGATCCGCATTTGCGATAATCTCGGCGATTCGGTTCAATGGCTCGGGAGGGTGAAATATGACACTGTCCTCGATATGCAGCCGTGCGGCCAATTCATGGAGGTGAGATTCAACCGTACTATGTCCGATCCCGTAGAGATGGAACTCAGCCTGAGGTACATGGTTCTTGAACTTGGCGAACGATTCAATACCGATATCCAGGCCTTGATGCCACTGGAGCGAGCCGGGGAATATCACGATATATCGCGCATCGCCTCTTGTCCGTGGGTGGGAGGTAAAAATGCCTGAGTCCACATGGTTCACGAATACAGAGCACTTGTTCCAGCTCACTGATCGGGAGACCAATTTGTCTTGCCACAAATGATTGGAGATGATGACGTGGTCTACAAAACGTACAGACAGCTTCTCGATCGCGCGTAACGTCCGCAGATAGAGCGATGTGAAAATGGATCTAAATTTGTCCGCGAAGAGCTCCGGGACCATATCATGGATATCCAAAATTAAGGCGCTTCCTTTAATCTTTGGGTACCATGCTGAAAACACCAAGAAATCTGGCATATTGTGAATGTGTATCAAATCATAGTGTCGTTGGGAGTGGAGGCGCGTTAACAGGAGCGAAGACTTTGCCAAAAAGCGAAGATGGCGGGAAGCATAGGACCATTTCCCGCTCTCGTTGAAATCGCGCCTTTGAACCTCGTACAGTGTAATGCCATGAGATAGTTTCGTTGGCTTGCCGGCCCCTGAATCGCCCAGAGCGATTACATCTACGGCATCCCCCCTCTTTGCCAGAGCTTCCGCATATCGCCGCACGCGATTGTCCTGCAAGTAGTTGGTATAAGCCACCATGCATATCGCTCTTGCGGGGCTGTTGGAATCTGCCGGAATAGAATCGTAGGGGCGCCGGTCGTCTTTGGCCTCAGCTGTACCAACTGTGGAGCGAGGCATGATCAGGGGTCTGTGTTCCAGGGTGTCAGGTAGCGTCAACGGATTGCGTTTAGGCATATTCAACGGCTCTCTCATCCGCGGCTTCACTAGGTTCAATTGTCAATGCTTAAGAGCAGATTCACGACTGCTATGCCCCACCGTGGTTCGAGAAGTGCAGCGTTTCTTAATGGAAAAGCCGCGTATGGTGCATTTGCCTCGGGGGTATACCTATCGTAAATCCGCTCTTACCGGCAACCACGCTACCGTGGAGGTAATCCAAAATGCCGTGAAATGAAGTGAATGTTGAGAAGTCGTCCGCTTCACAATCCGAAGCGGGATGGGGTTACCGCGACACACCGATGTCCGATTTGGCAAAAGAACGCTCTACAGTTCATTGCCCGGATAGTGATGAGTGAAGTGGGACGAAGTCAGTCCAAGGCGCTGAAGAAGACGCTATCGCCATATCGTCTTTCCCCCGAGGAGACGGCCGAGTTGCTGGCGTCGCAGGTACTTGATCGTTGCCCGATCATCCACCTGGCGAATCTTTTGCAGATACCCCGAGGTAAATCCCCAGAATAGGGCTGCGGACTGAATCAAGTACGGCTTCATTGGGAGGCGCTTGACACATTTCAATAACATGAAAAGCGGGTGATATCCGCAGATGTAATTCGCTCTTCCGTTCTTGAATCCGGCGCCCCATGTCCCGTCGTTCTTTCCTGTCGGCCGATGGTGAAAGACCTGCAATTCAGGAAATGTTCGCGTAGACCAGCCGAGCATCTGCGCCTTGACCTCATCCATGGTATCCCAGCCGGGCGCAGGCCAGAAGCCGCCGATGGCGTCCCAACATGCGCGGCGGTAGATCTTGGTGGCGCCTCGTACATGAAAGGCCGGACAGACCTCCCGATACGCCTCTCCATTGATAACGTTGTAGATTGTGCCCCCCGCGATTCCGAGTGCCTTCTCGTCCTCGAAAGTGCGGAAACACGACTGAAAATAGTCGGGACTGAACGAGAGATCGCCATCAAGCTTGACGAGAAACTCCCAGTCGTTCGACCGTAAAAGGCGATAACCATCGTTGAATGCGTCCACCACGCCTCCGCCGGCTTTGCGAAAGCCACGGTTATCCCGATGGCATACCCTGATCCAGTCATGTCGCCGGGCATAGCTATCGGCTATCGCGGCAGTCCCGTCGGAGGACCCATCGTTCACGATCACCCACTCGCGTGGCAGCACTGACTGATGGAGCACGCTTTCGATCGTCCGCGCGAGGTTGGCTTCTTCATCTCGGACAGGCGAGATGATCACATATTGTGAGACGTTAGAGGGCATGGCTCCATACGCGAAATGGTTTGTGGGTGGATAACATCGTGGGAATTGCCGACCGGTCACATGCGGACAGGATCGGGGATAACTCCGGCGCTGCTTTCCAGAAAAGCCCGGTGCCACAATTCCAGGGTGAGCAGTGAAAAAATCTCCTTGGCGTAAAGACCAGACTCCGCATTTGCATGAAGCATCCCTTCGACGCAAGAAGTATTGAAATAGCCACGCTCGACCGTAGTGCGATCGAGCAGCACTTCGCGAACAAACCCTTTAAGATCAGTTCGCAGCCACGAGCCAAATGGCACGGGGAAGCCCGCTTTAGGGCGCGTCAGGATTTGCTCAGGAATCCGGTTTGCGAGTGCTCGCTTGGCAATATATTTCGTCGTGAGACCGCGGACCTTGAGGTTCTCCGGCAGCGAAGCGGCAAATTCCAACAACTTGTGATCGAGGAAGGGAACTCGAAGTTCAATGGAGTTTGCCATCGTCATTTTGTCTGCCTTCAACAACAGATCATCGGGAAGCGAGGTTTTCGTGTCCACATATAACATACGGTTGATCAGGCCAAACTCCCGGGAACTCGCCATGATGCCTCGCATCGGACGAGTGGCGAAGTCCTTATCGCTCGAGTTCGCAAAATCGCTGGAGTAAAGCGCGTTGAGGTTCCTATTAAAGAATGAATCAGGGCCTGAACTTCGGCTATAGTAGTATTCCTCGAATGGGCGGCCGAGAAGCGGTGCATACTTGGCAATTCGCGGATTCTTCAGGAGCCGGTTAGCCGCGCTAGCGGCGGAAGAGAGTGGGTCCTTGAGCGGCCCCAGGGCGTTCTTCAGTCGCTCCGCCCACAAAACACCGCGGTAAGTCTGATAGCCCGCAAAAGCCTCATCCCCACCTTCGCCTGAGATCAGGACCTTCACCGACTGCTTGGCCAATTTGGTGATGTAATAGAGGGCGACCGCGGGCGCCTCGCACACAGGTTCTTCCATGTACCACGCGTACCGGGGCAGGAAGTCCTTGAACTCATCGGCCGATATCGTTATCTCGTGATGGTCGGTTCCATAGCGTTGGGCGGCGATCCGAGCGTAGGGACGTTCATCCGGAATCTCTGCCGACCTGAACCCCAACGTGAAACTGCCAAGGGCTCGGTCTGTCGTGCTGCTGGCAAAACTGAGCATTGCCGTCGAATCCACGCCGCCGCTCAGTAGAATGCCGACCGGCACGTCACTGATCATGTGCATCCGGACAGATTCATCCAGGAGTTCCAGAAGTTCTTTTTCCACGTCTGCGGTGGATCGTGGCGTTGGATTGAAAGCCAGATCCCAGTACTGATGAATTTCACACTTCCCATCTCGTACGATCATGTACGATCCGGGTCTTAGCTTTAAGATATTCTCGAAAAGAGTGTCCTCGCCGGGAACATAATAGAAGGTGAGAAAACGATCTACGATTTCCGGCCGCACCCGAGCGCCCACCTCCGGATCGGCCAGAATGGCCTTGATTTCCGATCCAAAGACAACGGAATCTTTTCCGATCGCATAGTAGACAGGTTTGATTCCGACTCGGTCTCTGGCCAGCATCAAGCTCCGCCGGCGCTCATCCCAAATCGCGAATCCGAACATTCCGCGAAGTCGCTCTACACAAGCCGGCCCAAATTCCTCGTAGAGATGAACAATCACTTCGGTATCCGTACGAGTGCGGAACACATGGCCTCGGGCTAGGAGATCGTCACGCAGTTCCTCGAAGTTATAGATCTCTCCATTAAAAACGATCCAGACGGTCCCATCCTCGTTCGAAAGCGGCTGATGACCCGCTGCCAGATCGATGATGGAGAGCCGGCGAAAGCCGAGGCCAACCGGACCGGATAAGTAATAGCCTTCATCGTCAGGTCCGCGATGAGAGATCGTGTCGGCCATTCGTTTCATCAGGCCGCCGGAGACCGGCTTCTCCCGGTCGAAGTTTAATTTACCGCAGATTCCGCACATGGATTGTTCCCGCCATCAAAATCTTTCCCCGCCATCGCCCGCGGCATACTAACAACCTTGTGCTCCCTCTACCGTGACAGTCGTCGCCTGCTTTCGCTCAAAATGGGTGACCATCGTGCCCAGGATCAGCCACCATTTCAAGAAAGCATTGCGGGCAGAGTCCCTACGGGGCCCGCGGCTTGGGATCATCCAGGCAGTCAACAGAGCCAAACGAGCGAGAGCGCTGCACGCCATCGTCGCTCGAAACATCAATTGGTAACTATAACCGCGGTGCTTTGCTACATACTGCAGAATCGATCTCCACTTCATCAAAACCGCGCGCCGCCGTACACCGCTTCTTCCTCCGTAATGGATGATTGTCCCTTGAGGAGCGTAATAGTTGGTAAAGCCCGCTTGCACCGCCTTACAACAAAGATCCAGATCCTCGGCGTACATGAAGAACTCCTCACTGAACTGCCCAACCCGCGCAAACGCCTCCCGCCTAAACAGGATGCATGCCCCGGAAATGACTTCTACGCGGCTGGGTTCCGTACCACCCAGGACTAACGGTGCAATATTCCATAAGCGGCATGCAGGGAAGCGGTTGCGAAGAACGTCCAAATCCAGAAGTTGGTTCAAAATCGTTGGAAAGGTCTGAATGGCCGACGTTTGAACGGAGCGATCTTCATTCAGCAGCGTGCAACCCAGCGCACCGGCGCGCGGCAGCGAATCAAGTTGCCGGATCATAAGATCGAAAGCGGGGTTGATCAACACTGTGTCCGGGTTCAGGAAGGCCACGTGTTTGCCCGTCGACGCGCGGAACCCAAGATTATTCGCTCGCGCAAATCCCAGGTTCACAGAGCTCTCGATCAGGACGACATCTGCGTACCGCTCCTTCACGATCTGGACATCGCCATCTGGCGAAGCATTGTCGACCACAATAATCTCAAATGCAGTCTCATGGGTATGCGCATAGATGCTCTCCAGGCATTTCAAAAGATATGCGGTGGAGTTCCAATTCACGATAATGATCGACAGGCCGGTCACAGCTCGGAACCATCCCAGGGCCGAAGGGACTTATTTACCTTCTGGATCATCGCTCCAATCGGATCTGCTAATTCGGGCTCTTCCATCCTGGGCAACATCACCGATGGAGACGTCGCCAAGACGGTTTTGTCTACTTTTGTGGCTACAGGCAAAGCTGTCACGGCGCAAATCATCGCCAGGAATGCGAACCACCATATCTGCGTCTGATCCCAGTAGGCCACGCCGAAGTAAGCGAAAATGTGCGCGAGCATCACGCAGCCGAGGCACCAGAGCAGCCACCGTTGTTCCGGCTTTACCCGCTTTCTCGTCATTCCGAGACGGCTGAAGCACCTCGTGATAATGGCAATAAAGCAAATCAAGGTGAAAAGGCCGCCTGTTTCAGCCTCGGCCACGAACTGGTTCGACATATCCCACATGTCGTAGCCCCAGTTCCCATTCTGATTCGTGCCGATAAGCCACCAGTCCTTGAAATGCCGCATACAGGTATCGATCAGAAAAGCGCGATCATACCCTCCCGAACCGCCGATAACATTGATATGCGCGATCACGAACCACACGGGCGCATTCATCACAATTGCCAGAGCCGCGAGCGTGATCACGATTCCCCAGCGAACCGCCTTCATCTTCCGTCTCACCGGCCACAACAGGAGACCGAGTATCCCCGCAGAGTACGCCAATACCGGTGTGCTCGAATTTGCTGTCAGTACCATCAATGTGGATCCCACGATCCCAACGACCGCGGGAATCTTATTTTTTGTCTTCCACAACCAGGCGAATAGAGGGAGGAGGGTGGCCCCAAAACACCCCGCCAAAATCGAGTGGCCAAAGGTGGCCTGAGCTCGGGCAGATCCGTTTCTAATTTCCGGGGTCGCCGGCACCCCGCCCAGATAAGTTCCAAAAGGATTTACAAGGAAGTGGTGCTCGTACAACATGCATACGCCTAAGACTATAGTGATGACTGCGAAGGTCTTCGCTGCTCGGGCCACGTCTGCTTCGTTTCGAATCAAATAGCGCAGAAGGAAGTAACCGCACAACGCTTGCAGCAGGAACGCCAGATTTTCCATGTTGCCGGCCGGCCAGTTCGTGATGACGGCTGCAAAGACACGGTAAGAAACCCACAGGATGAATATCTTGTCAACGGCGATGAATCCGCCCGCAAGTCGAAACCGGTCCTTCACTACAAGGATGAATCCGGCGAGAAGCAGAACGAGGCGAACGTAGAAATGCGCACCCGCAAATAAAATCTCCTGGCCACGCGGAACGAGGAACGTGCACAGGAGCAGCGGGACGATCGCATATTTTCGCGGGCGCCACAGCATCAGAACGATCGCGACCAACAACCCAGCCGCGACTACGGGGTGCAGTACCGTCTCTGAAGCGCCGTGGCCTAAGTTCCGCTGGTTGAAGTCCAGGATAGCGAGTAGCATTCCTTCCCTATGTACGAGAAGCGGCGGAGCCTGCGCGCACTCTCAATTGGTGACGGCCAGCGGCGTCTTCTTCTCTGTCATTTCAGCAGTTCGGCGGTAGTCCGCGATCGTTTCCTGGTAAGCCGCCACGAGCCTCCGGCCTGCCGCGTTCCAGGTGATCTCCGGGCAATACTCAAGTGCGCCGGCTCGCAGTTTTGCTAGCAGCGCACGGTCTCTGTGAAGCAATGTAATCTGTTCGGCCATGGTATCAACATCGCCAACGCGATGCACCAGTCCGGTTTTCATATGCATGCAAATGTCGGTGCAGGCTTTAGAAGCCAGGGGAACACACCCGCTGCCCATGGCCTCGGCGATGACCAGACCAAACCCCTCTTCGATACTCGGCAAAATGAGAAGATCGCTCTTTCTCATCAGATCGGGTACGTCATTCCGATGTCCCAGCACCTGGACGCCGGGATGGGACAGCATGGGCTGCAGCTTGTCCTGATAGGCGGGGAGAAATTCACCGACAATCAGAAATTTTCCTTTTTCACTGGCCGGTGATCGAAGCCACGCTTCCAGAGCGTAATGCAGTCCCTTCCTTACCGCGCAGACGCCCACGAAGAGCATGGTCAGGCCTGGAGTCGAAGGCTTCGGCTGAGGATCGGGATAATAAACGGACTCGTCATATCCATAGATATGGCGAACCAGCTGTTCTCTGCGGAATCCCTGATCGAGAAAGGTCTTCACGACAAATTCGGAAGGACACAGCAGCCTCGTGGCCAAGTGATATTCCTCTTCCTCCTTGCGCAGGCGATCCGGGTTGTAGGCATGTTCATGACCAGGAGGAAGCATGACCCCGATGGACTCGCATTCTTTCTGTACGATTTCGTACGCAAACCGCGTGTGCGCATTGGGCCTCTCCAGAGCTGTCGGGATGCCCAGCCTCTTCGCGGTCTTGAGAGTCTCACAGGCGCCCAGTGACCACACGTGAACCAGATCGATTGTGCCCGCCAGCTTCTCAATGCGCCTTGCCACGATACGATCATGCACCGCCAGAGCCCGCTCTGTCCCAATCACTCTGTAGGGAATACGGTACTTTCGCCACGCCAGCGTTTGTGACACCTTCACGCCCGCCGGCACCGGACGTCCCAGCGACGCCGGGAAGACCAGAAGATCGACATCGGCTGCTGCCAGCCCGTTCACCTGCTGCCAGGCCGTGTAACAGATCCTGCTCGCGCCAAGTCGAAAGGGAAAGCTGTAGACGATGCGAAGCTTTGCGCCTGTATTGCTCATTTCAAGTCCTTCCGCGAGATTATCCGGTCAATCGTGGCGATTTACCGGGAAACGTCGCCCTTTCAGAGATCATCCAGGCCGGAACTGCGAAGGCCATCTGGGCTGCATCCTTCTGGGCAGATACGTCATGGATAACAGCGTGAGTGACTTCGCCACGGACCGCGGGTTTCCGCTGTTCTGGACCGACTGTCTGAGCTGACCACGCGCGTCACGCGTCCTTCCCATGCCCATCAGCAGCTTAGCGTAGACACGTCGCTTCGACGCGAACGCCGCTCGGAACGCCCCCAACAGCGCAGCATTCGCCTCTGCCTCGAATTTCTCTTCCAGTAGCTCAAACACATGAACCCAGACGCCAAAGGTCCACCCGTGATCTTTCGACAGAGAATCATCGCGAAGCCGGTATGCGACCAGATCTGTTGATGTGAGCACGACCGGGCCAACCAGCGATAAGAGGGAGCAGCAATAGGAATCTTCAGCTCCCATTTCCCTGAAAGGTTCCTTGCCGACCCGAGTGAATACCTCCTTCGGTACGCAGCAATAGCTGAAGCAGCTAAACGGACCCGTCCGGCTGTTATAACGCTTGAAGAATTCAAGAGCTGGAATCACCTCGACGCGCTCTTCCGACTCCGACGGTGCATCCGTCCAATCGTAGCCGGCTTTTCCGCTAAAGTTGACGTGTCCCGTCCAGAATGCGACCGCATCCGGATATTCAAGGAATCGGCGCTCCTGACTCTTGAGGTAATCGGGATGCCACAGGTCGTCTGAATCGAGAAACGCGATCAGATCGCCGGTTGCATGTGGGATCAACTCATTCCGAGCGCTCGCGAGCCCCTGATTCGGCTGCTTGAAGACACGGATCTTGCCGCCGAAGGTCTGGAGGACCTTCTCTGTATCATCGGTGCTTCCGTCGTTCATCACCAGGATCTCGTGGGGGACGAGCGTCTGCTGGAGAACCGATTCAATGGTCGGCACAATGGTCGCAGCGCAGTTGTAGGCAGGAACCAGCACGCTGACACGCATCAGCGAGTCTCCTTTCAATGTTGCTTTGACTGAGCAAAAGTCATTCGGTGCTGCTCACCACCCGTCGATGGCCCGCACATGAGTTTGGCGATTCCAGCGGCATTTCACGGCAGGGTCTTCGGCACATCCCGGAATTTGGCAGCTAATCCTGTTTGGTAAAGACCGCCGTCATAGTCTCCCCATCACCGAACCGCGAGATCGCGGCGTCGATCAGCGGCAGAAGAGTCATACGAAATGCTTTGCGAGCGATCTTCACATGCAGTCGTTCTACGCGGAATTCCGACATCGGCGGACGGCGATAGCCCGCTCTTTTCAGCAGGTCGTCGATGACATAATGCCAGCTGGCTTCAGAATAGGTTTCGCGATGGGTGGTAACCGAGACTTCTTTAAGTCCCGAGGACTGCGCCAGCTTCTTCAGGGTGGCCGGCGAAAAGTGGAAGAGGTGACGGGGCATTTCAAGAGCATACCAGTAGGACCGGAAGACCCTGCATGCCGCCGAATCGATGTTCGGCATCATCGTGTAGAAGATGCCGCCGGGCTTGAGCCATTTAGAAACCCGCCCGAGCACAGCTCCCGGTTCATACATGTGTTCAAAGACGTTGAAGCAGGTGATCGCGTCAAAGCTCTTTTCCGGAAAAGGCGCCTCCAGGAGATCGCCGGCAAACACTTCGGCACCACAGCGCTGGCGTGCCACACGAGCGGCCCCCTCCGACATCTCGACGCCGTAGAGCTTCCAGGGGGGGGCCTGCATCGCGCTCAGAAAGCCGCCCGTGCCGCATCCCAGATCCAGAATTGCGCCTCCTGATTTCAGCCGCAGCAGTTTGTTGCGGCGAGGCAACCAGTGATCTGGCGCACTGGCTGCGTTGGCAATTTCGCGGTCATAGTTCTCGCCATAGTGGTACCCCATCTCTGATGGAGACGGTGGGGCATTCAGCCATACCAGCGAGCACACGGGACAGCGCACCAGCTGATAGGGGTCGGAACGTCCATTGAATCGATCCGGACCGGTCAGCCAGACTTCCGCGTGAGAGCGCCCACAGATCACGCATCCGTCTCGTCCGGAATTTGCAGTAGGCCACGGAGTCGGCATGGGGACCTCTTTTGTCGTCATGGATGAAGATATTCCTGGGTACGAATGTTGAATGTTGGTCGATCAGGAGGTTGAAGCGAATTTCCGGGTTAACGCGCTGCTCAGCGAGCGGGCTTCGGAGCGCGAGACGGAACCTGTGAGAAGAAGAGCGGGCAGCGCGACCAGCAGACTGATCACAGCAGCTGTCGCCAACCGAATCATGTCGAGAACGCGGGGGCTGGCCGACCAGGACAATTGCAGCCACAGAGCGATCACCGAGGCCCCCAAAATTATGGCGGCCGCGATGCAGAATCGCAGGAGAGTGGGCGCCAGGATCCGGGTGCGGAATCCCTTGTATCGAGACGCGAGGCTCAAGCTCATCAGGATCAACCCTAGAAGTTGTCCGAGCACCTGCACCCCGCCCAACATGCCGTAGAACCCGATATTCGGGCCGAATGGCCATAAGGCGAACGCAACTCCCAGACCTAGGAGCAGTTGAGCGTTGTCCATCACAGCTCCGCCGGAGACTCGATAGAGAACGCGGAAGAGAGAACTCAGTGATCGGCAGACTCCGCCGGCACAGAGAAGACACACCGCACCCTCGAGAAGCGGATCGCTTTGCCCCGTCCACACAAAAGCGATCTTCGCTCCATATAGAGCGATAAAGGCAAGGGGCAGAACCGAGATTACCACCATGGCTTTGAATGACTTCACAATGAAGGCGTTGGTCTGCTCCATCGAGCCCGCAGCGTACACAAGGCTGCCGCCGGAAAGAATCGCCTGCAGATAAGAGCCTTGGACGAGCGTTGCAAAGCTCACGAGGCGCGCGGCCAGCGCAAACACACCAGCAGCATTCGCACCAAAGAATTTCAAAATGGCTACCGGGAGCACCGCCGCATATAGCAGCTCGAGCATGCTGACCAGCTGGTAGCTGGCTCCGAAGCGGACCAGTTCCCTGACTTCCGAACGCGAGACGAAGCGCGGCGAAAGATGGATCATCGGGGCAACGCGGCGCGAGTAGTAATACCAGAGGATGCTTCCCGCCAGCTGACACCCACAGAAGACCGCGCAAGCCGCCACCAGGCCGTAGCCGAAATAAAGCAGAGCGATGGTGAATACAGTAGTGACAGGCTCAAGAGCAATATTGATCTTTTCGCGAAGGTCGATGCGATGCGCGCCCATCAGAATGCTCTGATAGGTTTGGCTTACGTTGGTCACCATCGCGGTGAACGCCAGAAGGATAATCGCCTTTGTGGCGGCGGGCAAAAATGTCTGCGGTACTCCAACCGCGAAAGCCACTTTCTTCGCAAAGATCACAAGTGGCACCAACACCACCACCGACAACAAAAACACTGCGGCTGTGCCTGTGCTGATTCGCCGGCTGGCCCGATCGTAGTCGCCCGTGCCCGTCGCTTCCGCCACGTATTTCTGGAACGCGGATTTTACGCCCGCTCCGCCTAGCGTAATATAGGCAGCGATCGACATCAGGACCGCCCAAATGCCGTAACCATCCAGCCCCAGGTATCGGATCATCACCGGCACGACGAGGATCCGCGCCAGCACATGAACAAGATTTCCCGCCACTCCAAAAAGAGTGTTCTTCCCGATGGAATCGGCGAGCGCACGATTCGAAGAAGGCGCTATGGGTTTAATGGCCATAGATGATGGAGTGGGGCTGCCCGTGGGTCAGCGGCGCAGCGGCCTTCTCTTAATGGATTCTGCTTTTCAGATCGCTCGGAGCCCGAGGAGGGGAACCGGAAGTCGCGTACGCCCCCACGGTCCAGGCGCCAGTCGTCGGCCGCGGACGTCCGGCAAGGTCGAAGCACAGGGACGCCCGGTTACCGGCGCAGAGTGAACTCAGGTTTGTTCCTGCGTTGACTAACGGCGAGCCTGATTGCGGCATTCCGGTGCTGTTCACCTTGAGCGAGGAGTGGTAGGCCGACTTAGCCTCTCCTTTGACACAACGTCGCCACCAGGAAAATTGTGACTCCGGAATGAAGGTCCGATCGCAGTTCCATGCGTTGCTGTGACTGTTCCCATACTGGTTGTAGTTCGCGGCGATCCTGATATGGTTGCCGATCGACATCAGCTGATCGCATCCGCTGAGTACATTATTCTCAAAGGTCATTGAGGCACCACCCGCTCCGAAGCAGACTCCTCCGTTGCCGCTGTTGGTGCTCACGAAGGTATTGTTGAACACGCCGCCTCCGTTGCCCGGAGTATAGTCGCCCGTGTTCAGGCTCACGAGCCCGTTATAAATAACCTGATCTCCCAGGAACACGTTGTTATACAGCAGAACCTCTGAACTGGTATCCGAGCATGGCGTCGCACCGGCTCCGCTTCCGCCTTCCAGAAAAATATGGGCAGTAACGTTTTGTCCCACCGGGCCTTTGAAAAGATTGTCATAGATGGCCAACAGCCGGATGTGCGCGGGGGTTCCATTCGTCTGGCTGGTAAAGCAGTGGATTCCGTCGTGGTGGTAAACATCTGCCTTGCCGGTATCCCAGTTGGCGTAGCCATAAACGGTGTTGTTGCGGAAAGTGAACGGCCCGGAATTACCTCCGGCGACCTGGCTGGCCAGCATCCAACCGTGATCCACGTGGTAAATCGTATTTCTCTTGATCACTACGTTTCCGTCCCCGTTCTTGAAATTCTGAAATAGGCACCAGCCAGAATCGTGCATCACATTGTTCTGAATCAGCCAGTCCGATCCGCTGATCGAGATGCAGCGCTGCGCCGACGCGTCCGCGGACTTGTCACTTGGCGAGCTGTGCACGTACATGTTGGAGATTGTCAGGCTCTCCACCGTGCAGCCGTCGCAGTTGTAGCCTTCAATGGCTTCGGTCTGCTTGTCGTACTGTAGCCCCGTTCCGTTGGCCGTGTTCTGAATCGTGCCGGTCCTCTGGCCGTCAACCGTGTAGTTCCTCAGGCCATACAGGCAGATGGCTCCTCCGCATCCGCCGTTCGGCCCAGGGGCAAAGTAGGGCGCCTGGAGTATCGCGCCCGTATCAAACCGGATGATCACGGGGTTTCCCGATGATCCATTCCCTTTAGGAGTCAGCAGCTGCGAGCCCGCCAGCCCTGTGATAGTTCCACAGATGTAGTTCACGTCGCCGGGCGAGTTATGAATTCCATTAAATGTGGCCGGGGTAATCGTCCTTTGTCCCTTGCAAGCCGTTCCACCGCTGAACACGCCTGCTGTCTGCGCAATGTAACGCGTGTTTCCAAATGCCGGCTGTACGGCAACAGAGACGGAAATGCCAACAGCGAAAAGTACGACCAGGGCCAATTTCATAGAACCCAAACCTCCGCAGCTTCATGGATTCTGAAGCCACCGACCACAAAAGCCTCTGCTGTTGGCGAAGCCGTATCGGCTTGGCGATCCCGATGGCAGATCTCCCGAAGACAGTTGGGACCAGCGGAATACGATGAGGCACTGGATGCGACGTCGCCTCTTCGCCCGAGGGCGCATCGCAGCACGAAGAGGACGTTTCGGCCGCTCAGTGTTTGGATTGGAGTGGGTGGACGACGCGCGTTCCTGCCTCCACGCCATGAACTCGTTGAGGCCCTTTTGGGCAGAGCGCCCGGAGTTGGGTATCGTTAGTTCGTCACGATCGTCCCGGTGAGGTTCGTCGGCGGATTGGGCTTCGTTCCTGAACTGGAGCTACCGGACGGATAGGCTCCCATATCCCACGTGCCGGATGACGGTCGCGGCAGACATCCGGTTCCGCAGGCATAAATGGCTCCGAAGTACTGCGGCGCTCCCTGACTCAGGCCAGAGATGCCGAGACTGCTCAGGTTGGCCCCAGCGCCAGAAGCGGCGCTTCCAGACCCTAGCATGAAGCTGGAACTTAACTTGGGATCGCTGACCAAGCTCCCCGTAACATCGCAGCCCCCGGAACACATGCCCGTGCTACCCGCCTGCCACGCCGGCAAGCTTGCGAAGATGTTGCTGGCATCGTCACCCCATCCGCTGGCCGTGTTGAAATAGTCTTGATATTTGAACGTATCGCCGCTTCCAGTAACGCAAACTCCATAGTGGCTTGCGGAACTCACAACGTTGTTTTCGAATGTGTCGGAGTTGTCCAGTTTAACGCTGCACTCGGTGGGTCCGAAAAAGGTGTTGTTCACGATGGTCGAACCGGCCGGGGGGAGAAGGTCTCCGTTGGCCGGACCGGTCTGCCCGGAGGTCGTGCTGAAAACGTTGTTATAGAACACGGTGCCCGATTCGCTGCTGCCTGATCCGCCCGGATCGTTGAAATAGAGAGCCGTGGTGTTCCCGATGAAATCGTGGACCCAGTTATTCGATACCGCCACCACCTTCATAGGAAAGGACTGAGGGAAGACGAAGATGCCGTCGTGGTGGTTATCATCCGCAGTATCATCCCAATTACAAATAGCGCCGACAACACAGGCGATATCGTTGCCGTCCACCGTCAAATCATTGGTTCCATCCGTTGCGAAACCCCAATTGTTGGTACGAATTGTGTTGTGCTGAATCAGGATGTTTGTATCGGACGCCGTGCCGTGAAAATAAATCCCGGCATAGGCGTCACTCAAGGTGTTGCCAATAATCGAAATATTAGAGTAGGTGTCGCCATTACTCGTATATACGGTGATGTCGGTAGAGAAATCGCCCGATCCCTCGCAAGTGACGCCAGGATCATCGGCTTTACGCATACAAAGATGTTTGATGGTCAAATTCTTGATTGTTATGCCGGACGCGCCACCCTGTACCGCCACACCTGTAGTTTGCTGGTTATAGCTAAGTCCGGTTCCGTTGGCGGTATTCTCGATGATCCCATTCGTTCCGCCATTAATGACGATATTGTTGACGCCGTATGTATTGATTGCTCCGTTCGCTGACCACGCGGGCGAGGTAAGCACCGCTCCCGTATCAAAGATGATGGAGATGGGGTCACCGCTGGAGCCGCTCCAGCTCACATTCAGCAGGATCTGGCCAGCCACGCCGGAAATCGTTCCACATACGTATGACACGTCTCCCGGCGACTCCGCCGTGCTGTTCCATGTGCTCGGCGTGATTGCTGTCTGACCGTTGCAGGCCGCGCCGCCGCTAAAGGTTCCTGCAGACTGCGCAATGTATCGGGTACTTCCGAATGCGGGACATGTCAGTGCGAGTACAGAAACCAGAAATAATGGCACGGCCACAGCCAAAATTTTAAACGAAGGTGCGGCGGGGAACGCAGCACCCATAACACGCGACTTGCCAGACATGTACAGATTTCCTCCAAGGAGCACACCGAACCACTGGCCTGCTTTTGTGGGACGAGTAACCTCGTCCGCTGCAAGCCGATGACCAGTCTCGGATATTCAGCGTGCTCTTCGGCGGTTAAACGTGACTAGAGTAACATTTCCTCTGATCTGTCTGATTCTACAGCTTGGAATCCCGCATCAAGAGTACGTTCCGGGTCAATTGGCTGCTGCTCCTACTGTGAGGAAAGGCTCGGCATCTGCCGGCTCTGTCATGGAATCCTGTCCGGATCCGTGTAAAAAGGTGCGTTCGCCGATTCCTTTTGCCTGGAAGCTTTTGCGTGAGGCCTTCGTATCCGCTTCGCCAGCGACTGCATGCCACCGACCCAGTCATAGTGTCCCGCCATTTTGGCCCCTAGCAGGGCTCGGTCATCGGCGCTGTTGACCGGAAGCCGTTCCAGAAACAGGGGATCGCTCGTTGCGCCCGCCCGGCCGATCCGCGTGCACACGCCGCAGCGGTAACCGCTTTCCTGGAGAATCTGCCGCACCATGGCTTTGAATGGCTCGTCCGTCTGCGGAAAGGCATACGGATAGGCGAAGGAATCGACCGCGGATCCCGTTTTGTCCTCGATCGTCTGTCGCGACCGCAGGATCTCCTCTCGGATGAGTTCCCGATCCAACCCGTGCAATTGCGGGTGGCTGACAGTGTGAGACCCGAAGGAGATGCCCCACTGCTGCAGGTTGCGCACGTCACCCCAGGTCATGCATTCGCGCCGGTTGAAGATCAGGGGCCGGTCGGCAATCGACGCCGTGGGCAGGAACATCGTGGCGGTGAACCCAAACCGATCCAGCGCCGGAAAGGCATGTTGGCAGAAGTTCCGGTAGCCGTCGTCAAAAGTGATGACCACCGTCTTCTCGACCGTACTCGCGCCCGCCTGCAGCAGCCCCACTGCCGAACCAAGGCTCGTTGTCCGGTAGCCCTGCGCGTGCAGCCACATCATCTGCTGCAGAAACTGAGACGGCGTGATCGCGATCCGATAGTACGGCCGCATGGCAGATTCGTCTTCGTCGGCCACGCTGTGGTACATCAAGATGGGAATGGATGGAGCCCGCGATGGTCCAAGCCGCGCCAACGGGGGAAGGAAATACAGCGTTGCAAGACGATCCAGGCGAGGGGCCATACCTATATTCCTAAGCGGGTCATAAGATGAACACCAAAATTGCTCAGCTTGAAAGTGCGACCGCGCTCTCGAATTCTCTCGCGGGCTTTATGGACTTCCGCTCTGTAAAGCTGCGGATCGCCTCTGCTACACGCTTCTGCTGTTCGGCAATCAACTGCGGGAACATCGGCAGAGAGACGATTTCGGTTGCCACACGAGAAGCGACCGGAAAATCGTTGATCTGGTAATTTAGCCCTGTATAAGCGTTCTGCATATGCAACGGCACAGGGTAATGAATTCCGGTGCCAATGCCAGCGTCCTTCAGATGACGCATCAGCCCATCGCGATCCGCCGTGCGGATCACGTACAGGTGATAGACGCTGCGCGACCAGGAAGGCTCATAGGGGCAAATTACACCATCGAAGTCGGCGAGCAGGCCGTTGTATTGGGCCGCGTGCTGGCGTCGCTGAGCATTCCATTTCGCCAAGTGCTGCAGCTTCACCCGCAGCAAGCCGGCTTGGATCGCGTCCAGGCGTCCGTTGTAGCCCTCGACGCTGTGATAGTACTTTCTCGCCTGGCCATGATCCCGCAGCACGCGAATGCTGTCGGCGATCGACGGGTCGTTTGTCGTTACTGCCCCCGCTTCGCCGCAAGCCCCCAGATTTTTGCCGGGATAAAAGCTGAAAGCGGCGGCTCGTCCCATGGCGCCGGCCTTCATCCAGCAATTCAGCTTCTGCGAAAAATATTCAGCTCCATGCGCCTGGCAGGCATCTTCGACGACAAGCAGGCCATACTCATCAGCCAAGGCCATGATTCCGTCCATGTCCGCCATCTGGCCATAGAGATGTACCGGCACAATGGCGGTTACCGGACGATTGCTGCGGTGGCTGATCAGCTTCCCTGAGACATCCCTGCTGCAGTTCGACTCCAGATATTCCTGCAGCTTCTCTACAGAGATATTGTAGGTTTTCTCGTCGACATCGATGAATTCTGGCAAGGCGCCGGCTTGAGAAATGGCCTCCGTCGTGGCAATGAAGGTATGCGGTACTGTCAGCACCACATCACCTTGACGTATGCCACAGGCCATAAGAGCAAATCGCAGCGCATCGGTTCCACTGCTAACCGCGATCGCATGCTGCACGCTGCAAAAACCCGCGAATGCCTCTTCAAAGTCCTCTACCATCGACCCTCCAATGAACGAGGCACTCTGGAGAGCCTGCCGGAATACGGCTGTCAGCTCCGGCTCCAGCTCAACGTGCGGAGTAATAAGATCGAGAAAAGGAATGGCCTCAGGAACAGACATTGGGTTTCTCCATGGTTGTGTTGATGTAGCGCAGTACCCTGGCCGGATTTCCGACCACAATCGCATTTGCTGGAACGCTCTTGGTGACCACGCTGCCCGCTCCGACCAGCGCGTTTTCACCGATGCTCAGGTTGCAGAGGATTGTTGAGCCGGACCCGACCGACGCGCCCTTGCGTATAACGGTGGGCGTGACCTTCCAGTCAGACTCTGTCTGCAGATTTCCATCGGCGCCAGTCGCGCGGGGATATACATCATTTGTGAAGATTACGCCGTGACCGATGAAGACATTGTCCTCAATCACCACGCCCTCGCAGATGAATGTATGGCTCGAAATCTTG
>Ga0207933_1001286_pt1 | contig 19776 bp, 16 predicted proteins | sample NGESurdeep092012_4_FD_184488 | JGI IMG/M metagenome (GOLD analysis project Ga0207933, IMG submission 184488) | Arctic peat soil microbial communities from Barrow, Alaska - NGEE Surface sample F53-3 deep-092012 (SPAdes) | ecosystem: Environmental > Terrestrial > Soil > Wetlands > Peat ...
GGCCCGAGCCGGTATACAAGCACAAAGGCCGCCACGCCCCGGTCGTTCAGCCATTTGGCGACCAATGAACCCTCTTTCACCATCGCCAAGTGAGCGTATCCGCCGCCCGGGCAGATGACGACCGCGGTATGCGTCGGGTTCTGCGCCGGCAGATAGGCTGTGATCGACGGCTTGTCTAAAGGCGTGTCGCCCACCGCCCCCGGCGCCCCGTTCGGCCAGAGAAGAACAGGCACTGGCGCGGAAGAAGCCTGGGCCGGGGATGGAGAGGGTGCGCCGGCAGCAGCGGACTGAGCCATGAGCAATGCTCCGCATGCGAGCAGCGGCAGCAGGCCGAAGGCAGGCAGAAGCCTACGTATCTTCGTCATAATTTTCCCCTCGAGCATATTTGCTTGTGTCCGCGGCGGCGTGCGGCTACGAGATCGGCTTGGGCATAGACCAAAAACCGGTCTGAACACGGCTGGTTCACCGAAGAACCGCAGATCCGAAACCGCGGCTCGGAAGCCGCAGCTACAGGCCAGTCTCACCACTTCATAGTACAAGGAGAAAATGCTTGAGAAGCAGACCCCTCCTCACGTCTTGACGGTCTTGCTCTCTTCTATAACCCAGCAATGGCCGCCACTTTATCGGCAGGCTAGACGAGGAAGTGGCTGCCCCTGCGGTCTGACCAGTCTCCGGCCAGGCAACGCTTCCGGCGAGTCTCACGGTTCGCAGGAAAAATGAAAATGCTCTAGAATCGTGGAAATTCAGCTGTGCGCCCAGGGCACCGGTGGCGAAGTGGCTAACGCGCTGGTCTGCAAAACCAGTATTCGCCGGTTCAATTCCGGCCCGGTGCTCCAAGAGTTTCAATAGTTTATGTCGATCCGATGCGGGAGCGAGATTCCCTGGTGTAGCGGGAAATGTAGCGGGTGCCGCGCTTTTTCTGTGTCCCCGCCCTGCTCCGACCCCTACTGAATCGCCTGTGACACTTGTGGGGCCGCGTGCTCTGCATGGGCGATCTTCTGCTCGCTGACATACTGCTCCATCTTGTCCATTGCCTTCGTCTGATGCTCCTGCGTCGGATGGGCATAGCGGAGAACCATATTGATCTTTGAGTGGCCTAGCATCGCTGCCAGCGTCACAAGGTCAATTCCAGCTTCGACGGCGCGGGTAGCCCGGGTATGGCGGCAATCATAAAGACGGAACGGTGTGACCTTGCTTTCCCGCAAAGCCCGCGCGTGGGGACTCTGGACGCCGGGAAGTGGTCGCGTGGCGTCTGTCTCGCAGGGGAATAGGAGAGCCCCGTCGTTCTTGTCTTTTGCGGCTCGCTCTGCCGCATCCTTCATGCCCCGCTCCATAATGCTCTTGGCGGTCACCGTGAGCTTAATACGCCGCTTCGCCGCTTTCGTCTTCCCGTAGGGGTTGAATAGGTGGTCCTCAGCCAGATGAACATTCTCAGGCTGAATCCGGTAGACCTCTTCCGGCCTCATACCTGTTTCAAGCATCAGCGTTGCCACGTCCCAGAGCATCGGACTTGCCCTTGCAAGATACCTCCCTTGCTCGTCATAGGTGAGAACGCGAGTCTGTTCGTTGTCCTCGCGCAGGACCCTCGCCGCTGTCTTGCTAATCGGATTCCTCAGCGGCACGTCGCCCTTGATTGCATGATTGAACATCGCGCGCAAACAAGCCAGCTCGCGGTTGACGGTGGCAGGCCGCAGCCGCTGTTTAGTCTGGATACGCTTTTTATCCTTGCCGCGCACCGTCTTGTACTCCGACGCGCGTGAGGTCTTGTATCGTTCCACTTCTTCTGGTGTGATCTTATTGAGTGGCTTATCGCCAAAGAAGCTGAGAAGCGGAAAACTGCTGTAGCGGTATCGCTCCGCCGTGCTAGGAGCCATCTGATGCTCTTGCTGTGAACAATTCAAAAAGTCCGACATTGCCGTCTTGAAGCCGGGAGCCTTCTTCCGCTCGGTAATGCCCACTTCGCCCTTGGCAAGGGCCGTTTTGAAGGCCGCTTCGATCTGGCGGGCCGTGCGCGGGTTCCCCTGTTTCGTGCTGTGTTGGACGTGCTCCCCGTTGAACAGGAAGTGATACCAGTAGACATTCCCGCGCTTGAAGATGGACATGCTACTTCGCTCCTTTCGCCGCTGCTCTCGCGTTTCGCAGACTGCGCTCCTGCTGCTCTTTCTGTTGCGGCCTGTACTGTTCACGCATGTAAATGCGCCGCTTTTCCTTGAATCCCGGGCTTTGGGCCGCATAGTGCCTGCGGCACGCCTGCCCACAAAATCTTTGATGTTCCGTAACGGCGTAGAACCAGCGGGAACAATCGCGGCATTTGCGAAAATAGAAAAGCTGCGATGGTGCTTCACTGAATAATCTCTCAGGCACTAATCTGACAAACTGATCAACCAAATACGCTTCCGTCTGTTCGTTCCGTCCTTTGCCTTTGTTGCGCGGAGCCATGAACCGCCGAAGCCATTGATACCCGCCATCCCAAACTACGAAACGCCAGTGATACCGCTGTAGGCGGCTATGAAGCTCAGTTAGGCAATCTCGATATTCCTGGTTCATTTCCCTCGTTATCGGATCGCTAAATCGGCAATCACCTATTACCCCGTCCGGCCAAGGCCTAGGCTCATTGGCCGACTCAAAAGCCTCCGCTCCGGCGTCACGTCTCGCGGACGATAAAAATGCCCTGTTAAAGATCTCGACTCGAAGGCGTTCCGCTGTTGTTAGTAATTCTAAAATTCGAGAAGCCCGCATAATTGCTGGGTCTTTTCGGTTTTCGTCAAAGAGCTCGAACCATCTCTTGGCTTTCTTTGCAAAGTCTTTCTTCGTCTCACGTCCAGCTATCTCTTGTAACGTATGCACTTGTGCTCTCATGCGTAGATTACTATACACTGTCACTCGTTTCGCTTCTACAAGATAATCGTGGTCAGATTGATTTTTGCGAGGGAATCTATGGACACACTTCTTTCAGTTGAAGAGGCCGCCCGCAGATTGGGCGGTCTGAGCAAGTACACGATTCACGCGTGGTTGAGCACGGGCAAGCTGCGCCGGACGAAAGTGGGGAGCCGCACGATGATCCGCGAAAGCGAGTTGCAGCGTGTCATTCGCGACGATCCGGAGCGAGCGTGACAACCGGAGACGGCGGCAAGTTCTTTGCTATCGACCGGAGAACCTGGGGGGCGGTATGTGACCGCGGGGAGATGAATCCTGCTGTCGCTTATCTGGTGCTCGCCCAAGGAACGGGCAGGAGCAATCGCACCACGATCTGGTCTGTCACTTCGCTCAAGAGCTCGGTTGGGATTGATTGGGAAAGGGGAAAGCGGGCAATTCAAAAGCTGGTGGATGAAGGTTTCATCCGGCACGGTGAGAAGCACACCCCTCAAAGGCCGCGGTACGAACTGGCAACCTGGCCTGAGGTCCTGGAACGGAAGCGCGCGAACCTTAGCGAATATGATCGCCTACTGATGACGGATATATGCGATGGTCGCCAGCCCTCCAGAAGCTCAAGAAAACGTTTGGACGAGATGGCGGCAGAGGGTCTTTTGGTCAAAGTGGGGGGCTGCTATAGCGTGACCGCTCCGACGCGGGACGGAAATGCGAAAGATGACCCGATCTGGTTGCCTAACTCGCTCGTAGTGGGCACAGACAGAGGCGAAGAGTCGCCGGTCCGGCGGCTCCGCGGCAGCGGTAATTTATGGACGCTCCGGCTGCTGGTGGACCTCTACCATGTTCAGAATCTCCGCGCCGATGGCGGCATCAGCCCCCATGTCCTGCGGTACAAGTATGAACGGAGGCAGGTAGGGGAGAGGGGCGTCTTTACCGCTTGGGCTTTTATGCCAGAACGCAAATCGCTCTCGTGGACCGGACCCTTTGAGCCCCACTACTACCGGCAAGCGGAAAAAGACAATCATCCTGTCTGGGAAAACGTTGAGCAACTTGAAAGACAAGGGCTGCTTACCTTCGTGCCGCACCTTTGGGAAAGCGAGCAGCAGGATGCGGAGCCGATACACGCCTACGGCATCGAGGACATTGGTGGGGAGCCTTTAGAGGTCGAGATAGGCAAGGCAGCGCATGAGGCGGCCTTGACCGTCGGCCTAGGCCCCAAAATAGACACTGCCGCGGCGGCCGGTTACAGATACCTCGCTCCAGTCAAGAACACTCTGCCCAACGTCCAGATGATCGGCGTGGCGCGGCTAAGGTATCGGCCACACACTAAGCGCACAGAACACTGGTGGCAGGAATTGAACGAATCGGCCGAAACTTGGCTTGCGGCTTATCGGCAGCTGCATGTGCCAGCAGAACAACCGAGAAAGGTATCGAACGGCAATCTTGCGGAGAACACAAACGAAGACATCGCTTTCTGACAATGGGTGGATCAAAGGGACTTAAGGATGTTTCAAGGGAGGTCAAGGGGCACTACCTATCGCCCGTAAGTACACTGGTCACCCCCCCACCCCCCTCAAGAGGGGGGCTTGTCCAAACCCAAAAATTCCTTTGAAGAAACGGTGCAAAGAAAATGATGAATCCCAAGCAGTATTTTCAGAACGCCTGGATTGAGGAACGGTTCGAGGCGGCGGAGCTTCCCCTCACAAGCGGGAAAGAATTATGACAGACCCACAGCGGTATTTCAGAGAAGCGGAACGGTTTGAGCGAGAACGGGCTGCGCAGTCGCGCATTGCAAAGCTCAAGAGCCATAGCCACGGGGCCAATCGTGGGCTATCGCACCTTCGGGGCTACTCGCGGGAGGCTCTTCCCTCGGGGTGCATGCTCTATCGCCTGTATGCCGTGGACCAGCCGGAGTCTGGGGTGGTAATGCCGTGAACGCACCAGCGTTCGCCCCCGGTATCCCGGTGGAGCTTTTGCTACTGCCGAGGCTATGCCGGACGCATAAAGGGGCACTGGCGAGACAAGGTGCGGGTTTTCTGGCCGGACTTGGCCCTGCACACATCCCACAGGCCGGACGCCCTCAGAGCGTTCGGGCCGCAACCGAACCGGGGCCGTTATGAGCGCCAAGGCCAAGGGAACCAGAAACGAGCATCGCTCCATCCGGCTGCTTGAGTCGGCCAGTCAGCAGCACTGCAAGCCGCTCTTGGCTCACGATGGCAAGGGCTCGTTGCGGTCTATCTGAGGAAGGCCATAGCAGAGCGTGAGGGCCTCTCGGGCGAATCGAATGTAGTTCAGAGTCCACCCGATGCCCAGCGATGCGCTATAAGCCAGCGTAGAGCCAAGAACTGAGCGGAGATAAGCGAAAATGAGCGACTCTAGCAAAAAACCTGGCGCGGAGTCCGCCATCGCCGCACTACTAACTTGCCGGACGATTCGCGAGGCCGCTGCGCAGTGTGGCATAGGCGAATCCACTCTCCGGCGCTGGCTGAAGGAGTCCGATTTTCGCCGGCAATACATTTCGGCCAAGGGAGAGCTGCTCGACGCCACCAAGAACCAGCTTCGCGCGGCGGCTGTTGAAGCCGTGGACGCGTTGCGGGAAGTATTCCAGGATCGGAACGCAGCAGCGGGGGCGCGGGTAGGCGCTGCTAAGGCAATTCTCGAACTGACTCTGAAGATCGACGAAGCCGAGGAAGGCGAGGATAATTCCGAGAATCAAATCTACCAGCCACCGTGGCTTATCAGGCGGCAGCAAGGCCTATTGGATGATGAACCTGAAGACGAAGGGTCAGGAAGCTCTTCCAGCTTTCCAAGAGAGGAGGGCCAGAAAGGCGCACATGGCCGACTTTAGATAACGTCCCCACCAGCCAGCTCGCTTCCGAGTTGAGTAGGCGCAGACGGCGGAAGCAGACGGCTCCGCCGCGAGCGCCAGGGGGCAATGTAGGAGCCGCGAGAGCGAAGGCAGCGAAGCTGGGATATGAGGTCACGGACTAGGGAGTATGGAAAACGGGCTCGCCGTGAGGCTATTGACGATTTGAATGGGCTTCGAGGATCTCATACTTCGTCTCTTTCCCGTTGCTGCCCTTGAGATACATCGTCTTTCTGTCGATTCGGACCTTGAGTGGGGCTCCCACCGGAAGATCGCGCAGCGGATCTCGTGCGCCGATCGCCGCCATCCAATACAGACGTCTCGCTCCCAATATATGTACGACCACGTAGATGTTTCCGTTGCACAAGACCGAATAACGAGTCTCGCTCTCATCTTCACAGGTGTCGGTTTCATCGCTTACCGCCGTGCAGGAAGCTCCGCTATTTGCGGTTTTCCAAGATTCAAGTTGAGCATTTGAATATTGATGGGACGTAGCGATAGCAGAGATTGATATGACGAGGAAACAGAGAGCCAGAACCAAGGCGTTCTTCTTCATTTGTGTGGTGCTCCTGGGGGAGAAAATTGCGGGGAAGTTAGTCTAGATCCCGACAACCGCGGGTGGCAAACGCTTTTTGGGGACACATGGAATATGGAAACTCATCTCTTGCTACTCGGAGCCAATTTCGTACTGTGCCCATTTTTGTGCCCACACCAGGTGATAAATGGCAGCACGCGGCGCAAAGTGCGCGGTCGAGGAGCCCGGCCAAGAGCGAAACGCAGCCGACATTCCTAAGGCCGCTGCACTGTAGCGGATACTGTAGCGGGTGCTGGTCTAGAGAGGCTTGTATAGACTGCGGCAAGGAGATCGTAAGCCTCTGAATCAATTAGCGGGTGCATGTGGCAACAAACCGGCACAAATGGCCTTTGGAGGTCTGCAAAACCAGTATTCGCCGGTTCAATTCCGGCCCGGTGCTCCAAAAATCAATTGCTGACGACGGCAATAAACTACATCACTGACTTTAACGGCGAGCGCGATCAACCACTTCCTTCCACTTCAAAAGGGCCGGTCGTCCGAGAGTCTTGGAGTGGATTCCAAACTCCTTCATGCTTAATAAGGCAGTAAACGATTTGCGGCTCTTTCTTGCCGTTGCTCTGGCCTCTGCCTCTTTGAAGCATTCAAAAGCTATTAGGTCGGCTGGCTGCAAGGGGATGCAGTGTTTCCAAGACATCGGGGCAATCGTGGTGAAGTGTTCCTTATGGATGAAATCTGGCTTATTCATCTGGCTATTGAATGCTCGTAGAATCACGGGATCATACTTGCCATTTCCAGCAGTTCGATCATGGAACATGGTGACGACGCCCGAGGGGGCCAGTTTCTTGAAGTCCTGACCGATCATGTACATCATGAAAGTAGTGAGCAGGTGATACGCGGCTTCTAGGCGGTCGCCCGCCCATTCCGGGAAGATTTCGCACACCTCGTTAAGCTGCATATCGAACACAGCGGTATGCAGGGGAATCTGTTTGAAGATTCCGAATAGACCCAGTACAAAGGCGTCCCGTTCATCGTGACTCCATCCTTCAAATTCCCCACGCCTCCCGCTGCAATCGCTAGCATGATATCGGGAGATAAGCGGCCGCCCGGCTTTCTTGAGTTCCTTGTTCTTGGCCTTTAGATGGAGCCTCCATTTCCGCTCCATCTCCCACCAGTAAACAGGTCTACCCATTAAGCAAGACCAAGCGAAGATATTCTGATCTGCCCCGTAACTTTCATCCATATAGCCGCGCAAGATCACGAAGTAGCCCTCAACCAAGTACGGTAGAAACCTGACCTGCCCCGGAACTTCCGCCATTCACAAGTGCGATTCTCTGGTTTACGTTTGGCGTTGAGATGATTTCGCCGCCGCCGAGGCTGTGTAGAAGGGGAAGCGCGGAGCGGTTTCCACTTCTGCGAGCCTAACGCCTGTCGGATCTCGGCAGGCGTCCTATAACCAAGCGAGCTGTGGGGCGGCTCGCAGTTGTATTCTTCGCGCCAGTTACGCCGCACATCGCCCAGCGGCAGCAGAGCCTCCATCCGTTTGCCGACATACTGCTCCATCTTTTCCATCGCCTTGGCTGGTGCTCCTGGGCCGGATGAGCATACCGAAGGACCATGTTGAGCGCGAGACGGGCCTCTCAGGCGGCCTTGGAACGCGGCTTGACCTTCGCCAGTGCGGTGGCATCCCTGGCTAGGCGCAGGTCATAGTCGTTCTGGAGATTCAGCCAGAACTGCGCGGGCAGCCCGAAATAGATGCCAAGCCGGAGCGCGGTATCGGCAGACATGCCACGCTTGCCGCGCACAATGTCATTGACGCGAGGAAGGGGCACGCACAATTCTTTCGCCAGCCGGTATGCCGTAAGTCCGTAGGGCTGCATGAACTCCGTGAGAAGAATCTCTCCGGGATGGATTGCGAAAACCTTCGCCATGATGTTCCCCTTTCAGTGGTAGTCCACAATTTCCACGCCGTATGCGTTGCCATTCCGCCAAACAAAGCAAATTCTTAATTGGTCATTCACGCGAATACTGTGCTGGCCCTTGCGATCCTTGGATAGCGCTTCCAGCCGATTACCCGGGGGTATGGACAGGTTCGCCAGGTCGAGGGCGGCATTCAAGATTGCCAGCTTCTTAAAGGCCGTCCGGCGAATGCCGGCAGGGACCTTGCGGCTCTTTCCGGTATTCCAGAGTAGCTCCGCATCGGCGTCCCGAAAGCTGACGATCATGCGCCTATAGTATCGAATCTCGTTAGTATCGTAAAGCGTTACCAAAGAAGATTATCGGGATTGGAGGGATTCCGCGGAAAATATAGCGGGCGCCGGCGCAGTTGGGAACTCCGGCCCATGGAGCAGACTCCCGTGGATCCTGCCCATCTGCTCCCCGATCTCGAGAAATTTTAAGCAATTTATTTTGAGCCTCTTTCCTCCTTTCCTGCCCTAAAAGAAGGGCACCTCAGGTTGACAGGAGAGGGTCGGCTTAGGCGAACATAAGGCGAATACGCCTATGGCCTCCGCCGCCGCAATCCGCCTCCAAATCGAGTCCGCTCTGGCCCGGAAAATTCCCTCGGCGCTCACGCCCGCGCCCAGAATCCTGCGCACTGTTGCGGCCACCGGCATTGAAGCGCTGGACGAATTTCTGCAGGGCGGTCTGCCGATAGGGGCCATCACCGAATTGGTGGGCCGGGAGTGCTCCGGGCGAACGTCGGCGGCGCTCTCCTTCGTGGCCCAAAGGACGCGCGCGGCGAAAGTCTGCGCATGGATTGATGTCTCCGACGCGCTCGATCCCATCTCGGCCGCCGCCGCGGGAGTCGATCTCTCACGGCTGCTGTGGGTGCGCTGCCCGGCGCAGCTCTTGCGCGGGGGAAAGCAGGGGACTTCCCAGCCTTCTCCTAGGCCGCGACCTTCCGCTGCGTTTTCTCAGACGTGGCCGTCGACGGAGCGGGCTCCATGGGGATCGCTGGAGCGAGCCCTGCGCGTCACCGACCTGCTTCTGCAAGCCGGCGGCTTCAGCGCGATCGTGCTGGACATGGGCAGCCTGGAGCCGGAGTTTGTGAGCCGCGTGCCACTGGCCACCTGGTTCCGCTATCGCGCCGCCGCGGAGCGCGCGCAGTCCAGCATCCTTCTTATTACCCAGCATGCCTGCGCAAAGAGCAGCGCAGAGCTGCTGCTGCACTTTCAACCAGGCGAGGCGCTCTGCGAGGAAGCCACCGTCTTTACCGGCATCCATAACCGCGTTGAGGCGAGACGGCGCTTCGCGCAAACCGAGGAGAAGGCCGTTCCTCTGCGGAAGCCTCCCCAACGCGTGGACGCAGCGAGCTGGCAGAGCAGAACGGCGTGGGCAGGCCGCCGGTGATGAGCAGTCAAGATGAATGAGCAGCCAAATGCCGGGTCGCCAGAGACGGGACCGAAGAACGCGGGAAGCAATGGCCCGCCGGCCGAGATCTATGCCTGCCTCCACGCCCGGGAATTTCCCGCGCAAGCCCTGCTGCGCATGCGGCCGGAGATGCGCCAGAAGCCCTGCGTGGTGATGGAGGGCGAGCCGCCATTCGCCTTTGTATGCTCGCTGAACGCGCGGGCCCGCCGGCTGGGAGCGGCTCCCGGAATGACGCGGGTGGAGATCGAGACCCTTCCTTCCGTTGTGGCCTTGTCGCGCTCACCTTCCGAAGAGGCGGCCGCGAAGGCCGCGCTGCTGGAATGCGCCGGAGAGTTTTCGCCGCGCATTGAAGACTGCGGCAGGGATGGCGCATTTGTCTGTGTAGCCGGCATCGAGGGAACGGAAAAGCTCTTCGGTCCCCCGGCGGCGCTGGTCAAGAAGCTGCTCGAACGGGTGAAGGCCCTGGGGATTGCGGCTTCCGTTGCGGTAAGCGGCAACTTCCATACCGCCCTCTGCGTGGCCCGCGCCCGCTCCTTGCCAAATACTATAACTGTTATTGAACCAGGCCATGAGGGCGCGGCGCTTCACTCTCTGCCGTTGGGCTCGCTCGATCTCACCGAAGAGCAGGCGGAGACCTTTGCCCTATGGGGAATCCATACCCTCGGCAGGTTGGCCGCGCTGCCGGAGAAGGCCTTGGTCTCCCGCCTGGGGCAGGAAGGCAAACGCCTTCGCCAACTGGCGCGCGGAGAGATGCCGCATCTCTTTCTTCCGGTCGAGCCGCCGTTCGCCCTGGAGGAGCGAATGGAGATGGATGCGCCGGTGGAGCTGCTCGACTCCCTGCTCTTTGTCATCGGCGCAATGCTGGAGCAGCTTATCGCGCGGGCGGCGGCTCGCACCCTTGCCCTGGCTTCGGTCACCCTCACCTTGTTTCTGGAAGGGGGCGCATCGCACGCGCGCACCGTTCGCCCGGCGCTGCCCAGCAATGACCGGCAGCTTTGGACCAAGCTCCTCCACCTGGATCTTCAGGCGCATCCTCCGTCCTCCGCGGCCATCCTCTCGCTCACCTTGCAGGCGGAGCCGGGCAGCACCGGCAAAGTCCAGCTTGGCTTGTTCTCGCCTCAGCTTCCCGAGGCGGGGCGGCTGGATGTGACCTTGGCCCGCATCCGCGCCATTGTGGGGGAGGAGAGCGCAGGCCGCGCCGTGCTGAAGGATACGCATCGGCCGGAGGGGTTTGGCATGGCTGCGTTCATCGTGCCTGCGGCCTCGGCTTCTGAAACAGCCGGCGTCTCGCTCCGCATACCGCCTCGCGCGGCCATGCGCCGGCTTCACCCGGCCGAGCCTGTCACCGTCATGGTGCGGGAGAACCGTCCTCAGTTTTTCCTCTTCCGCGAGCGGCGCTATCGCGTGGAACGCGCCTATGGCCCGTGGGCGGCGAGCGGCGAGTGGTGGAACCCAACCTTTTGGAGCTTCCAGCAGTGGGATCTGGTGGCGCGCTCCGAGGATGGCGCGCTGCTGTGCTGCTGGCTCACTCACTCGCCCGGCCAGGAGGCAAGCCATGATTGCTGGCAAATGGCAGGGTTCTATGACTGAGCGATATGTCGAGCTTCACGCAGCTAGCGCCTTCAGCTTTCTGGAAGGAGCCTCGCAGCCGGAAGAGCTTATCCGGCGGGCGGGAGAGTTGGAGATGCCGGCCATGGCCCTGCTGGACCGCAACGGCTTCTATGGCTCCGCGCGATTCCATACCAGCGCCCAGCGGGAGGGAGTGCGCGCGCACATCGGCGCCGAGGTTGCAGTCTCCAGCTTCGGCACGCGCCTGACGCCGCCGGTCTGGCTGCCGCACCAGTGCCCGGCTGAGCCCGTACGCTTGCCCTTGCTCTGCGAGTCCCGCGCCGGCTATCAAAATCTCTGCCGGCTGATCACGCAATTCAAATTGCGCGAGACGTCGAAGAGCGAAGGAGCCGCCGCCGAAGAGGATTTGGAGCAATATGCCGGGGACCTGATCTGTCTGACCGGGGGCGATGAAGGGCCCGTGGCGGCGGCCTTGGCCGGCGGCGGCGAGCAAGCCGGCCGAGAGATGGTGGAACGGCTGATCCGCATCTTTGGCCGCGACCGTGTTTACGTCGAGGTGCAGCGCCACGGCGAGCGCGAGGAGGAGTGGCGCAACCAGGCCGCCATCCGCATTGCGCGATCGCTCAAGCTGCCGCTGCTGGCCGCCAACGGAGTCCGCTACGCCACCGCCCACGATCGCGAAGTCCTCGATCTTTTTACCGCGGTGCGGCGCCACACCAGCCTGGACCAGGCAGGCCGCCTGCTCGCCCTCAACAGCCAGCGGCATCTCCGGCCGGCGCGGGAGATGGCGCGCCTCTTTCGCGATCTTCCCGGTGCGGTTCTGAACACGGCCGAACTCTCTGCACGGCTTGAATTTCAGTTGAACGATCTCGGCTATGAGTTTCCGTGCTATCCGGTTCCGGAAGGCGAGACCATGGATAGCTTTCTCTCCAAGCGCGTTCAGGAGGGCGTCTTACGGCGGTACGGGCCAAAGAACGACCGCGGCCTGATGGAGCGAGCCAAAAAGCAAGTGGAGCATGAGCTGGCGCTGATCGCGCGGCTGGGCTTTGCTGGATACTTCCTCATCGTTTGGGATATCGTGCAGTTCGCCAAACAGAATGGCATTCTGGTGCAGGGCCGCGGCAGCGCCGCCAACTCCGCGGTTTGCTATGCGCTGGAAATCACGGCGATCGATCCGGTGGGCATGGAGCTTCTCTTCGAGCGCTTTCTCAACGAGAACCGGAGCGAGTGGCCGGATATCGACCTGGATCTACCTTCGGAAGAAAAGCGGGAGCAGGCAATCCAATACGTCTACCAGCGTTATGGCCAGTTAGGCGCCGCCATGACCGCCAATGTCATCAGTTACCGTGGCAAATCGGCGGCGCGTGAAACCGGCAAGGCCCTGGGCTTCGATGAGGAGTCGCTGGGGCGGCTGTCGAGCCTGGTCAGCCAGTGGGAGTGGCGGGGTAAAACCGACACCATGGCGCACTCCTTCCATACCGCCGGCTTCGATCTGAGCCATCCGCGCATCGCCAAATATCTCGAGCTGTGCATGCGGATTCAGGATCTGCCGCGGCATTTAGGCCAGCACTCGGGGGGAATGGTGATCTGCCAGGACCGGTTGAACTGCGTGGTGCCGCTGGAGCGCGCTTCGATGCCAGGGCGCACCGTCGTGCAATGGGACAAGGAGGATTGCGCCGACCTGGGCATCGTCAAAGTCGACTTGCTGGGCCTGGGCATGATGGCCGTCTTGGAAGATTGCTTGGAGCTGATTCCCCGCCACTACAGCCAGCCAGTGGATTTGGCGCAGCTCCCGGAAGACGGCGAGGTCTACGAAGTGCTGCGGCGAGCCGATACCGTAGGCATGTTTCAGATAGAGAGCCGCGCCCAGATGGCTTCTCTGCCGCGCAATGCTCCCACCCGCTTTTACGATCTGGTGGTGCAGGTAGCGATCATCCGGCCGGGACCGATCGTAGGCAAGATGATGCATCCTTATATGCGGCGGCGGCAGGGGAAGGAGGCGGTCACCTATCCTCACCCGTCGCTGGAGCCGGTGCTGCGGCGCACGCTGGGCGTGCCGCTCTTTCAGGAGCAGTTGCTGCGCATCGCCATGACGGTTGCCAATTTCTCGGGAGCCGAAGCCGAAGAGCTGCGCCGCGCGGTGGGGATGCGCCGCTCCTGGGAGCGCATGAAGAACCTTGAAGGGAAGCTGCGCGCCGGGATGACGGCCAACGGAATCGACGCAACGATCCAGGACAACATCGTCGAGAACATCCAGTCATTTGCCCTCTATGGCTTTCCCGAATCGCACGCCGCCAGCTTCGCCCTTCTCGCCTATGCCTCCGCTTACTTCAAGGTGAAGTATCTGGCCGCCTTCACGTGCGCCATCCTCAATAACCAGCCGATGGGCTTCTATGCGCCGGCGGTTCTGATCAAGGATGCGCAGCGGCACGGTCTGCGCGTGAAACCGATCGACGTGCAGACCTCGGACTGGCCTTGCACAATTGAGCATGAGCGGGAAGGCAGCCTCTCGCTGCGGCTAGGTCTGCGGTATGCGAAGAGACTGCGAAGGCAGTCCGCGGAGGCTCTGATCGCGGCGCGCGCCCGGGGCGGGCTCTTCTCTTCCGTGGAAGACCTTGCCCTGCGAGTGCCGGCGCTCAACCGGACGGAGCTGATGCTGCTGGCCCGCATTGGGGCGATGAACACTTTGGACGAGGTAACGCACCGCCGCGATGCGCTTTGGCAGGCGGGCCGCGCCGGCCGGCCGGAGGGTCCGCTGCTACGGCAGAAGAGCGATTGGCTGCGCGAGGAATCGCATGCCCTGCCGCTGGCGCAGATGGATACGGAAGAGCGTCTGGTCTCCGACTATGCCGGGACCGGCCTGACGATTGGAAAACATCCCATGCACTACCGCCGGGCGGAGTTACAGCGTCGGGGGGTTCTCCAGGCCCGGGAATTAAAGCGCCACACCAACGGTGAGTTTGTGCGCACGGCGGGATGCATCATCGCGCGGCAGCGCCCGGTCACCGCCAAAGGCTTCATCTTTCTCTCGCTGGAGGATGAAACCGGCATTGCCAATGTGATCATCACTCCGGATCTCTACGACCGGGACCGCCTTTTGGTGACGCGCAGCAAATTTATCCTGGTGGAAGGCCCGCTGCAGAATCAGGATGGCGTGATTCACATAAAAGCGACACGCCTGATGGCTCTTCCGGATCGCGCTCTGGAGCTGCGCTCGCACGATTTCCATTGAGACAACGAGCATCCCTCATGGCAACCGATGGGAATCCAGGGGCCCTCCCGCTCTCCCGCCGCTCACTTGCGCCGGACACTTCGCCGGGCAGCCACATAGGGTCACGGTCGATTGGCCCACGGCGCAGCAGCCTGTTCTGTGTTCCCTCGAATACCCTTGAACAACCAAGGCCGGAAGGCTAGAGTGAGTGTGCCTTCAAGACTCATCGAGGAGATTGCACGAATGAAACGACCACGCTTCTTAGTTTTGTTCACGGCCATTTTGGCTGTGGGAACATGCTTCGCTCAAGCAGAAAGGCAGAAGCTGGTACCCCCTCCTGTGGCCTCCGCCTCTGCTGCCGCCATTCCGGCGCATGCTTCACCCGATAACATACCGGGCGTTCAGTTTCCGCGGATTGAAAAAGACTACCGAGTAACCTTCCATTTCAAAGCCTCCGATGCGCAGAAGGTCCAGGTCTCGATCAACAACCATCCCTTCGATATGGTCAAGGGCGCCGACGGCGTCTGGACATACACCAGCGACCCGCAGGCCTTCGGTTATCACAACTACTGGATGATCGTTGACGGCGCGATCGTACTCGATCCGGGCACGAATGCATTTATTGGCTTCGGCCACATGTGCAACGGCTTCGAGGTCGCCGAGCCGGGCGTCGACTTCTATGATCTGAAACATGTGCCGCATGGCAATGTCTTGATCAAGAACTACTATTCCAAGACCGCCAATAGCTGGCGCAGTATCTACATCTATACGCCGCCTGGATATGCAAAGGACATTGAGACCCGCTACCCGGTGCTGTATCTGCAGCATGGCGGGGGCGAAGACCAGAGAGTCTGGATCCAGATGGGCCGGGCGAACCTGATTCTCGACAACCTGCTCGCCGCAGGCAAGGTGAAGCCGATGATCGTGGTGATGGAAACCAGCGCGGTTGGTCCGCCGCCGGCGATGCGGGCCCCTCGGGCGCCACGGGCCGGCGCCGCTGCTCCGCGCAGAGGCGGATTCGGCTTTCCTCCAGGAGGTGGTCTCTACGGGAAGCTGATGCTTAACGATCTGATTCCGTGGGTCGACAGCAACTTCCGCACGCTTACCGACAAGGATCACCGTGCGATGGCGGGCCTTTCGATGGGCGGCATGATTACCCAGGCGGTCACTCTGTCTAACCTTGATAAGTTCGCCTACATCGGCTTGTTCAGCGGCGATATCGCGGCCATGGGCGCTTTCAGCCAGAAACCCGATGGCAGCGCGGTGCCGCTCGATCTCAAGACGATCTACAGCGGCGCCATGGCCGATCCGGCGAAATTCGACAAAGAGGTCAAGGTATTTTTCTTCAGTTGCGGTTCCCTGGAGCGCCCGAAGAATCTTGAGACCCATCAGCAGCAACTCGTCGCTGCCGGCATCACCAACAGCTACGCGTATGTCTCTCCCGGCACCGCGCATGAATGGCAGACATGGAGGAGAAGTCTTTACGCGTTTGCTCCTCTGCTGTTCAGATAAGACCCTGTTGCTTTATACGCTCCTCCTGCGGCGCCCCGCCTTCGCTGGGCGCCGCGGTTTTTTCCGCAGGCGACCGCGCACTTGACCCCTCAGCGAGGGTTTGCATCCGGCCAGATGGAGAGTCCCGTTCTTATCGGTCTGCTTCACCGCCCGGATCGATTTGCCATTGTGTTTGACCGTGATCAGGATGGGCGCGGAGCTACCGTCGTAATGCCAATTGTCGGGATGCACGGTCTGGAAATACCGCTTCAATTTGCCGGTATTGGCATCCAGGGCAACGATGCTGTTGGCGTACAGGTCCGAACCAGCGCGGTCCCCGCCGTAGAAGTCCTTATTTGGTGAGCCGAGGGGCGCGAAGAGCATGGCGCGTTTCACGTCCACGCTGCTGAATCCCCAGTTGTTGCCCCCAAGCGGCTTTCCCGCTGCCCGTCCTTCCACACATTGTGATTCTGCCGCCCCGCCGTAGCACCGTGTTGAAGATCAACACCATTGCCAAGAAGTCAGCCGCAAGCGAGCGCGCCAAGAAGATATCTACCCATCGTTGGTTTTTCCTCAGAGTTTGGATTCCATCCACCGCCCGCGACGCGGTGAGCCCTCGCGGGAAGCACACAGGGATCTTTGCGGACCTAAAGACGAGCCTCGAAACGTTGTCAGTTTAGATCTTGACAACCATTCTTTTTTGGATGCACACTTTTTTGCGTGCAACGTTGATTGCATATTATGCACTGTTGTGGAACGTTTTCGTAAACGTATTCCCAGGCCTGGCGGGCCAAGGGATTTGAGGAGAGGTATCATGAAAGTATCGAAGTGCGTGTGGCGCACAGCATTGGCCTTGTTGGTTGGTGCAACATTATGCGGCGCTTCAGCGCGCGCGCAAAACATCTTTGGGGCAATTGTTGGGACGGTAGCCGATCCCACGGGCGCGGTGCTGCCCGGAGCCAGCATTACCGTCACCAACAATGGGACAGGCCAAAAGCGAGCTGTCACAGCCGATGCACAGGGAAACTACTCGATCCTCTCGCTGCCGCGCGGCGTGTACAAGATCGAAGTCGATGCAACCGGGTTCAAGCATTTCTCCCGGAATCCGATTGAAGTCGCCGTCGATGAGCAGGCGCGCGTGGACGTGAAGATGGTGGTGGGCGCGCAGACCCAGGAGGTGGTCGTTACCGAAGCGCCGCCGATCCTGCAGACCGATAGCGCTTCGCTCGGTCAAGTCATAGAGGGCAATACGGTGCAAAGCCTGCCACTCAATGGCCGCAACGTGCTGGGGCTGGTAGCGCTGGTGCCGGGCGTCGTACCGCTGGGCAATGCGACTGGCGTGGGCAACACAAGCTCGAACCTGAGCGGCCTGAACGTGTTTGCGGGCGGCAACTATCAGTTTAGCGGCGCCAACGCCAACCAGGGCGCGGTGCTGGTCGACGGTGCTCCCGTAAACACGTCTTACGGCAACAATATCGTCCTGATCATGAATCAGGACTCTATCCAGGAATTCAACGTCCAGACTCACAACAACACCGCTGAGTTCGGTATGTACAACGGCGGCATCGTTAACATGAGCACAAAGTCCGGCACGAACGCCTTCCACGGAGAGGCGTTCGAGTACCTACGCAATACCGTGCTGGATGCCAACAATTTCTTCTCTAACCGCACGGGTACGGGCAGACAGGCATGGCACCAGAACCAGTTTGGCGCAAATGTCGGCGGTCCCATCATGCACAATAAGCTCTTTTTCTTCGCGGACTACCAGGGTTTTCGGGAATCCTATGGCCAGCCGGTTCTGGCTACCGTGCCCACGGCTGCGGAGTTAACGGGCGACTTCTCCGGCGTTTCCGCCCCGATCTACGATCCCCTTACAACATGCGGCTATAACGGAAACCCGGCATGCACCCAGCCCAGCAGGCGGGAACCGCGCCCACTCGGCAGCAGTTCTCATACGGAGGTGTGCCCAACGTCATCCCTCCCGGCCGCATGAGCACGGTTGCCAAGAACATGCTTGCGTTTCCTCTCTATGGCCAGCAAAACGTCCCTGGAACGATAACTCCTTATGGCCCGGTGAACAATTTTTCTCTCCTGTCGGGCGCAGGCGGTAGAAACGATCAGCTCACCTTCCGCGGAGACCAGATCATCAGCTCCAAACAGACTGCCTTCGAGCGGTACACCTGGTGGAAGTCGAAAACTGTATCCGACCATCCCTGGGGCAACGGCTTGGGTGACAATAGCGTCCAGCCCGACAACTTCACCACCCAGCAGGCCGTCGTCGGCGACACTTACGTCTTCAATCCGACCTCCATCGTCGATGTGCACCTCTCCTACCTGAATTGGAACTATAACCGCACACCTCCATTTCTAGGTTTTGACCCCACCACGAAGTTTGGTTTTCCATCGTACATGAACTTCGGCAGTCTCAACGGGTTCACGCCATCCACCGGCGTGCCGCAGTTAAGCACATCCGGGCCAATCAGTTATACGCAAGGTGCGGCTGGCCTGATTCTCGGCATGAGCAACGACTACGCCGTCTCCGGAACTTACCAGAAGATCTGGAAGCAGCACACCTTCAAGGTCGGTCTCGACCTACGTCGCTACGATTTGAACTACTTCCAGACCAATTTCCCGGGTGGTCAGTTCCAAGCCAGCAATGCGTTAACTGCTAAAAATGCCGCATCCGGCAACACGGGGAACGGGCTTGCGACGTTTGAGTTGGGCTATTTGACCGGCGGAAGTGTGCAGGTTTCACCACCAGTCTTTCAGAGGCTTTACTATCAGGGCTACTTTGCCCAGGATTCCTGGGTGCCCACCAACAAGTTGACCCTCACCCTTGGGCTGCGCTATGAGGTTCCCGGCGAGTTCGCCGCGGGACACGGTTGGTTGGATACCTTCAACCCCACCGAGATCAATCCCGTTCTTCGCAGCCAAACAGGACTTAGCGTCCCGGGAGCTTTCGACCTTGTCAACACCCCGCAGCACCCAGAGTCTGGGATGCGCAGCGAGAACTGGAACGACTGGTCCCCGCGCCTCGGGGCTGCCTACCGCGTAACCAATAACACGGTGGCTCGCGCAGGCTGGGGCAGGTTCATCGTTCCGAACGACGTCTTTTTCAATGAGCTGCCTCTTGGGGCCGGCATCAACCAGATCAGCAACGGCGTGGTGGGTACGATCAATGGAAACGAGACGCCGAATAACTACCAAAACGGCGTGTACTCCACCGACAACACAATTGACAATCCGTTTCCGACCGGCCTGATATCACCGCCGCACCGTGATCCGAGCTACCAGCAGATTCTGCTTGGGGGCAGTTCACAGGCGAACTTCGCCAGCCAAGACAGTGCCGAGACCTATCAGTGGAACGTGGCTGTCCAGCACCAATTTCCCATGGGAGTTGCGCTGACGGCAGCTTACGTCGGATTACACGGCGATCACCTCCCCACGTCCGGCGCCGGCCTCTCCATCAATCCGCTTCCCGACAGCGTGTTGGCAAAGGCCGCGGCCGATCCGAACTGCTCCACCGGCAACTTCGGAGGGTGCTTCCTGAACCAGCAGGTGGCTAATCCGTACTATCCATACATTAATCAGGGAGTACTGAAAAATGCGACAGTTACGCAAAACCAATTATTGCGGCCCTTTCCGCAGTACGGCAGCATCGGCGCTTACAGCGGTCACTATGTCGGCGTCAGCAACTACAACGGATTGCAGATGTCGCTGCAGAAGCGCTGGCAGGACGGCAGTCAAATCCTGGCTTCTTACACCTTCTCAAAGCAGATGACCAATGCCGAAACTTTGACCACCTGGCTGGATACGACCGGCGGTGGAGTGGCCGCTTACCAGAACTACAACAATCTCGCGGAC
>Ga0207933_1001287_pt1 | contig 19771 bp, 13 predicted proteins | sample NGESurdeep092012_4_FD_184488 | JGI IMG/M metagenome (GOLD analysis project Ga0207933, IMG submission 184488) | Arctic peat soil microbial communities from Barrow, Alaska - NGEE Surface sample F53-3 deep-092012 (SPAdes) | ecosystem: Environmental > Terrestrial > Soil > Wetlands > Peat ...
TTGATGAAAAATTCTGCGGGGGAATCGACAGCATGGCGCGAATCGCGGAAGCGGAGCTGGAGCGGCTGGGTGCGAAGACGCGGCTGGAGGACTGGATCTTCTCGCCCGAGCACGCCCTGCCGCTGCTGGAGCGGCAGATGGGCGCGCAGTCGCTGGATGGATTCGGCTTAGCGGGGCATGCAGCGGCGGCGGGAGCCGCCGGAGCCATTGTTCATTACGCCCGCGGGACGCAGCGGATCGAACTCGATCACATTCAGTCGCTGCGCTACTGGGAGCGCGCGGAGAATCTGCAATTAGACGCCGTCACGGTGCGCAATCTGGAGCTGATCGATCCGCTCTTCTCCGATTCCGGCCAGAACTCAACGTTGTATGCCACGCTTGACTGCTGCGTGACGCCGATGGGTAAGCGCCTGCTGCGGGCCTCTCTGCTGCGGCCGCTGCTGGATGGGGCGGAGATTGAATCGCGCTATGAGGCGGTAGACGAGGCGGTGAAGAAGCTGGTTGGGCGCGAGGAGCTGCGCAAGGCGCTGAGCGGGATACAGGATCTGGAGCGGATGCTCTCCCGCATCTCGCTGGACAGCGCGGGACCGCGGGAGATGGCCGCGCTGGGCGCTTCGCTGGCGAGACTGCCTGCGCTTTACCGCAGTCTTCAGCAGTTCATCTCACCCCGCTGGGTGGAGTGGGCGGGGCGGCTGGACCTGTTGGAAGACCTTAGCGAGCTGCTGAGCCGCTCGCTCGCGCCGGCTCCGCCGCTGACGCTGGCCGATGGCGGAGCGATCGCTCCCGGGGTAGACGGCGAGCTGGATGAACTGCGCTCGCTGGGAGCCAATGCACGGCAGGCCATTGGGGCGATCGAGGAGCGGGAGCGCGCCCGCACCGGCATCCAGTCGCTCAAGGTGCGCTACAACTCGGTCTTCGGCTATGCCATCGAGATCACCAAAGCCAATCTCGCGCTGGCTCCCGCCAGCTACGAGCGCAAGCAGACGCTGGCCAACGCCGAACGCTTCACCACGCCCGAGCTAAAGGACTATGAGAGCAAGGTGCTCACCGCGCACGAGCGCTCCATCGAGATCGAGAAGCGCATCTTCGCGCAACTGCGCAAAACGCTGCTGCAAGCGGCGGGGCGCATCCGCGCCAGCGCGGCGGCGGTGGCGGAAGTTGACCTGCTGGCGACCTTCGCGCATCTGGCGGCGGTGCGCGGCTATGTTCGTCCCACTCTGGATGGCGGCGGCGTGCTGGAGACAATCGGAGGCCGGCATCCGGTGATTGAGTGCCTGATGCAGAGCGGAGGCCTGCCTCCCTTCGTGCCCAACGATCTCTATGTGGTCGCCGGGCAGCCGGACTCCGCCGAGCCCAGCCTGCTGCTGATCACCGGCCCTAACATGGGCGGCAAGTCGACCTACCTGCGGCAGGCGGCGCTGCTGGTGATTCTGGCCCAGATCGGCTGCTTTGTGCCGGCCAAACGGATGCGCCTCGATCCCGTGGACCGCATCTACACGCGCATTGGAGCGAGTGATAACGTGGCGCGCGGCCGCTCGACCTTTATGGTGGAGATGACGGAGACTGCCACCATCTTGAATACGGCCAGCGAGCGCTCGCTGATCCTGCTGGACGAGATGGGCCGCGGCACAGCCACCTTCGACGGACTCTCGCTGGCCTGGGCTACGGTGGAGCACCTGCACGCCCAGGTGCGCGCTAAAACTCTCTTTGCGACTCATTATCACGAGCTCACGCTGCTGGCGGGCGAGTTACCGCGAGTCAAGAACCTGCGCGTGGCAATCAAGGAAAACGCCAAGGGCATCGTCTTTCTGCACGCCATCGAGCCGGGAGCGGCGGACAAGAGCTACGGAATCGAGGTGGCCAAGCTGGCCGGCCTGCCGGCCCCGGTGCTGCGGCGCGCGCGGCAGGTGCTTTTGCAGCACGAGCGCGCAGAGAAAAAGAATGTTGCGGCGGAGAGCGATTCGCCTCTGCAACTCACCATGTTCACGCCTCTATCGCAGCGGGTTTTGGACCGATTGAATGCAACCGACATTGACAGCCTTACCCCGCTGCAGGCGCTCAATCTGCTGGAAGAGTTGAAGAACGAGGTACGCGGCGGGAGTCCGGCGTCATCTGCTGCCGCAGAAGAAGGGAGCGGCTCCTGATGGCTGTGGCTGGAAGAAAGACGCCTTCTCCGCTGCGCCGCGGCGCCGGCCGGGTATTGATCGTGGGCCTGGAAGGAACCGCGCTCAGCCCGAATGAGGCGGCATGGCTGCGCCTCATTCGCCCAGGGGGAATCATCCTCTTCCGCCGAAATGTGGAAGAGCCGCGACAGGTACATGCGCTGCTGCGCGCGGCGGCGGTGGCCGCTACGGGAAGCGCTTCCGGACCTCTGTTGCGCTGCATGGACGTCGAAGGCGGCACGGTGGACCGGCTGCGCGATCTGGTTGCGCCGCTGCCCTCGCTGGAAGAAGCAGCCGCGACCGGCGATCCCAAACTCTTCACCGCGCATGGCCGATTGGCCGGCCGGGAGATGCGGCTGCTCGGCCTGAACGTGAATTTTGCGCCCGTCCTTGACTTGAAGACTGAGGCTTCGGCGCCGGTGATGAGCAGCCGCGTCCACTGCGCCGATCCCGAAGAGGCGGTCCGCTATGCCGCGCACTTTCTCGATGGACTGGCGAAGGAAGGAGTGCTGGGCTGCGCCAAGCACTTCCCCGGCTTGGGCTCCGGCGCGGTGGACTCTCATCAGACGACGCCGCGCATCGACAAGCCCTTTGCAGCACTCTGGGCTGAGGACCTACTTCCCTACCGCATGCTGGCTTCCCGTCTTCCGCTGGTGATGGTGTCGCATGCCACTTACCCGCAGACGCCATCCAAAAGCGACCCGGCATCGGTCTCCGGCTTCTGGATCACGGAGGTGCTCCGCAAGAAGATCGGCTTTCGCGGCTTGGTCGTCTCCGATGACATGGAGATGGGAGGAATTCTCTCCCAGATGGACATCGCCGGCGCAGCGATCGGTTCCCTCCTCGCGGGCACGCATTTGATTGAAATCTGCCACCAGCCCGCGCGGATCTTCGCCGCGTATGAAGCCTTACTGAGCGAGGCCGAACATTCGCCGGCATTTGCGCAGCAGCTTCGACGGGCAGCGGCGCAGGTGGAGCGCTTCGAGCGCAAACGGCTGCATCCCTTCCCTCCTGTTCCGGCGCCCAAGGCATTGGAGAGCATCCGCCGCGAGATTCAGAAGTTCTCCGCCTTGCTGGGCAACCGGCCGGTGAAGAAGCAGGCGAAGAACCAACGGAAAGAAAAAGGGGCGCTAGAAGGACCGGCGCGGCGCGCGGCCGGTCGTGTGAAGGGCGGCCCCCAATGAACGCACAGAGACGGAGCGGCATCGCCGCAGGGTCAGAGTCTGCCGAGGGCTCGGGTGTCGCGAGGAGGCCGGCTGCCGCGGCGATGTCAATGACCGTTGCCGGGTTGATGAGCGGCACCTCCGCCGACGGAATCGATGTCGCGATTGTGAAGATCGCGCGGCGGAGGAATGACAAATCCGATCCGGAGGGGCTCTCCAGCCTCTCTATCAAGCTGCTGGGGCACGCCGGCTTTTCTTTTTCGCCCGCGCTGCGCCGCGCCGTCTTGGCCGCCATGGACGCCCGGTCGACCTCAACGGCGGAGCTGGCTCGGCTCAACTGGAGGTTGGGACTGGCCTATGCCGAGGCGCTCGAGGGCGCACTCAAACAATTTCCCTGCCGGCTGGATCTGGTCGGCTGCCATGGCCAGACCATTTACCACCAGCCGCGACTGGCGCGCTATGCGGGACGCTCCGTTGCCTGCACCTGGCAGATCGGCGAGACGGCGATGCTGGCGGCGCAGAGCGGCGTTCCCGTGGTTTCCAATTTCCGGCCTGCGGACATGGCGGCCGGCGGCGAAGGCGCTCCTCTGGTTTCGCTGCTGGACTTTGTCCTCTTTCGCCATGCGCGCAAAGGGCGGGTGCTGCAGAACCTGGGCGGCATCGCGAACCTCACCGCCCTCGTCCCAAACGCTACGCTGGCGCAAGTCTCGGCATTCGACACCGGGCCAGGCAACATGGTGATCGACCGCTTGATGCAGCGGCTCTTCGCGCAGAAATTCGATCGCAACGGGGCGACGGCGCGGCGCGGCCGGGTGCTCGATGAGGTAGTGGAGGCGATGCTGCGCCAGCGCTTCTTCCACCGCGCTCCGCCCAAGAGCGCGGGACGGGAGCAGTTTGGCGACGCGTATGCCGAGCGCTTTCTCTCCGCCTGCCGCGAAGCTCGCGGCAAGCAGCGGCTGCGGCCCGGCGACGTCATCGCCTCCGCCACGGCGCTTACGGCAAAGAGCGTGGCGCGCGCTTATGTGAATTTCGTGCGGCCCCGCATGGGGCAAGCGGAGGTTGATTACATTCTCTCCGGCGGCGGCGCGCGAAATCGCACATTGGTTGAGATGCTGCGCGATGAACTGGCGCCCGCGGGCTGCACTGTCGCGCTGAGCGACAGCTTGGGTTTGCCCACACAGGCCAAAGAGGCCGCTGCCTTTGCCCTGCTCGCCTACCAAAGCTGGCATCGGCGTCCGGGCAACGTACCGGCAGCCACGGGTGCGCAGCGGCCGGTGATTCTGGGCGAGATCGCATATGCATAGGTTGGACGCTCGGGTCTTGCTTGCGGCGGGGCGGGTGATCTCGCGCCGCGCTTCTTTGGCTGCGATGGCCGGGCTCGCCATGATAGCCCTGCTGGCCGGTTGCAGTGGAACCTCCAAACTGGAACCGCAGACAGCCGTGATGCTCATTGAGAGCAGTCCCACCTCGCTCGATCCGCGTATCGGCATCGACGCGCAAGCGGAGCACATCGACGAGCTGATCTTCGACCCGTTAGTTCACAAGGATGCGCAATTCAACGTGCAGCCCTGGGTTGCGTCAAGCTGGGAAACTCCTAATCCTCTCACTTATATTTTTCACCTGCGGCATGACGTTTATTTCCAGAATGGAAAACGGCTCGACGCGGGCGATGTGAAGTGGACGCTGGACACCATGCGCAACGGCACGCTGCTCACCGCGAAAGGGAGTGCCTATGCGCAAATCGATCACGTCGACGCGCCATCGCCGGATACGGTGGTGATCCACTTGAAGCAGCCCGATGCCTCGCTGCTGTGGAATCTCTCCGACGGGGCGATGGGCATCGTGCCGGAGGGGAGCGGGCGGGATTTCGGGTTCCATCCGATCGGCAGCGGGCCCTTCCGTTTTGTAAGCCAGCGGCCGGATCGCGACGTAGTTCTGGAGCGCAACGATCACTACTGGCATACGCCGCCGGCCATCCCGAGGATCCGCTTTTCCGTGGTGCCCGACGCCATCACCCGCGCGCTTGAACTGGAAAAGGGCTCGGCGGATGCCTGCGTCAACTGCCTCACTCCGGACATGGTCGATTCTCTGGCCAAGCGGCGAAACCTGGAGGTGGCCAGCGTTCCCGGCACCAGCCTGAATTACATGGCCTTCAACACACAAGACCCTATTCTTAAAGACGTCCGTGTGCGCCAGGCCATCGCGTGCGCCATCAACCGCCCGCTCATCATCCACTCCCTCTGGAGAGATCGCGCCCGCTTGGCCGAAAGCTTGCTGCCGAGCAATCACTGGGCGTGGACCGGAGCGGTGGATCATTATCCCTACGATCCGGCGAAGGCCAAGGCGCTGCTAAACCAAGCCGGATGGAAGCCGGGCAAGGACGGCATCCGCTTCCATCTCTCCATCAAGACTTCGACCGACGAGACCGCCCGCCTGCTCGCTCTGATTCTGCAGGAGCAACTGCGCGCGGTGGGCATCGACGTCCAGGTGCGCAGCTTTGAGTTCGCAACCTTCTTCGCCGACGTGACGCGCGGCGCATTCCAGATGTATACGCTGCGCTGGGAGGGCGGGAACGAGGATCCCGATATCTACCGCTATGCGTACACCACCGCGATGTTTCCGCCGCGCGGAGCCAACCGGGGCCGCTACTCTAATCCCGACGTGGACAAGCTGATCGAGGAGGCGGGCGCTACCAATGACCAGGCGGTGCGCCGCCGCGATTACACGCGGGTGCAGCAGATACTCGCCGCCGAGCTGCCCACCATCAATCTCTGGTATTTGGACACGGTGATGGTGCACAGCCGGCGGCTGGGCAACATTCAGCTGTCGCCTTCGGGCAGCTTCGACTTCCTCAAGACCGCGACCCTTGCCTCCGCTGCTACATCCGGCTCGAAATAGGGAATCTCAATCGCTCTATGCTGTAGTCTGAGGGCGGACAGACCGATCCGTGCGCATTCTAAGTCGATACATTTGGCGCGAAATTCTCTCCTACGCCGTGATTGGCGGGATGCTGTTTACCTTCGTCCTTTTGATGAAGGATCTTGGCCAACTCCTTGATATGGCTGTGAGAAATAGCGCCTCGCTGGGCACCGTGGGGGAGATCTTCCTGCTTACGCTGCCCAACTTCTGCATCGTGACCATTCCTATGGCGGTGCTGGTAGGCGTGCTGCTGGGGCTGAGCCGGCTGGCGGCCGATAGCGAAGTGACGGCGATGCGCGCGGCGGGCATCGGCGTCTGGGGTTTCGTGCGCATTGTTGCCGTCGTTGCGATTCTGGGCTGGGCGGTCTCGCTATTCAATTCGCTCTATCTGGCGCCTAAGGCCACGGCGGGGCTCTTGCGGCTGCAGGATTCACTCAAGAATCAACAGGTTTCCTTCGAGGTGCAGCCGCGCGTCTTCTACGAGGATTTTAAGAACTATGTGCTCTACGTGCAGGACGTACGCGGAAGCACGGGCGCAGCTTTGTGGCACCATCTTTTTCTTGCCGACCTGAGCAATCCTTCCGCCCCCAAGGTCATCACCGCGGAACAGGCGACAGTGGTGAGCCAGGGCGACGATAGGTTAATGATGCGCCTACGCGACGGCGCGGAGCACGAGTTGGTGAACACCGCCGGAAGCGGTGAGTATCAGGTCTCCACCTTTACTGAATCGGATCTGCCGCTTTCGGTGGGCAAGCAGAACGAGCAGCGCATCGGGCACAGCGACACGCCTATCTTGGCCATGAGCAATCACGAATTGTTGGCCAAGGCGCGCGCTCCCGGCGGCCGCTGGTACATGATCGAGATGCAGAAGCGATTCGCCTATCCGGTGGCCTGCCTGGTGCTGATGTTCATTGGGATTCCGCTAGGCATCGCATCCCGGCGCGGAGGCAAGAGCGCGGGATTCGTGATCACGATCGGATTGGTGTTCGTCTACTACTTCCTCTCATACACCGGGGTAGCGCTGGCGCGGCAGGGCAAAGTTCCAGTGGTGGTAGGGGTGTGGACGGCCAATTTTGTTTTCGCCCTAGCGGGCCTGCTTCTGCTTCACCGGATGGCCACAGGACAAACGGTAGGCGCACAACTTCTCTCCTCTCCCGGATGGCTGAAGAAGCTGAGGGCGCCGGTACTGGCGGAAACGCACCGCTCGCGAGGGGAGCACCGCGGCCGCGGCCGCTTCCCGCAAATCCTGGACGATTACATCTTGCGGGAGTTTCTCAGCACGTTCTTTCTGGTCCTTTTGGGCTTCGTCCTGCTCATGCTCTTTTTCACCTTCTTCGAGCTGCTGGGCGACATCGTCCGCAACCGGACGCCTCTGGTGACGGTGGGAGAATACCTCATCAACCTAACGCCGGACATGATCTACAACATCACGCCGCTGGCGGTGCTGGTGGGCGCGCTGGTGACCCTGGGCGTGCTGAATCGCACCAACGAACTGACGGCGATGAAGGCGACCGGCATCAGCCTCTATCGGGTGATCGTTCCCGTCCTGCTGGTGGCGGCCGCGCTGGCGGCCGCGCTATTTCTCTTTGGCCAGTCTTATCTGCCCACAGCCAACCGCCGTCAGGAGGCGCTCCGCAACGTGATCAAGGGCCGGCCGCCACAGACCTTCTCGCGGCCCGATCAGCAGTGGATCTTTGGGAAGCAACAGGCGGGAGAGCCCGGCCGCATCTTCTATTACGAGTTCTTCGACCCCGACCGCGCTCGCTTTGCGAATATCTGGGTCTTCGAGTTCGACCCGGGGACCTTCTCGATCACGCGTCGAATCTTCGCTACCAGCGCCCACTGGGAGCCGCAGATCGGGCAGTGGATTTTTGAGCAGGGCTGGGAACGCAGCTTCAGCGGCGATGCGGTGACCAGCTACTCCCAGTTCAAGGTCGCCAGCTTTCCGGAGATTACGGAGCACCCCGGCTACTTTACGCGGGAGACGCGTCAATCGCAGGAGATGAGTTTTGGGGAGCTCCATCGCTACATCCATGACCTGCGACAACGCGGCTTTGAGACTAAGCGGCTGAGCGTGCAGTTGAACCGCAAGCTTGCCTTTCCGCTGATCACCCTCGTGATGGCGGTGCTTGGCGTGCCCTTCGCACTTTATATGGGAAAGCGAGGATCGCTCACCGGCGTGGCCACCGCCATTGGGCTGGCCATCGCCTATTGGGTGGTGGCCTCGACGTTCGAGGCGCTGGGGGACGTCAACCTTCTGCCGGCCATTCTTGCCGCGTGGTCGCCCGACTTGTTTTTCGCTCTGATAGGGGGCTATCTGCTGCTGCGCACGCCCACATGAGCCGGGGCTGCGCTCTTCCCTTTGGAAAGCGAACGCAGATAGATGACCAGGTTCCACACCTCGTCCGGCTTGGCACGTGGGCCTTCCCCGGGCATGGCGCCCCGCCCGTTCTCAATGATGTAGAAGATTTGCCCGTCGGTGAGACCCTTGAGCGATGCCGGATCGCGGTAGTCGTGCAGTTTGGTTTTGGCGTCAATCTCGCTTACGCCGTCCCCACCCTTGCCATGGCACATCTCGCAATCGTAGCCGTAGATCTGGAGGGCGCGGGCCCGAGATGCGGCAGTGGGATGCACGGGGTTGACGAGAGCGGCGGCGGCGGCTGGGATGGGAGCCTCGGCTGCGGCGGGCGCGGGAGTAGCCGCCGCGCCCGCGGCGGCTGAGGAGGAAGGGGCAGCCGGCGCGGGAGAGGGCGGGGATGGTTCAGCCTTCTGTTGCGGGGCGGCTTGTTCTTGCGCCTGCACGGGTGGAGCGTCTTCAAGGATCGGCGCAACTACGCCGCACAGTAGCAGACCGGCGAGCAAAAAGGGCGATACCGACATTCCGACCCCCGTGAAACCCTGTCCCCTTTTCCGGCAGTCCGGGGAACCGGGCCGCTAGAGCGGATACACGATAGGTGCACCCGAAGTAAATGGATCATACGCGGCTTTTCCGTTAAGAAGAGCCGCACTTCTCGAACCGTGGTGGGGCATAGCAATCGTGAATCCGCTCTAGATCCGCGGGACAGCTTGGCGGACAGCGTGAGTTCAATCTGCAAAACCGACCCGGGACAACACTCTACGCCTGAAGCGAAATATTGGAAGAGAATTCTTTATCGCTATTAAGCTGAGTGAACTTCTGGCGTCTATTTTGGAATGCTTCCTCCCGCCGGCATCCGCTTTGCGGACCAGGACCGCTTGCCCCTGGAAAAGCGTTCCATGCAGTAACGGAAAATCGGCACTAAACTGAATGTACTCATGATCCCTACTTTGGAATGGACCTCCGCGGGCGTTCGCTTTCTGGACCAGACCCGCTTGCCCTTGGAAGAGAGTTATGTGCTGGCTACGACGTATGGCGAGGTTGCCGATGTCATAACCACGATGGTGGTGCGCGGCGCGCCGGCAATCGGCGTGTCAGCGGCAATGGGCGTGGCCCTGGGGGTGCAGAAGAGCCACGCTGCGACTTTGGCCGAATTGAGTGGCGAGGTGGACGTCATCTGCAAGACGCTCGCCGCCACTCGCCCGACGGCGGTCAATCTCTTTTGGGCAATCGATCGGATGCGACGCCGCTATCTCTCGCTAGCCGCTGAGCCGGGTATCGGGATCGACGCCATCCGGGCGGCGCTGGTCCAGGAAGCGCGGACGATGTATGACGAAGACATCGCCGCCTGCCGCACCATGGGTCAGAATGGAGCCTCGCTCATGCCGCAAAGCGGCGGCGTTCTCACGCATTGCAACGCCGGCGCATTGGCCTCCTGTGGCTATGGAATGGCCTTGGGGGTGATCCGCGCCGCGGTCGAAAACGGGCATGCGCTGCACGTCTATGCCGACGAGACCCGGCCCTTTCTGCAAGGGGCACGCCTCACCGCATGGGAGCTGATGCACGACGGCATTCCGACGACGGTACTCTGCGACAACATGGCTGCCAGCCTGATGCGCCAGGGAAAGATCAAGGCGGTGATCGTGGGTGCGGACCGCGTCGCGGCCAATGGCGACGTGGCAAATAAGATCGGCACCTATGGCGTGGCCATCCTGGCGAAGGAGCATGGCCTTCCCTTTTACGTTGCATGCCCCTGGTCGACCATTGACCTGGCAACCGCCACAGGCGACTCCATCCCGATCGAGCAGCGCTCCCCCAGAGAAGTTACCCACCACGCCGGCAAACAGCTCACCCCGGATGGCGTAGGGGTGGAGAACCCGGCCTTCGACGTCACTCCGGCGCGCTACGTCACCGCGATCATCACCGAGCGCGGCATCCTTCGCCCTCCCTACGCCCTAAACGGTAAGTAGCACTCCGCTCAAGCCGATTCACGATAGATGTACCCCAAGGCAAATACACCATAAGCGGCTTTTCCGTTAAGAAAAGCCGCACGAACCACGGTTGGGCATAGCAATCGTGAATCCGCTTTAAATTGCGATGTCTGGTTTGAGCCCGCTTATTCGTCATTAAGGATAGAGCGCAAACCAGCATGGGAGATTTCGCAGCCCCGCGGGTTGGACGTTCATCCAACACTGAGAGGGGTTATACGCATGGATACCTTTCTTCCTCCCATTGAGCATCCTCAAGGGCTGGCGATGAAGATGGCCTACTTCTTTACGCGCCGGCAATTCGGCAAGGTCCTCACCCCGCTCAAGGTCTATGGCGCTCGAATGCCGGTCGCCTTCGGCATGTTCTATGGCAAGATCGGCAAGCTGGACAAGAAACTCGTGCTTCCGCCAGAGACGGTCATGCTGATTCGAGAGCAGGTGGCGCGCCTGAACGTCTGTCTCTTCTGTATCGATATCGGCCGGGCCTTCAGCATCCAAGCATCGATGGATCAGGCAAAGTTCGACGCCCTGGAGCACTATCGCAGCAACCCATTGTTCAACGATCGGGAGCGCGCTGCATTGGACTACGTGACTGAGCTGACGCGCGACAAAAAGGTCGCGCCGGAAACCTTTGCCCGCTTGGCCAGCCACTACACCCAGCGCGAGATCTGCGAGATCGTCTGGCTGGTGTCCAGCGAGCATGTGTATAACATGACCAACATCGGGCTGAACATCCACTCCGATATGCTTTGCGACATCGCGCGCAGCAAGGTGCAATCCAGCGATGTCCGGGTTCCGCTTCCCCATTCGTCATAGAAGCAGAGTCCGGAAGCGGGACTCCCAAGCACAAAATGTGTTGGAAAGCAGCAACCACGAATAAGGAGAACCTCACGGCAAGGTGATCGGCTTGGCGCGCGATGCGGAGGCAGCTGCCCGTGATCGATTACCCCCGGCGATGCAGAAATTCGAACGTATTGAAGCGGAAGGAATTGCTCGACGTATCCACAAAAAATACATGAGAGCCACAATTTTTCTCGTCGTAGTACGTCATCCACCCATAGAAGCGATTGCAATCAGGAGAGAACATGAACACCGTGAAGCACGCCAACAAGCTTCTCGTCGAGCAGCTCTACCGGGACTGTATCAACGCCGGAAGATTCGACCTGCTGGAAGATTTGATCCATCCCCAATTTGTCGGCTCCGCCGGAGAAAAAGGGCCCGGAGGCTTCATGGAGACCCTCCTACAACTGAGGGATGGCTTTCCCGGCATTCAATTCACATTGGAGGACGTGATAGCTGAGCGGGATCGCGTGGTGGCCATGGCGAGAATGGAGGAGGCCGGGCAAGGCTCCCTCTCCGGATTCTCCGCAAACCATCGACTCCCCGCGGCGATCGCCATCTTCCAGATCAAAGACTCCAGAATTGTGCGCGCGTGGCTGCAGCTTGACCGGCTTGGGCTGCAGCAGCAGCAGGCGGAAGGCGGTGGCCCGGCATTGATCAGGTTGCCCGCCGCGTCATAAAGCAAATATCCCATACAAGCAAAGGCAGCTTGTGTGGGCAACCCGCCAACTCGAAGCACAGATAGAAGAGGTTGAAGATCGCATCACCATCGCCCTGAAGCCTTCTCCGGAGGTCCGTCTTTTGAGAACCATTCCCGGCATCGGAGAGATTTTGGCTCCACTCGTCTGGTTGGAGATCGGCGACATAACCCGTTTCCCCGGAGCGGGGAATCTGGCTGGCTATGCGGGGCTCGTGCCGCGCATCATCGCCAGCGGAGGGCGCATTCGGCATGGTGGTACCTGCCGCAACATCAACCACTATCTGAAGTGGGGATTTGTTGAAGCCGCAACATGCGCCATCAGGCTCAAAGCCTATCGCAAGAGTCACGTCGGACAACTCTACAACCGGCTCGCGCCAGGCAAGGGACATGGCCGCGCTATCGTCGCCGTCGCTCATCACCTCGCTGAAGCAAGCTATTGGGTGCTGAGCAAGCAACAGCCCTATAAAGCTCCAGTACCGCGTCTTGCCACCATCGACGCGGCCTGAACAAGTTCGTCCAGTTCGGCTAAACGCGAGACACGTCTGACCGGAAACACAGGTCTCGGGGTGAATGCGGCAGCCGATTCAGCACAGGCTCATGCCGGCAACCACGGCGAATACATGATTCATGACGATCAAATCGTGACGAGCTAACCAGGGACGAAGAACAAAAAACCACAGAGAGGACAAGCAAGATGTCGATTATCCAGCCAGCCGTGGCCACCACGGCCTCGCAAAAGCACGGCTAATGGAAGAACAAAAAGACAAAAACAGACCCTCTTGACAACACACGCTTTCATACATGACGTGTCACCCCTCAACCCGCTGCGTAGCAGCGCGCCTTTTCTCCCGGTCGCCACGGCTCCCCGATGGAGGCCCCAGACGCAGCAAGGCCGCCCCCGAAGAGACGGCCCGCGACTACTCAGAACGGCGTCTAAAGATTCACTGCGGGGCGTCGATCTCGTAGACCGTCAGAGCTGGGGCCTTCGATGGAGCCACGATCAGGAGCTTCGATCCCGCTCTGTACAGCAGCGGGTAGCCCCTCTGGACCCCGGTGTCGTTCTCGTTGCTGTCCGCGACGCTCAGGAAGTCCATCGGGTGCCGCCATGCAACCTTCGGTTCATCACTCTTGAGCAGCAAAAACTCAGACGTGACGATTTTGTCGCCGCCAGCTTCTGGAAGGATGTCCCGTTGGGTCGTGCAGATTCCACCGGCGTATGCAGGATCGGTGCTAGTGCCGTATGGATGCGGCACACATTTCAACTTGAGTTCGGACGGATGATGGTCGGCGTAGCTGACCACACTTCCATCTGCATAGTTGCCGTAAAAGGCCAGCAGTCTCGTCCCTCCCAGCGGGATCGCTCCTCGGCTGATCCCGTTCTCGTGTTCGAGTTCCTGCCCAGTCATTTGACCCGCTTCGGTGTACTGCTTCCAGACATGACCATGCACCACCCACGTCGTCTTTTCCCGTGGGAGCCAGACGATTGAGTCACCTGGGCTTCGCTGTGTTACCCCGCTGATCTTGGTGTCCGAACCGGGCTTAAGATCAGCGGTCCGCAACCTGATAAAACGGAGACCCTCTAGGTTTGGTTTCCCATACTCGAACACGTCCGAGGCCATGCAGAGCTGATCCTGATCGAACCCGGCGAACATCCGCTGATGATCTTGCGATGTAAACGGGAGAGCGTCCGAGCGTCTGATCTCTGCGAGATTTTTCGCGGCAAGCAGCAAGATCAAGCCTGGCTCGTGCAACTCCGCATAGGCGAGAGTTTGCCCATCTTCCGAGAGATAAAGTCCCTCCGATGCTCTCGCTCCGTGGACTTTTGGAACGGGGATCGTAACGTGCTGAAGCTCCGTGTGCGTGTTGAGGTCGTAAGCGACCACCTCAAGCTTGTTAGAGAACCGCAGAAGATCGAAGGATCGATAGGCTGCGTAAACAACACCATCGTGCTCAGCCATACTCGGCAACGCGAGCGCCGAGTTGGCCTTCGCCAGCGGGATCGTGAACGTACTCTGTCCCCAACCCAAGGTCGATACCACGAGGAAAACACCACTAAGAATGAGCCTCATGGCAGGTTCGGCTCCTTTGAGGATTGATGGTTCGCCGAGTCCCTGATTGCGTCAACCTGATGGAGAACAAAATTCATCAAGTCACGCCCTGGAGGATGACCTTCGAAGTGGATTTCTGTCGCACCTCCAGCGTGGACCACGAGATGAGTTAGCTGATCTTCACCCGTGCGGTAGCTTGTAGATTTTCCGTGCCCTCCGAAGAAGTTGAGATTATCCTCGAAACTCTTTCCGATCATCTGCTCGGCGTTCGCTACAGCACCGGCGTGTCCAGGCAGATCGAAAATGGAACCCTTTGCCTCGCACGAGCCTCCGCAGTTCGAATTGAACCTCCCCTGCGTGCCTCCGAACATTGATCCTGATCCGTTGACATCCGTCTCGTCGCTGCCATCGATGAACCGCGAGTTTGAGGAAGTCGCTCCTCCCGGTGCGGTATTGGTGAAGCTAACGCCGCTATCTTGATTGAACGAGCCCGTGTACTGATTTCCAAACTGATCGTGATATCCAGCGCCCGCGTCCTTGGAGTTGTTCATGTCAACGTCGGTCGCTTGGAATTTCCCATCGACCGTCTGACCTTGGAGACCGCCAACGCATGTAGAGCCATTGTTCTTATCGCACGTCAGATTGAAATCCAACCCGGTTGGATCGGTGAGCGACAGAGGATTGTTTCGCACATAGGAATACATGTTCCACTGCTGCGGATCGGCCAATCGGTCCACCGTCGCAAACACAGGATCCGGCGACATGAAGCGGCCCATAGACGAACCATAGTACCTTGCCCCGAAGTAGTCGAGTCCCGATTCTGCATCTCTTTCTTTGCCGGTGAAATGCTGCTCGGTGGGGTCGGGGCCGTTGCAATCCAGTTCGTCGCCGTAGGGCAGGCTGATGCAGTTCTCGAGGACGTTGCCTTGGTAGCCGGTAGCGACCCGTCTGGTGCCCAGCGGATCGTCGAGGTAGAGGTAGAGTGGCGCTCCGCTCTCACTGGTGCTGTAGGTTGCCAGCAACTGTCCGGCCGCCCAGAGATTGGCATGCGAAGTCACCATGGCTCCCGTAGCCGGGTCCACCGTCGCCTCCGCCATCTGCTCGCCGTCGAGGCCCCGGATGGAGTCGGTCTCGCTGCTCGCCACAAAGCCGTTCACCGCCGGGTCGCAGCTGGTCATGATCTGAATCGCCCCCTTGGCCACGCGGTTGCCTTCCGCATCGTAGAGATAGCCGGTCATGGCATCGGTGGTCGTATTCTCCACGGCGCAGATCCTGCCTTCGGCGTCGTACAGGTACTGATTGGCTCCGTCGTCGGTCACGTTGCCCGCAGCGTCATAGCCCTTCTGCTGGTTGGGGTTCTGGTTGGGGGCAGATAGGGCGACATGATACCTATTGCAGCAATTCCATCTGGTCGCCGACAACGTTGGCTGCCGCTTTGCGTCCCGGGGCGCGCCGCGCAATAGGTCTGCCGAGCAAGCGCTCAAGACCAAGGACAAATTCTTCCGTTCCGAGGGGTCGCCCGCTTCCTTCCGCTTGTCGGAGTTTGACGAAGGCCTCTTCTTGATCGCTCAACAGTAGATCTGCAAAGTGCGGTACCAGATCGAGCACAGGACGGACCGTAACTAAGCCGTCGTCCTTGCCGGCGAGATGGGCGCGAACACTCGACCAAGGCCACGCTTCAGCACGCGATACTAGGCGCGCTCGCACAGGGTTGAGACTACATAACAGATCGCCGCTAACAGATGTGACTGATCGATTGCCACCGACGCGAAGCGGCTCTGGAACAAGTGTCCGGTCCAACGACCACGACCGTTTATGAAATTGGTGTAACGTCGATGCGCCTCTCCCACTGCGCGGCCGAGGCTGTCGCTCTGCTCTGACCTGAGAATCAGGTGCACGTGGTTTGGCATCAGACAGTAGCCCCATAACTCGACTCCGGCTTTGCGCACCTGCTCCGCCAGAAGATCACGGTAGATCTCCTGGTCGCCGTCCTGGAAGAAAAGGGCCTCACGACGGTTCCCACGTTGCGTCACGTCGTGGGGAAAGCCGGGGATCACCACACGGGCCAGTCGCGCCATGTAGCCTAACCTAACACGAACTGCTGAAAGCGGAAATAGGTATCATGTCCCCGTATTCCGCCAGCATCATTCCTCCGACTTCGTAAAGCGCCCATTCCGGATCGCAGCAAGGCCGCCCTAAGGACGGCCTCGTCAGTCCGTACATACTCGCGCATCTAGGTTGGATCAAGGTTGTAACTCATGTCGTTCAACCAGTCCGCGATGAAGTCTTCGTCAGCGGGATCAAGTTCATATGCCTCATTGAGCAAGATGAACGTTGCCCAGTGCACAAGGTCTTTCTCCGAAATTAGCCCCAGTCGCTTCTGCTCCAGTGCATTGCTGATGTGAGCTCGAGCAACGGGGATACCTGGCTCAGGAACCCTAAAGCACATCGACGCACTCCGCGTCTCAGGTTCTAAGGAGAACTCGAATACCCCCGACAGAACTCGACGCACTTCATCCAAGCCCACATCCAGGCGGACATATCTAGCAAGAACCGCAACCTGCTCCTCCGTTAGGCCGGGCAGCTCATTTGGGATCATAGTGTACCTGTGCACCGGTAGAGTCAACCGCAGTCTGAACCGTTACAGAGGCTCCGTCTTTACCGATGGTAGTAGTGAAGGACTGTGAACCATTGAAGCCGGGACGGGTCTTCACCACCTCGACCGAACCATCTGCGAGTTGCTTGATGGAGACAGCCTCCTTCGTCGTCGCTCGAGCGATGGATCGCTTTAAGGTTGCTTTTTGCGCAGAGTCTGCAAGGCCCTCCACGACATCTTTCGCAGCTTGTTTGGTTCCCGCCTCAAGCAGTACCTTAGCACCTGCTCCAGCGGCTTCTCCAGCAGTTGAACCGAACAACCTCCCGATTGCCTCGCCCACTAAACCAAACGCAGTCCCGAGAGCTTTACCCCCCGCGATACCCATCAGCTGGCCGCCACTTAGATCAGTGACTGCGCCTTGATCCATGTATGAAGCCGTGCCGCATACCGAACCGCCACAAGTTATGTTGCCGGACTGACCAAAAGCAGGGGCATTGATCCCGCTGTTTCCTTGAGCGTGGGTGGCGTCGTAATACTGCTGATCGGTGAGATGAACGCACGCCTGACCAGTAGCACAGACGGTGTAGTCATGACCGTCCGGGTCAGTGCGCGATAACGGATTGTTCCCAACATAGCTGTACAGATTAAGGGTCTGCGGATTGGTAAGGTCTGCAAACGGAATGGGAACCGAAAGCACTTCATCTGCTGCGCTGTCCGGCGACATGAACCTACCCATGCTGGAACCGTAGTATCTGGCCCCGAAGTAGTCCAGCCCCGATTCGGTGTCTCTTTCTTTGCCGGTGAAGTGGAGGCCCGTGGCGTCGGAGCCGGTGCAGTTCAGGAGGTCGCCGAATGGCAGGCTGATGCAGGTCTCCTCGACTGCTCCCGCTGCCGAGGTGACCACTCGCTTGGTTCCCAGCCAGTCGTTGAAGGAATAATGCAAGTTGCCGTCCGCCGTGTAGGTAGCCAGCAGGTGGCCATTCAAGGAAGTGTTGGCGTATAGCATGTTAAGGTTCGCGTCACTTTCCGCCAGGACCTCGCCGCTGGGGCCATAGATGAAGGCGTTGGTCGCTACGAAGCCGTTGCTGGTGATATCGCAACTGAAGGTCGTGATCGTTCCCTTGGCTGTTCGGTTGCCCAGCCCGTCGTAGAGATAACCCGTCATGTTGCCCACCGTTCCGTAGGGATTCATCGCGCACAAGCGCCCCTCGGCATCGTACAGATATTGGTTGAGCCCATCGTCGGTCACATTGCCTGCGGCATCATAGACCGCGCCGCTGGTCAACTGGTTATTGGCATTGTAGTTGAAGGTTTCGGAACCGGTCGCGGGAGCCTGAGGATTGCCCGCCCAGGACATCGCGGTGCGGTTGCCAAAAGAATCATACTGGTATTGGAGAGACCCGCCGCTGTAGTAGCCGGCCGAGGAGGTCATGTCTCGCAGGCGATGCTCGGCGTCATTGCCATAGCTCCATGTGCCAACCACCGAATCGTTCAATGATGGCAGTTCGCCGGCGTGGTCAAATGGGGCCGAATAGCTATAGATCTGCGCCTGTGAGGCGACCGCTGTGTCCGTTTCCCCGACAAGGCGCATGCGGGTGTCGTAGTTGCGGGTGAGCCACATTTGCGGGTTGCCGCCCGAGTCCGGCGCCAGGTCGGCGGCCGACAGCGCGCCGAAGGCGGTATAGGTAGGGTTGGCCATCGTGTTCACAACCACCGATTGCGAGAACGAGCCGATGCTATTGTAGATCGTCGTTGCGGCAACGTTGCCGGCGCCATCGAAAGTGAAAGAGTTATCGGTCCATGCGCCGCTGAAATCGCCGTCCCATGAGGTCACGAATGTACTTATGACATCCCACAATTGCCCAGCGTCGTCAAAATCCCACGTGCCCTGCAAAGCAGGCAACGGGTCGCAGAGCTGTGCGGCGGTTGCGGAGCATGTCTCATACCCTTGGCTCCTCTCCATCTGGTCGTATCCTAGGGCCATCCAATCGAGCAGTGGACTTCCGTTCACCGTCGTCACAGCCTGGGAGAGATGGCCAATGAAATTGTTCACGGGGGGGGAGGACTGTTCACCAGCTAAGGAGATGTCCCAGAGATAGTTGACCGCAGGTGTGTTCTGCGGGTCATTGACATAGCTCTTGCTCAGAAGACGATTCAGCGCGTCGTAGGCATAGGTGGTAACGATGCCCCGAGCGTCGGTTCGGGAGGTCACATTGCCATTTGGGTCATAGCTGTAGCTGGTCATGCCGCTCTCTGGGTTGGCCGCGGAGACCAGCCGGGAGAGTCCGTCATAAACGAAGTTGCGCGTGAGCGGGGTCTCGCCCGATAGTCCCTTCTGGACGGCCTGGCTGAGGTTGCCGTTGGCGTCGTAGGTGTAGTCGGTCTCCGCCGCATCGGGTTCGACAACGCTGGTCAGCCTGCCCAAAGCGTCGCTGGTACGCTGCCAATGGTTGTTGTCCTCGTCCCAGGAGTCCACGCGGGCGTCGCCGCTGAAGCTGCTCTCATCAGCGGGGCAAGTGGAGACGCTGGCGTTGGTCAGCCCGTCGTAGCACCATAGCACCGAGCTGCCGTCCGGCTGACTCTGCCGGGTCGTGCGACCCAGCGCATCGTACACGTCATAGGTGATGCCGTCTGTGGGGTCACTGGTCGAGCGGTAGGGGTTGGTGACGGATGCGACTCGGCCAAGGCCATCGTAGGTGGTGTCCACGTAGTCCGTCCCTTCGGGATCGGAGGTCAGTTGCGTCTGCACTGCGCGGCCCATGCCGTCGTAAAGCGTGGTCCGGACGATGGTGGGGTCCGGGGTCGCAAAGGTGGACGCCGTCATGCTCGACCCCGCATCATTGTAGCAGTATGTAGCTTGGCCGGTGTCCGGGTAGTTGATCGCGCTCAGCCGGTTCAGGCCATCCGGGGTTGCGCAGCCTGCGGGCGGCGTATTGTAGGTGTAGGTGGTAGTTTGGCCGTTCTCGTCTGTCGCCTGGGTGAGCTCTCCGGTGGCATAG
>Ga0207933_1001288_pt1 | contig 19761 bp, 19 predicted proteins | sample NGESurdeep092012_4_FD_184488 | JGI IMG/M metagenome (GOLD analysis project Ga0207933, IMG submission 184488) | Arctic peat soil microbial communities from Barrow, Alaska - NGEE Surface sample F53-3 deep-092012 (SPAdes) | ecosystem: Environmental > Terrestrial > Soil > Wetlands > Peat ...
ACGCGGCGTACGGGTTCGATAAAGGTGTGCGCCGAGCGGCGCTCCCTCTTTGGAGCGGCGTAGCCGCGGTGCGATCCGCCTCACCAGGCGTCGCGGCCACGCGCACGGGAGGACGCCCCAGATGCGTTGCCGCAGCTCGTGCAACCAGTCTCGAGCGAATACCCGCGGAGCGACCGCGGCTCATCGGCTTTACGGGCGACAGGCGCGCGAGCTCAGCAGCGACGTTCTGCATCGCAGCGAGTTCCGCCGCAACTGCTGGATCGGCTGCTGCTGCCGTGTAGAGTTCTGATTCTTCCGTGCCATCGAGCGCTCCGAGTGCTGCGCCGGCGACGTCGAAGCGTGGTTCCGCGTCGTCGATGGGTGGTACGTCTGACGGGCGCGTCACGATTTCGTCGGCGGATTCCGACGGCTTATGTGGCTCCGGCAGATCGTTTTTCATCTCTGCGTCGCTCATGCCCTGCTCTCTCGCAACACGATCAATTTGTCGCGCAATTTCTGCATTCCGAGCCGCATTCTCGTCTTGACCGTTCCAAGGGGTTCGCCAAGGACGGCGGCGATCTCGGACTGGCTCAAGCCGCGAAAATACGCGAGCTCCAGTGCGTGGCGTTGTTCCTCTGGCAACTCGACGAGCGCAGCGTAAACCAGTTGCCTCCGTTCCGCACCTTCGGCTTCCTGCGATGGGTCAGAGCGAGGATCGCGAATGACGGTCAGATCGGCGGCAAAGTCTTCTGGATTGCGCTTCCGGCTGCGCAGGCGGTCGAGGGCGCGACTCCGGCCGATGGTCAGCAGCCAGCTTCTGACCGTCCCGCGGGACGGATCATACGAAGACGCACGCTGCCACACCTGCCAGAAACTTTCCTCCACGACGTCCTCCGCGCCATCGGCGTCTTCAAGGAGGTGAGCCACCAGCGAATAGACGGACTGTGACCATCTGTCGTACAGAGTGGCAAGTGCCGATTCGTCGCCTTCCGCGATTCGTCTCACGACTGCTGCATCGTCGAGAGGAGCAACGGTGGGTGGTTTCGTGGAGTACGCCTGATCCTGGCGCGCCGGATTCATTATCCGGGAATCTAAGACTTCGCGGCCATCTCGGCCATGCGCCGATAGTTACCGAAAATAGCCGAGTAGCGTCTTTGCGGTAGGACGCCGCGGTCCATCAAGGTCATGCGGCGCTCTCAATATCTGGAGACCTAGCATGGCAAAAATACTTGGCTTCACTGGTTCGTTCGTTGGAGGGAGCATTGGCTGGTGGCTCGGCGCTTTTTTCGGCACTATGACCGCATTCATGATCTCGATGGTAGGGACGGGCGTCGGGATTTACATCGGGCGGCGAATCGCCACTGAGATGTTCTAGAGGCAGCTCTTCAGGAAGACCGTCACGCATCTTCGAGTAGGGCGTTGTTTTGATACAACGTGTGGTTTCCCTCTACAACTACTCGCGGACATTCGTGAAATCTTGTCGTATGATCGGTAAATATTCAGTGCCGCGCAATCTGCGCGCCTTCATGCTCGCTGCAGCGACTATAACGCTGCTTGCTCCCGCGGTATCGGCGCAGACTTCGGCACCGGCCACCAGAGATCCCAATCGCACTTATGGGAGCGCGGAAATCACCGGAGAATTCCGCGAGAACGGAAGTTGCCAGGTCTTCGCCGATGGTGTCGCCGCGTTCCAGGCAATCGACAGTGCGCAGACTACCTACATTCGTGGCGCGACAATCAACCTCGCACCAGCCGGCTTTGATGCGCACGAGATATGGTGTGCGGCAAAAAGTCCGGACCAACCGATGTTGCCTCTTGCAGCGACAGATCGAGTCTTTGTCGTCATGCTGTACGCGCCGACGGGAAAACTTGCCGAACCGCGGAACTATGAGATTCGGCTGGGATTGCCGACGCAGGAGACCGCCCCATATCGCGCTGGCGCCGCGTTATTCGGGATGAGCCAGCAGAAGTTCAACGATACATTGCCCGTTCGAACCGGCCTGCTGTATCTGGCTGGCACTCGCGGCACGGTAGCGATAACGCGCGTTGCAGAAGATGGAATTGTCGGGACATTCAGCATTCACGGACAACCGGCGTTCACAATGTGATTCCGGGATCAGTATTTGGCGAGATAACTGTCCAGTTCCCACTTGCTGATTTGCGTCATGTACTCGCTCCACTCCTCACGCTTGGCTGCGAGGAAATGGCGCGTGACATGCGGGCCGAGAGCGCCACAGATCACGTCATCCTTTTCCAGCTCGTCGCACGCTTCGTTGAGGTCATGAGGCAGGTCATCGATTCGAAGGCGACGGCGCTCGCGGTGTGACATTTCGCGGATGTTCTCATTGACTGGCTCGCGGTGGTCGGCACGCGTTTCGATACCATCGAGACCAGCCGCGAGCATCACCGCGAGGGCGAGGTACGGATTGGCCGCGGGATCCGGCGCGCGGTGCTCGACGCGCGTACCGATCTTTCGTCGCGCAGGTATTCGGAGCATCGGCGAGCGATTGCGCATGGACCATGCGACGTTTGCTGGTGCCTCGTAGCCGGTCAGCAATCGCTTGTACGAGTTGACGAGCGGATTAGTAATCGCCGTGCACGCGCGCGCGTGCTTCAGCAGCCCGCCGATATAGTAGAGTGCAACCTCACTCAGCTCGTACTGACCATTGGGATCATAGAACGCATTTTCGTTGCCTCGAAAAAGGGACTGATGCGTATGCATGCCGCTGCCGCTCTGGCCGAATATCGGCTTCGGCATGAACGAGGCGACCAGACCGAATTGCTGCGCGACGTATTTAACGACGAATCTGAATGTGGTGATGTTGTCAGCGGTATGGAGTGCGTCGGCGTACCGGAAGTCGATCTCGTGCTGACCGTGTGCTACCTCGTGGTGTGCCGCCTCGACTTCGAATCCCATCTTCTCCAGCGCGACGACGATCGCGCGCCTGGCATCCTCGCCGAGGTCGGATGGGGCGAGATCGAAATAGCTACCGACATCGTGCGTCGCCGTCGAAGCATCACCGCCGACGCCGGGGCGGAACATGAAGAATTCGGCTTCCATGCCTGCATTCATGCGATAACCCATGGCATCGGCGCGAGCCAGCGCCCTTTTCAGGACCCAGCGCGGATCACCTTCGAAATGCTCACCGTCGGGGGTGTGGACATCGCAAATGAGCCGAGCAACCCGAGTGTCCGGGTCACCCCAGGGATATACCTGGAACGTGGATAAATCCGGGACGAGTAGCATATCGGACTCCTCGACCCGAACGAACCCTTCTATCGAGGACCCGTCGAACATGATATCGCCGTCGAGCGCCTTCTCGATCTGGGAGGCAGGGATTTCGACGTTCTTATTGATTCCGAGGATATCGGTGAACTGGAGCCGTAAAAATCGGACATTTTCTGCCCTCGCGATGTCCAATACTTGCTTTTTCTGCATTTTTTGCCTCATTTCCTTGCATCAGATCCAGGAAATATGCAGATTGCTACCCCAGTTGTGCAAGTTTCGCAATTTTCCTAAACCGGCTCAATAGCCACAAGCCTCAATGCCAACCGCCCGTCAGGTCGCCCTGCAAGACATCTGCGCTCGCATCACAGACGAATCCACCGCTCCGGTACCGGTCCGTACCTCGGAGTATTTCGGCGTAAATACCTTCGGCGCGCGTCAGATGCGCGAGAAGTTGCCGCCGGAGATCTACCTCAAGCTTCTTTCTGCGATTCGGCAGGGGAAGAAATTGGATCGGGACATCGCTCCGACGGTTGCACAGGTAATCAAGGATTGGGCAGTTTCGCGCGGCGTTACCCACTTCACGCACTGGTTCCAGCCCCAGACCGGACTGACGGCTGAAAAGCATGACGCCTTTCTCACCTTCGATGATGAGCTGGAGCCGGTGGAGTCGTTCTCGGCTGCTCAGCTTATCCAGAGCGAGCCAGACGCATCGAGCTTTCCGTCCGGCGGTTTGCGGGCAACGTGGGAGGCTCGCGGTTACACAGCCTGGAATCCGGCGAGTCCGGTATTCATCGTCGAAAGTGCTGGTGCGCGGACACTGTGTGTTCCGTCAGTATTCATCGGATACAACGGCGAAGCACTGGATGAAATGACGCCGCTCCTGCGGAGCTCGGATGTGCTATCGCAGAAGGCGGTCGACCTGCTGGAGCTGATAGGCGACAAGGGTGTCGGGCGCGTGTTCACGACGCTCGGCGCCGAGCAGGAATATTTCCTGATCGACCGGACACTGTTTTCGATGCGCCCTGATCTGGTGATGGCTGGCCGCACATTGATCGGAGCGCCACCGTCTCGCGGTCAACAGCTCGAAGATCACTATTTTGGTGGAATCCCCGAGCGAATCCAGGCGTGCATCGCAGAAGTGGAGCACGAACTGTACAAGCTGAGCGTGCCCATCATCACTCGACACAACGAAGTTGCTCCATGTCAGTTCGAGATGGCGCCGTTGTTCGAGGAAAGCGATATAGCGGTAGATCACAACCAGATCGTGATGGCGACACTCCGACGCGTTGCGCTGCGGCACGGATTGCAGGCACTCCTGGCTGAGAAACCGTTCGCCGGCGTGAATGGTAGCGGTAAGCACTGCAACTGGTCACTGGCAGTACGATCCGATGATTCATCGATTGACGGAATGAATCTGCTCAAGCCAGGCAAGACGCCGCACCAGAACATACGCTTTCTGCTATTTCTCGCTGCGGTTCTGCAGGGTGTGCACAAGCATGCTGGACTGCTGCGTGCTGCGATCGCCACTTCAGGGAACGAGCATCGGCTTGGTGCGAACGAGGCACCGCCAGCAATCATCTCGGTTTTCATGGGTACGATGCTGACGCGCGTCATCGAGGAGATCATCGAAGGAAGGAGCACAAAGAGTGCTGATCAACAGATGATCAAGCTCGGCGTTGCGAAACTTCCCGAGATCGAAAAGGACAACACCGACCGCAACCGTACGTCACCCTTTGCATTTACCGGGCAGAAATTCGAGTTCCGTGCAGTCGGATCGAGTCAGAGTATCGCGTTTCCAATCGTTCTGCTGAACGCAGCGGTTGCTGAGGCTCTTGCCAATATTACCGAAGAGCTGCGGAACGAGCTCAAGGACGGAAAACGTGATGGAAAGACCGTCGGCGACGCAGCCTTGAAGGTTGCGCGTCGGGCATTCAAGGATAGCAGTGCAGTTCGGTTCGAAGGAAACAACTATTCGAAAGACTGGGTGGTAGAAGCTGAAAAGCGCGGGTTGCTGAACCTCCGCCGCACGCCCGAAGCGTTGGAGCAGCTCGCAACCAAGCAATCAAAAAAGCTGCTGACGTCACTCGGTATATTCACACTGGAAGAACTGGATTCGCGTTATCATGTTCGACTCGAGCGCTACACGAAGGACATGTTGATCGAAATGCATACGCTGCGCGAGATGGTGGACACGCTCGTGGTGCCGACCGGGCTTCAATACACCGGATCACTCGCTGCGTCTGCGGCACAGGCAAAGTCGGCGGGCATCACCGTCGTTCCTCAGGCTCGCGTAGCGAACAAGGTCGGCTCTGTGATCGAGGAGATACTGAAGGCGCAGGACAACCTCGTGAGTGTGCTCACCAAAGCCGAATCGCTTCATGATGATCCAAATGCGCAGGCGAAGCTGCTCACGAGCAAAGGCGCAGACGCGATGGCAGAAGTCCGGGAAAAGTGTGACGCTTTGGAGCTGATGACGAGCGATAGTGACTGGCCGCTCCCCAAGTATCGCGAGATGCTGTTTCCTGTCTAGATCATCTCGTCGAAGACCTGCTTGCCGAAACGCAGGATCGCGTCCAGCATGATATCGATATCTTCGCGTCGCGTACGGTGGTTCACGTTCGCGACGCGAATCGCGAAACGCCCTTCGAGCACCGTGCTGGACGGAACAGCTATGCCGGATTCCTGAACACGCAGCAGTACTTCGTCGTTCACTGCGTTCAACAGTGACTCGGACGCACCTGCGGGTGCGTATCGCAGACACAGGATGTTGAGCGGTGCGGGTGCAAGCAACTCAAGATCGGCGTGGGCCTGAACGCGCTCGGCGAGGTACTGAGTCTGCGCAACGTTTTGCTCTACCAGACGGACGAGCTTGTCCACGCCATCTGCCTTGAGCGATATCCACGCTTTCAATGCCTTGAAACCACGTGTGAGATCTATTCCGCGATCGGCGAACGGTAGCCCACCTGCAATCACGCCACGCGTGGCCGGTGCGAGATAGCTTGCCGGTGCGGCGAAGGTTGCCTTGTGCACCTCCGGGTCGCGCACGAGTACGCAAGCACATTCGAATGGCAGGCAACCCCACTTGTGCAGATCAAAGCCGAGTGAATCGGCGCGTTCCAGTCCGGCAACCTGTGGACGAAGCTGCTCCGAGAGATACGCGAGCGCACCGAAGGCACCGTCGACGTGGAACCAAAGCTTTTCGGCTCGACAGAAATCTGCGATCGCATTGAGGTCATCCGATGCGCCGGTATTAACGGTGCCGGCTGTGCCGACCACACAGAACGGCGTGAGTCCGGCTGCGCGATCCGCGGCAACCATAGCGGCAAGAGCGTCCATGTTCATGGTATAGTCAGACAAAACCGGCACGCGTCGAAACGCGCGATTACCCAGCCCCATGAATTCCGCTGCCTTGCGCGCCCAGCCGTGTGTCTCGGACGAGCCGTAGAAGACGAAAGGATTCTGTGGCTTGTGCCCAGACCATGACTGCACGCCATTCTCGCGAACATCGATACCGAGGTTTCTCGCCGTCGCGAAGCGCGCAACGCCGATGGCGAGCGTGCTTGCCATTGTGCCGCCGGTTACGAGCACACCGCTCGCACCGGGCATGCCCAGCAGATCTCCCATCCAGTTTATCAGTTGCTGCTCCACAAGTGCTGGCGCTTGATTGAAGCCAGCGAGGTGCGGATTGAGGCCTGCGGCGAGCATGTCGGCCATCATGCCGAGTGGCGTTCCGTTTCCCTTGACCCAACCGAAGAAGCGCGGGTGGAGGTTACCGTCGGGATACGGCAGCACGTTCTGGACGAAATCCTGATATGCTGCTGCTGCGCCCATGCCTGAACGCGGAATCGGTTCATTCGCCAGCGTGGTGCGAACCTGCTTCGGCATTTCCTGCCACGCGGGTTGCTCACGCAACGTCGCCAAGTGGGTGAGCATGTCGTCCACCATGCGATGTGCGAGTGTGCGAAAAACCGCCCACTCTTCGGGCGTGGCTGGGTCAAACGTTTCTTCGGGTGAATTCAGCGGGGCCATCATAATATGTGGTTCGGATGCAGAAGCTGAGCAAACTTAGCAAGCGTGCACCTGCGGATCAGTTCGCGGCGGGCACCGTGCCATGTGGCGTAAGCTTGTCGATCGCTCCCGGAAGTACCTGGGCGAGTTTTGCGGAGAGATCTTCAGGGGTCATCCCCACTTTCGCGGCGAGCTGGGCAATCATGTCCGGGCCAAGCGCCGCGTGAATCTGGTCTCCGGTAACCGGCTCGTTCGCGCCGGTACCCACCCATGACTTGACGGTGTTGCCGAGGCCTTGTGACTCGAGCTGACTGACAATCCCCTGCACGCCGCCATGCTTCTGGATCAAGCCATTGACGACGGTCGCCATTTCGGCTCCAACGACGCCGCCGAGTAAGCCATCGAACATTCCCATAAATCCTCCAGGCCTTGTAGAAGTAAGTACGGTCGCTCACGAGCCCATCAAGAACGAGAGCAAGCTGGACTAACTAATATGAACGTGGGCTGGTGGATTCAGAATAGGTACAGCGCGATCAGGAGCACTGGAGCTGGCACTGCGGCATCTCACCAAACAGAAGGATTCCAGTTGTGTCGATGTATCGGCGATTAATTTGATCGAGCATGTCACTCAGCCAAGGTGAGCGAATCGCGCTACTCGACAGCCCCGAAACGGCTGATATGAGCCGCGCTGCTCAGAGCGGCCGTAGCACCGCATACGTTGCTCTCGCGACGGCAAGCTGTCTGTGGGGAACCGGGTTCTTCTTCGGCAAGATTGACCTCGAAGAGATGAGCGTTGGTCATATGCTGGTGTATCGCTTCGTCTTTGCGTGCATCGGACTGATTCCGGTTCTCTTGAGGAATCGCGAGATGCCGCGCCGAAACGATCTGCCACTTTTCCTGCTTGCAGCCGCATTGTACATCCCGCTGCAATTTACCATCGAGTTTCAGGGCCTCGCGCGCACGACGGTGTCACACGCGTCACTAATGGTAGGAACGCTTCCGCTGATGCTCGCCGCAGGGGCCGTTGTATTCACGCATGAGCGGCTGGACCGCACTGGATGGCTGACCCTTTTCGTATCGACGGTCGGAGCGATACTGATCGCGTTTCAAGCGCATAGCAGCGGTGGCAGCACTACGGGTCCAACGTTATTCGGTGATCTCCTCGTGCTCGTTGCCATGCTTGGCGGTGTCGGTTGGGTGCTCGTTACGCAGCGCGTAATGCACCGGGGGCGCGGCTATCCATCGCTGGTGATGAGCATCTACATCCTGCTATTCGGCACCGCCATGCTTGTCGCCTGGGTCCTCGCAACTGAGGGGCTCCCTCCGGTGCATGGCATCTCGACGCGTGCATGGCTCGCACTCGCAGCGCAGGGTTTTCTCGCGACCACATTGACTACCCTGCTCTGGAACTGGGGGCTTCAGCGCGTATCCGCAGCTCGCGCGGGGGTATTCATCAATCTCGAGCCAGTGATCGGGACGATCCTGGGCGTTGGCCTCCTGGGTGAGACGCTGGGAGCCGGAGCTGTTGTCGGTGGGCTCCTGATCGTGGGTGCGGCAGTCGTATTCTCGCTTCACGCGCAGGACGAGAATGGCACCCCTCAAGTAAGCCTTTAATGCGGCGGCACTTTGTTGCAGCCATCTTGCGGCGAAGGCTCGCATTCGCCTAGTTAGGAGTGCTGTTCCAACCCGATCGCGCGTTCAGACACCGAATGCTGCCGCGATCACATCCACGCATAGCCCGTCATGACTCAGCCATTCCCTGTATCCTACGCTCAGCGAATCGGTGCGATAGCGCTCGCCACTTGCCTCGTGCTGCCGGCAATCGCTGTAGCAACCGCTTCGGCGCAGCGAGTAGAGGTGTCGTTCCCCGCCAGACTTCACACCGCGCCAATCACAGGGCGCGTCATCCTGATCGTGGCACGCGACTCCTCGCCCGAACCGCGGCTTCGCGCAGGTGGGTACGGCGGCACGCAGCCCTTCTTCGGACTTGACGTATCCTCGCTGGCACCTGGTGCGAATGCTACGATAGACGCATCCACAAATGGATACCCATATACGCTCGCGCAACTGCCTGCGGGCGAGTATTACGTCCAGGCCGTTCTCAATGTGTACACCCAGTTTCATCGCGCAGATGGCCATGTGATCTGGGGTCACATGGATCAATGGGAAGGTCAGCAGTGGAACAGGTCGCCCGGCAACCTCGTGACCAACGTGCGGCGCGTCCACATCGATGCACGCACGCCACTTGATCTCAAGCTTTCGTTCGAGCGCATTCTTCCGCCATTGCAGGCGCCGGTTGATACGAAATGGGTCAAGCATGTGAAAATTCAGAGCAAGCTGCTGAGCGCTTTCTGGGGGCAACCGATTTACATCGGTGCGACGATCCTTCTTCCCAGGGATTACGACAGCCATCCCAACGCGCACTATCCAGCGATCTATCAGCAGGATCACTTCTCGCTCGCACCCGCGTTTGGATTTTCAACCGACAGTGGGGCCAGTTACGCTGCACAGCGCACGATGCTGAAGGCTCGTACCGATGGGCGTGAGCCCGGGTTTGATTTCTACAAGTCATGGAATTCGAATAATTTCCCGCGCATGATCGGCGTGAAGTTTCAGCATCCAACGATCTACTACGACGATTCATACGCAGTCAATTCGCCGAACAGTGGCCCGTATGGCGACGCATTGCTCACCGAGATGATTCCGTATATCGAGTCGCACTTCCGCGCGATTCCGAAGGCATATGCTCGCGTGCTGACGGGTGGTTCCACCGGTGGATGGGAATCAATTGCGCTTCAGGTGCTGCATCCGGATTTCTTCAACGGCACCTGGACGTTGTATCCCGATCCAGTCGGCTTCAATCGACTGCAGATGGTCGATGCATACGCCGACACCAGCGCATTCGTAGCGAACGGTGACCCGATCGTAGTAACTCCACGGTATATGAGCCGCACTTCCGAAGGTCAGCCGGAAACGACGCAACGCGACCTCAGCAAAATCGAATCCGTGCTTGGCAGCCATGAACGATCGGGCCAGCAGTTCAACGCGTGGGACGCAGCATGGGGTCCTGTCGGCGCTGATGGTTATCCGAGGCCACTGTGGAACAAGACTACTGGCACAATCGATCGCTCAGTTGCGACTTACTGGCGTGACCACTTCGATCTTACCTACATAATGTCGAAGAACTGGGCGACGATCGGTCCCAAGCTCCAGGGCAAGCTTCATGTCTATGTAGGCGACATGGATAACTACTACCTGGATCTCGCCGTGTATCGAATGAACGACTTCCTGAAATCGACATCATCACCCAGGTCCGATGCGGTATTTCAGTACGGTCGTCCGATGAAAGGACACGGTTGGCAACCGATGAGCAACGCCGAGATGGTTCGCATGATGTCGCAGCGCATAACGGAGTCTGCACCCAGGGGTGCGGACGTAACGTCATGGAAATATTGATGTGAAAGCGGGGTCAGAGTCGTCATTCCCGCCTTCGCGGGAATGACGACTCTGACCCCGCTTTCACATCCAGGTGTTTCATATCTGGCAGAAACCACGTGAGCAATCCGAACGCCGGAAGATATGAGCACACGCTGTACACGAAGAAGATGCTCGTGTGATCTGCCAACTCCCCAAGGAATGCGGCGCCGATCCCACCAACGCCGAAGGCAAGACCGTAGAACAGACCGGATATCATCCCCACCTTGTGCGGAACAAGTTCCTGTGCAAAGACGATGATCGCGGAGAACGCTGAAGCCAGCACCAGGCCAATAATGATGCTGAGTATCTCGGTCCAGAAAAGGTTCGCGTACGGCAGCAACAATGTGAACGGAAGAACGCCGAGTATCGAGCACCAGATCACCAGCTTGCGCCCATAGCGGTCGCCAATCGGGCCGCCGAGGATAGTGCCTGCGGCCACAGCTCCCAGAAATATGAAGAGATGTATCTGCGAACTCTGCACTGACACGTGGAACTTGGCGATCAGATAGAACGCATAATAGCTGCCCAGGCTCGCGAGATAGAAGTACTTGGAGAAGAGCAGCAACATGAGTATCAGAAGCGCCAAGCGGATCTGACTACGCGATAGGTGAACCTGTACTGTCCCGCTCTTCGCGTGAGATCTGGCCGGTGCAAGGGTTTGCGCCCGCGACCACGATCCGACGTTCCAGAGAACCGTGATGCCGAGAAGCGCAGCTAGTGAGAACCAGGATATGCTGGACTGACCGAACGGCAACACGATGAACGCCGCGAGCAAGGGCCCGATCGCCGTCCCAGCGTTCCCGCCGACCTGAAACAGCGACTGCGCAAGTCCATGGCGTCCGCCCGACGCCATGCGCGCAACGCGCGACGATTCCGGGTGAAACACCGACGATCCGACGCCAACCATACACGCAGCGACCAGCAGTCCCGCAAAGCTACGTGCGTGGGCAAGCAGAAGCAGTCCAACCAGTGTGAAACTCATTCCGCCAACCAGCGAATACGGTTGCGGCCGTCGATCGGTGTAGATACCTACGAGCGGCTGCAGCAGCGACGCTGTCATCTGGTATGCAAGCGTAATGAGTCCAATCTGCCCGAAGTCAAGTTTGTAGCTTGTCTTCAGCATAGGATAAATCGCCGGCAGCAGCGACTGCATCATGTCATTCAACAAATGGCAGAATGCGAGCGCCGCGAGGACTCTTATGGTAGTCCCGGTCGGTGTGTAGCCGGTATTAGCTGGCTTATCCGGAACTGCTGATTGCCGTGTCAATTGCCTGCTGAATCTTCCACTTGCTCGTTGAGCTCCGCATCGTCACTGAGACCGGGCGAAAGTACTTTGATCGCTACGGGTCGATCCAGACGCACGTCACGCGCAAGGTACACGACACCCATACCCCCGCGACCGATCTCCCGAGCGATCTCGTACTGTGTCGAGAGCGCGTCGCGCAGGCTACTCTCGATTGGCGTCGTCATCGGCGAAAGATCTGGTGGGCGAAGCGTGAATGCAATGGGTGGCGCGCCCACACCACAGCCAGCAGTGCCAGATCAGCTCTTGCGACCCGACACTACACGATCAGCGCTGAGTCTGGAACGCGGCGATTCCCGAGCTGATCGTGACAACCACCAGCATTACGGAAACGAATATCATCCCGGCGCCAGGTGCCACATGCGACATGAGCAATACATTGCTGCCCGCATCGTGTCCGATGGTGATCAGCGTCAGCGGAATCATTATTACGCCGATCAGCCCGAGCAGGGCGTCGATGAGCAGAGCGGTGCGTGCCTTGAGCGCGAGAGATACGAAGACACCGGCAATCGGCACGAGAAACAGAATCAGCGCGAAGATATTGAGACCGAAGTCCGTCTTCGTCAGGAATAGCAGCGTTTCGGGCTCGCCGGCGCCGTCAAGCGACAGCCTTACGAACGGGAAGAGGAGCATGAACGCCAGTGTGACGGCGAAAATAATCCCGGCGACTGGCGGTACCATCGCTCGAAAAGGGCGAGCCGGACTCGAACCTGCGTATTCCACAACTTCCTCCGTTGACTGTTAGCTCTGGAATCTTCGTGCATGAGCCGTGCTAGCGCTAGGTGTATGGGGACCAACGAAAAAAGGCGACCGTCGTGGTCGCCTTTTTTTGCATGAGTCTTTTTGGCCACACTGCCCTATCAGGCGTCCAGCGCACCGAACGTTTCGGATTTGCGAATCGCATCGAAATTTGCTGCGTCGTTCGAAGCCGCGTAGTGGCCATCGTCCGGGGCCATGAAAACCGTTGGCAGATCTGGCCAGTACGGCAATTCTGGAAGCCTGGAGAATCCGGTTTCGGCTGGAGGCGTCGTAACCGTGCTATTGCGATTCGGTGTCGCCGATGCCAGCGCCTGTACCGTCGCTGGATCACGCGCAGGTGCAGGGCTGATCGTGATGGAAATGCACTGGGTTCCGTCTGGCCCATTTTCAACCGGCAGCTGGACAGTGGCACGTTCACCTGGCGCGAGCGCAGGGATGGTCGAATGCCGAGCAGCCGCGAGCTGGTTTTTGGGTGCCACCGAGATGAAGGAGACTGGTGCCGGCGCCGTCCCCCGGTTCTCGATCACGAGAGTCACGACCTGGGCGCTTTCCGATCCTGAAGACTCAGCTGGGAGTAGCGCTGAGACAATCGCGAGGGAATAGTCGCCGCAGTCTGCGGAGCATGGATTCGCAGGCGCACTCGTGGCGCGTGGCGCGGCCGTGCTGTGGCTGGAACGGCGGTTGTTCCGCTGAGCGGATGCCATGGGCGGAGATACCAGCGCGACGCCAATTGCGATCGCGGCCAGTGATGGACCAAAGGTGCGCATACTTTACCCGAGTGTGAGTTCTACTCCAGTAAGTGTCGGTCAGGGATCGCTCGACTTTATAGGTGGCGAAGCTGGCGGATGAAGATCAGGTCGCCATTTTTCTTGAATCCCATGGCACGGTCCACGCAGCCTACCCCGATTATGAAGACGCCCGTATTGAGTATCGTCCTTGCATTACTGGCGGGAGCCTGCAGCCAGGGCGCCCCGAAGGCCGCCGACAGTTCATCGGCGCTCGCCCCAGCGCCCGCGCGGGACTCAGCACAACAGACATCACAAGGGAGCACCACCATGTCGTTCAAGCTCACATCGTCCGCCTTTTCGGAAGGCGCCGGCATCCCCATCGTCTATACCTGCGAGGGGAAGGACACCTCACCTCCTCTGTCCTGGACTGGTGCTCCGGCCGGAACCAGGAGTTTTGCGATCATCGTGGATGACCCCGACGCCCCGGACCCGGCGCACCCCAAGATGACCTATGTGCACTGGGTGGCATACAACATTCCGGCGACCGTTACCGAACTGGCAGAAGGAGCCGGAAAGGGAGCAATGCCGGCAGGCACGAGCGAAGGACTCAATGATTGGAAGAAGGCAGAATTTGGCGGCCCGTGTCCTCCGATCGGGACCCACCGGTACTTCTTCAAACTGAGTGCGCTAGACACCACGCTGAACCTGACCAAGCCCACAAAATCCGACCTCGAAACTGCGATGAAGGGCCACGTCCTCGGCACCGCGCAACTCATGGGTACGTATCACAAGGTGAAGTAGCGCGAAGAGAATCGCTCAAAACGCTGCAAACAGGCATCAACTCTCAAGCGCGTTGGTGCCTAGATTAACCGGCACGATGTCAACAGATCAGCCACAACCGACTCCTCCCACCGTTTGCCCCCGCTGTTCAGCGCCGGGTACCGGTCGTTTCTGCACCGAATGCGGCGCACCTCTGAACGGCGCGCCCTGCGCATCATGCGGCGAGCCGCTCACGCCAGGCTCCAAGTTCTGCCACCACTGCGGCGCGGTCGCCGGTGGCGGCGCTGCTGCCGCGACGGTTCCAGCGCAGTCGTCGGGTGGTGGTGCCACCATGGCCAACACCTTACCATGGGCCGTCGCAGCGATCGCGTTCCTCACGCTGTTCGCAATGCTCGCGAGCAAGGGCTTCAACGCTAAAAGAGGCTCATCGGTCGATGCGCCGATGAACGCGCTCCCGAATCCAACGGTCGACGTCGGCGCAGCCGGTAGCGATGTGGCGGCGGGTGACGCCCCATTCGCCGGATCCGCGGCGCAGGGCGTCAGAGCCCCCGATATATCAAACCTGTCGCCGACCGACATTGCCAACAGGCTATTTGATCGCGTTATGCGACTAAATGATCAGGGCAAGGCGGACTCGGTTGCGTTCTTCGCTCCGATGGCTGTACAGGCATATCAGATGGTGGAGTCCGAACAGGGTCATCCGCTGGATGCCGATCAGCGTTTCGACGTTGGACGGATCGGGGAGGTGGCTGGGGCTCTCCAGATCGCCCGGGCGCAGGCTGATACCATTCTCCAACAGCAGCCCGACCATTTGCTGGGCTTGATCCTCGCTGCGCAGTCGGCCAAACTGTCGGGAAACACATCGGCCTATACCGAGTACAAATCGACGTTCGAGCGGGTGAAAAAACGGGAACTGGCCAAGAACCTTCCAGAGTACAAGCGACACCAGGCGGACATCGACGCCGGCGTTTGAGAATACAGTGACGGCCTGCGTCGCCACCGCGAATAATCGTTAATGTCGCTGCAGACTGAACGGTGTTAGACTGCTCTTTATACTACTCCTTGACCTCGGCGTGAAAGCTGGTATCATCCCGCGCAACGTGTACAGGATCGCAAGGAACCGCGACGGTAAGGGCACATGACGTGCAACGCGCGATAGCTAATTCGGAAATCCCCAGACAGGAGAGGGCAATGCCCAGCAGAGACGAGGTGCCAGAGACGTTCCGCTTCGCGGACGACGATGATGACGACCTCGGCGGATACGGCGGCGGGAGTCGTAGCCGCCGCTCGCGTTACGACGAAGACGACGACGATGAAGGCGGCTGGAGCATCAACAGCGACAACAGTGACCAGCTGTGGGACAGCGCCGAAGACATTGACGAGGACGATGAAGACGCCGTTGAAGGTGAGCCGGTAGCGGAGGACGAAGACGCAGATCTTTTCCCGACCAGCGCCGCTCAGAACATGGGCATCGAAGATCTGGATGACGACGAGACCGGACCGCTTGTGCGTGCACCGGGACGTCGCGGGCGTCCGAAGGGTTCGGGCAAGAAGAATACTTCGTCCGGCGGCACCTCCATTTTCGAGTCTCTCAGTTCAGCGCCTCCGGTCCCGCCGGCACGTTCCGTTGCGACTGATGATGATCTCGACGACGAGATCGACGACGCGGATGACATCGATGATGTTGATGACGACACGGAAATGGTCGAAGTAATCGTAGTCGCGCCAGTAAAGGACGCGAACAAGGCCAACGCCAAAAAGTCACCATCGAAGCCAAAGCCAGCGGCAAATGTCGCCGCAAAGCCGACTCCTAAAGCAGCATCGAAGCCGGCTCCTAAAGCCGCGCCTAAGCATGCGCCAAAGGTCGCCGCCAGGAAGGCGGCCAAGCCGGCGGCCAGGAAGGCGGCTCCGTCAACGGCCAAATCGCACTCCAAACCGACATCGAAGACTGCACACAAGGCTGCACCAAAACCTGCAGCCAAAAAGGCGTCCCCCAAAAAGGCAGTTCCTAAAAAGGCGAGCGCCGCACACAAAAGCACTCCCAAAAAGTCGGCAAAAAAGGCAGCTCCGAAATCGACCCGGAAACCGGCCCCAAAGGGCAGCTCTCACAAGCCTGCTGCACGGAAGCCGAGTGGGACGGTGAAAAAAGCCGGCGCATCAAAGTCAGCGAGCAAGAAGAGCGCGGCTCGCAAACCAGCGCACAAGGCGAGCCGACCAGCAGGCCGCGGCCGGCGATAAAGAAGCCACACTACACTACCCCCCATATCACCAGGAAGGCCCCTCCGGGGGCCTTCTTCGCATCACTCGGCAACCAATTCAGGCCCGGGATGTGCCAACTATTCCAGATAGACCTCTGACGACCGGTTCCACACATGGCTCGACACCACATGAGACCCGAATTCGATAACGACGATGATTCTCCACCGGATGACGACAATACGTCGATCTGGAGGCGACTCCTGCTCTCGGGTGGAGCGTTGCTCGGCGCCGCAGCTGCGTACAACGCATACGCTCGGCGCGGGGTCGATCGGATCCCGAATCTCATCGGTGGAGAGGAAGGCGGCTGGATCTGGCGCGGGCGACGGATCTCCTTCACCAAGCGCGGAGATGGCCCGGCAGTACTGTTGATTCACGGCATTCATGCCGCAGCATGGTCGTATGAATGGCGCTATAATGTCGACTATCTGGCGCGAAATCAGACGGTTTATACGATTGACCTCCTCGGATTTGGGCGCTCGGATCGGCCGCCCATCCGATACTCCTCGCGCACGTACATCTCGCTGATTTCGGACTTTGTGGCTCAAGTCATCGGTGGATCTTGCACCCTGGTGGCCAATTCACTTAGTGCCGCATACGCGATCATACTCGGCGCTCGTGACCCGCATCGATTTCCTGCGCTGGCGCTGATTCAGCCGACCGGACTGACTCGGCTCAATGACGCCGCCGGAGTCACCGGCGACGCCGGTCGCATGGCGATCGATTCTCCAGTGGTCGGAACCGCCGCGTTCAACGCCCTGGCCTCCCGCAGGAACATACGGCACTGGCTGGAAGAGGCATATGCTGACAACACCCTGGTCACGGACGAGCTGGTGGACATTGCGTATGACGTCGCGCACCAGCGGGGGGCTCGGCATGCACCAGCGGCATTCATCGCCGGCCACCTCAACATTGATATCAGGCGCGCACTAAGGCGGCTGCATCAGCCGGCGCTGTTATTTTGGGGGGAAGAGGCGCAGATCGCCCCGGTCGAGGAAATTCGTGGCTTCCGGTCGCTGAAGCCTGACTTCGACGTGCATATTCTCTCGCCGGCCGGCGATCTTCCGCAAGACGAGCGACCGGACGATTTTAACGTTATCCTATCCACATGGCTGAATCGCCGGTTGCCCTCCTCCGCGCTCACGCAAAGCACGCTCCCTGGAATGCCAGAGGGCTCGCCGCGCACGCCGCCAGCCTTGTAGACTCAGCGGGAATACGGCCGACCAACGCGTCGGCACGGGCTGCGCCGTCTGCACGATCGGTGCGGTTCTACGTTTCGGCAGGGCTGATGGATCGGCCGGATGGTACTGGCACAGCAGCGACGTATCACTACCGGCATCTGCTGCAGCTACTCACGGTGAAGATCCGCCAACGTGAGGGGCAATCGCTCGAAGCAATCAAGAAAGAAGTGCGTACGCTTACCGGTGACGTGCTGGAAAAACGCGTCGCAGGTTCTCTCGAGCCCGCACTTATTGTGCGCGCCGATCTGGTGGCGCTCCGCGCCGACGAACCGATCTCATGGCGTCGAGTCGAAATAGCAGACGGGATCGAACTGCATGTGCGTGAAGACTCCAGCGCAGCAGAAGATGATTCGCTTATGGCAATGCGCGAAGCCGTACGGGCAGCGATAGGCAGAAACGGTCGCTGATTCAGTAAACGCGCCGAGGAGTCAGGGGGCTTCTGCCTCCTTGGTAACATCCTCACGATTCCAGACAGTGACGAGAAAGCCAGTGAGAATTATCACGCCGCCAACAAGCGTGCTCCACTTTGGCACTTCGTGAATTCCCGGTAGAACAATCGCGAGCAGAGTCGCACCAACGGGCTCGCCCAGCATCGTGAGATTGACGACGTACGCGGGGAGATGTTCCAGCGCCCAATTCATTCCCGTGTGACCCAGCAGCATCGGTCCAATCGCAAGCGCAACAAAGATCCAGACATCCCGCGACGGCTGAGGTGCAACGTGTATTCCCGCGATTGCGGCGATGACAAGCAGCGTGACCAACGCAGCGCTATATACGAGCGCGACATACGACCACGCACCAAGTCGCGAGCGCAGCCTTCTGCCGACCACCATATACGTTGCCGCGGCTGCCGCTGCGCCGATCGACAACATGTTTCCGAGCAGCGGGTTGCGAGTCGCGGCTGTCGCAGCTCCACTCACAAAATCCGGCACGGTTATGGAGATCGCACCAACCGTGGCGATTGCGAGACCGAGCAATTGACGTCGACTCGGAATTTCGCGAACCACAACGATGGAAAGAATCGCAACGAAGCCGGGTTGCAAGCTGGTAACAAGTGTGGTCGAAGCCGCGATGGTCGTCAGATGAATCGATGCATTCCATGACCAGAAGTGCAACGCGAGCACGACACCGGCTCCGATTGCGAGGATCCACTCGATTCCGAGTAACTCCTTGAACTGTCGCCACTCGCCCGTAATTCCGAGCATGATCGCTATCGCGATCAGCGAGAAGGCGATCCGTCCAATCGCGATAGTGAGTGGATCAGCGGACGACAGCCGCGTGAGTGGTCCGGCGACAGAAATGCCGATGACTGACGCACCAAGGACCCAGGCTGGCGCGATCCGCGGTGGGGTCGGCGTTGGTCGGGCGCTGTCAGAAGCGAGTCGGGCCATCCGCCAAGATAACAGCGAATGGCCCGCTTGCCGTTCGCGGACTGGGAAGCTAGTCTCTGGATCACATGGATTCTCCGACCAGTTCCGATGCCTTCAAGGATGCCCCATCGACACGCATTCCCAACACTCCGGCGTGGGGTGACGGAGTAGTCGCGGAGTCGTTTCCCGCGCTAGCTGGGGACGCAGAAGCCGACGTCTGCGTCGTCGGCCTCGGCGGGTCGGGGCTCTCCTGCATCCACGAACTTCTCCGTCTCGGCCAGAAAGTGGTTGGTGTGGACGCCGGTATCGTCGGCGGCGGCGCGGCGGGCCGCAACGGAGGATTTCTGCTCGGCGGCACCGCGGAATTTCATCACAAGGCAATAGCGGGACTCGGGCACGTACGCGCACGAGAGATCTACCAACTCACACTGGATGAGATCGGTCGCATATCCGCCGAGACAGCGGCAACCGTGCGACGTGTCGGCTCGCTCCGCATCGCTGCATCGGATGCGGAGGAGAGAGACTGCGATCTCGAACTCAAGGCGATGCTCGCGGATGGATTTCCGGCGGAGCCGTATAACGGACAGGAAGGCACTGGGCTGTACTTCCCCAGCGATGCCGTCCTCAATCC